>ENA-UOWO01003352-UOWO01003352.1-activated-sludge-metagenome-genome-assembly--contig:-NODE-3352-length-18664-cov-18.231286_pt1 | contig 18664 bp, 12 predicted proteins | sample MGYA00238148_ERZ761564 | MGnify/ENA primary metagenome ERZ761564 (study PRJEB28885, sample SAMN05720194) | activated sludge metagenome | isolation source: Anaerobic digester | place: USA...
GGCTCCCCAATCGTATAATAATGAGCGGTGCGTTCTACGCGAAACCGGTGGTGTTGCATTGGAATCATTTTTGCTTGAATGACCCCGAAAGGTAGCAAGCGCCGCTCCTTTTTGCAGAAAATGCACGTAAGTTTTTGCACGTACGCCGGTTTTTCAGCCGGAAGGGGCTAATTTTACAGGACCATCCTTTGAACTTTTATATAGAAACCCATGCCGCATTATCGACTCTTTCTTGCTTTTATTTTATTCATTTTCAATCTTTTACCTCACAAAAACTTCGCCTGCGGATACAGTTTTATCGGAGAATGCTCCACCGGAATTCACCTGCGTATCAATAATACCCTGGACAGTTTCAACGTCGCGGAGTGTTCGTATGGAAAAACTTTTGCAGGCCTGGACCTGGGCAATATTCAATCGCTGAACCTGGCCAAAGCCACCTCCATCACCTGGGAAAGTTGCGATAACAACGTTTCAGGCGTAGCGCTTTATTACCGGGTGTACGAACAAGGTATGCCGTCGGGCTCCTGGAGCATTTTCAACCTGCAGGAAGACTACAACACACTTGTAGGCCCGTATACCGCCCGCTACAGAAGCCAGTATTCCAACGCCAACCTGACCGCAGGATTGACACAAGGGAAAACCTACACCCTGGAAATCTATTTTCTGGCACAGGTAGACACCGTCGGGAACGATTTCATCCCGGAAACCACCATGATCCAGAACAACAACGGCCAGAATTACAAACTGACTTTCAAGTTCGGAGGCGTTTCTGCACCGCCTTTCACTGTTGTCAATACGCAATTGGACAATGAAAAATGCCCCGGCGACAGCACCGGCGTGGTGGGCGTTACGGTTTATGGCAACCAGAGCAACCTGTTTTACCAGTGGTCCAACGTAAACAACAATTTTAATACGTTATACGAACTTACCGCCGGCACCTACACTGTCACCGTTTCAGGTGTAAACGGTTATACACAAACACAGACGATGACGGTGATCGACCCGGAGCCGATCAGCATCACTTTTGCCAATATTCAAAATGTTGTTTGCGGCAATACGCCCGGGTCAGCCAGCGCCAGCGCCAGTGGAGGCATGGCGCCTTACAGTTACTTCTGGGAAACCGGAGATCCGGATTCTACTTCCTCCATCCCCTTGCCGGGCCTCTGGGGATTGAGTGTAACGGATGCGAACGGATGTGTAGCAACGGCCAGCGTTCAAGTAGGCGGGAGCAGTACCTTACAACAGACCTTGAACAAGACGATTTGCCAGGGCACCGCTTTCCAACTGGGTAATCAATCTTTTACCGTACCCGGGAATTATCAGGTGCTGGTGAGCGGAAATGGCAGTTGCGACACGCTTTTTTCACTGACACTTTCCGTTTTGAATCCCGGTGCCGCATTGAACAACATCCCCGCGACAGCCAGCCTGACCTGCAACAGCCCTACCCTTTCACTCTGTGCAGCCAGCCTACCTTCCGCCACGTACGAATGGCGGAGAGCGAATGTAATTGTGGCCAGTTCCCCCTGCCTGACGATCAACAACAGTGCCCCCTATACCCTGATTGTCTCCTTACAATCGTGTATGGCTTCCCAAACGGTGCTGGTCGAAAGCCATTTGACGGCGCCGCTGGTACAGGTTACCGGAAACGCGGTTTACCTGGATTGCACCAGTTCGTTGGCGACCATCGTATTAGTGGCCGAAACGGACGCAATCGCGCCTGCTTTCGTCTGGACGCAAAATGGAAACATCATATCCACAGCGGATTCCGCAGTGGTTTCTGTGAGCAACCCGCTGGATTTCATCCCGCCTTCTTTGCTGGTGACGGACGCCTATGGTTGTCAGGCCACAGCCGGAAACGTCAATATTATTATTCATCCGCATCCCGAGGCGCCCAGTGCGACCAGTACCGCCACCCCGGCATCCGGCGAAACCGTGGCAGACGGCTCCATACAACTGACTATCAGCGGCGGCACGCCGGGCTATACCACGATTTGGAACAACGGATCTACAACACCCGACATCGATGGGCTTTTGCCCGGTGAGTATTGTTATACCGTTACCGATGCTACAGGTTGTGTCGCCGTCGGCTGCACGGAAGTTGATTTTACAAATGCTGTAGTAGAATCGGAACTGTCCGCATTTCAACTTTTTCCCAATCCGGTAAAGTCGGGCGGAATGTTGCAAATCGAATTGTCGGGATTGGCAGCAAACGGATCCTGCAATTTGCAATTATTCAATTTACAAGGGAAAAACGTGTTGCAGGAAAACCGAAATGCCGGATTGGGTAGTATCTATGTAAAATTACCGGATGCGTTGCCGGCCGGGCAGTATTTCCTGCGACTGACTTCCGAAAACACAGGGTTCGTGCGACGCCTGATTGTTTATTAAATTTTAAAAAACAACAGGCTGCGGGCAAGAAACTTCCATGCTGTGCAGTTAATGTCATTCAGTACGGAGCATTCGCCGGTGAGGCGTGGCATGGATTTTTATGTAACATCCCAAACAGTGTTACCTGTAACATTGTCCGACGTCTATATCGGCGTTGGTCCAACAATGGTAAATAAAGTGCCCAATACATCAAAAATTGCCCCAACATTACCTTACGTTGTGATTTTCACTACTTTTGCGGCTCCAATTGCATATTTCTTCAATACGTTTACATTTTCACACAAAATTTCCTAAAACATGAGCAAAAAACTATTTCTTTTCTCGGCCCTGTTGTTCGGCATGACCATCGCACTGGTACCCGCTTGTAACGGCGATAAATGCCCTGATACTTGCGGCAACGGTATCTGTCTCGAAGACGGCGCCTGCGATTGCGACCCGGGTTACGAATATGATGCTGACGGCATTTGCAATACCGAAGTTCGTGCAAAACTGATCGGCACCCTCACTACTTCCGAGCAGTGCAGCACCGACCCGAATGCTTTCCCTTACAGCATCACGATCGCTAACAACTCTTCCGATGTTGCATCTTTCAACATCTTCAACTTCTACAATTCCTTTACTTCCGCTCCGGTGAAAGCCACTTTGACCAGCGCAACGGAATTCACGATCGCGCTGCAAACTCCGGTTTCCGGCGGCGACCTGGAAGTAAGCGGTTCGGGTAGCATCGGTACTGCTTCGGGTGGTAAAGCACAAGTTACCATCACTTACACGGTACATGACAAAACGGGCGCTAATCCGGATGCAGTTTGCACTGGTACGGTTTTCGTGAAAAACTAATTTTAGATTGAGTTCAATAAAAAAGCCGTTCCGCAGAATTCTGCGGAACGGCTTTTTTTGTACTGAAGAGGTCAGCGGTATTATTTACCACCGCCCTGCATACGAGATTTTGCTTTTTTCTCGTCTTGTTTGGCGGGCTCGCCTTGCATGCGGCTTTTAGCAGCCTCTTCGTTCGCTTTGCCGGATTCGCCTTGCATGCGGCCTTTGGCAGCCTCTTCGCCGGCTTTACCCGGTGCTTTAGCGGGCGGCAGCGGTTTTGCCGAAGTACCTTTGGTGGTGGTTTTTTTCTTCGTGCCTGGTTTACCGGTTGCGGCAACTGCTTCCGCTTCGCGGGCAGCCACTACGGCAGCGTAACGCGTTTGCGCTTCGGCTTCCACACGTGCATCGCAGGCAGCCGTCAATTCGCTGCGGTATGCGTCGAGTTTGGAAGTAACCATTTGTGCGATTTCCGCTTTTTGTTGTTCCAGCGTTTTGCCGTCAAAAGCAGTCAGCGAGAAAAAACCGACAACTGCAACAGCGCCGGCAAGGATCAATTTCTTATTCATCGGTGATGATTTGTTTTTGTGTGATGGTGATAGGAGAATGTCAGCAGCGCATTACTTGCTCATAACCGGCATTTCGGCTTGTGCAGCCTGGTCGAGCATGTTTACTTTTTCCGTAACGCGGGTTTCGAATTCGGCATCGCATTTTCCGTTCATTTCGGTTTCAACGGCTGCTTTACCGGCATCGAATCCTGCCGTTACTTCGGCTTGTACTTGTTCAGGCGTCAGTAGTTTTTCGCCGCAGGAAGCCATTGAAAGCGTGAACAGGCCCCCGGCAAGAATTCCCAAAACAGTTTTTTTCATGTCAAAAAATCGTTTGTGATTGGTTAAAAAATATGTGCAAAAATAGTGGTTCCACGCAATGCAACAGGTTTGAAACCGGATAAATTTTCGTGCCCTTCCGGTATGATTTAGAAGGGGTTGCAAAAAATCGGCTTCATAACGGCGTTTTGCACACAACATTGTTTGTTTGTTCGTACAAAGGATGCCGGTGGAAAGACTAATGCACAAAACGCAGAATTTATTTTTCGTCACATTTGATGGCGCATTGCATACTGGTGGCACGGGATTTTGGAATTTACCTGACTGTAAAATCGAAGAGCAAACGCCCACGGCCGCTGTTGCGCGTCCTCGCCAACAGCAACTTAAAAAAACCACGGCCAAGAGAATTCGAGCGCCACGCAATGTGTTTGACCTGCCAATAAAAACCCCGGATTTTCCAAAAATGAAAATCCGGGGTTTCTAAAGCAAACAATAGGTTACAATCAATTGAATATCAATTCATAAGGCAGCCGCGCCTGAATACCTTTGTTGCGGCGCATGTCCTGCAGGCTTCTATATACCGGGTACATTTCTCCCAGTTCGGAACGAATGATGGCGGCCTTGATACCCTGGTCGTCGTCTTTGTCTTTCGTAAAACGGTCGACGATTTGTTCGATTCCGGTGAGTGTACGCGGAAATTCCGTAGTCCGGTACTTTTCCAGTCCCGCCAGTTTGGCCGCAGCCGCCAGGGCGCGATCCATGCCGCCGATGTCATCAACCAGGCCGATTTCCTTGGCTTTCGAGCCTGGCCATACCCTGCCCTGCGCGATTTCATGCACCTGGTCGCGGGTTTTGTGTCGGCCAGTGGCCACTTTGTGCAGAAAATCTTCATACGTTCGGTCGATCTGTTCCTGGATCATACGGTCTTCTTCCGGAGAAAACTGGATAAACGGTGTGCCGAAGGCGGAATGTTTGCCGGTCTGAACGGTGTCGTACGTAATGCCGAGTTTTTCCTTCATGGTCCGGTCCAGCATTGGAATAGTGCCGAACACGCCGATAGAACCCGTAATGGTATTGGCTTCCGCAAAAATACTGTCGGCCGGACAGGCGATAAAATAACCGCCCGATGCGGCCACGTCGCCCATACTCACCACGATGGGTTTGCCCGCTTCCTTGCAAAGCATAATTTCGCGGTAGATGTTTTCGCTGGCCAGTACGCTGCCGCCGGGAGAGTTGATACGCAGCACGATGGCTTTTACATTTTCGTCCAGGCGGATTTTGCGCAGCAATTTCACGTATTTTCCATCGTACACATCGCCGGGTTCGCCGTTTTCACCATCGCGAATGGTGCCTTCAGCATAAACGACGGCAATTTTATCCTTTGAACTCAGGTCGATTTTCCGGACGCGGGCCTTGAAATAATCTTCCATGCTGATGCGACTGAGTTTTTCCTTTTTTTCGACCCCCATTTTGTTTTTCATCAGATCGAACGCTTCGTCTTCGTATGCGATCCGGTCGATAAGGCGTGCTTTCAGGGCCATTTCAGCCCCGCGGCCTTCAAAATTATCGGCGATGGTGCGAAGTTCCGATTCCGGGATATGGCGACTGGCGGCCACGTCGCGCATCATGATATCGTTGAGCGCTGTCAGGTATTCGCGTACCTGGAGGCGGTTTTCATCGCTCATTTTTTCCATACGAAGCGGCTCGGTCGCGCTTTTGAACTTGCCGGCGTAGAAAATTTTCATCTGCACGTCGAGTTTGTCGAGCATGCCTTTGTAGTAAGCGATCACGGTAGACAGGCCTCTAAAATCGACGCCGCCAACCGGATTCAGCAACACGCTGTCGGATACGGAAGCCAGGTAGTAGGCATTTTGCGTGTAATAATTGGCGTAGGATACGATGAACTTGCCGGAGGACTTAAAATCTTCCAGGGCCGCACGCAGGACGGATGAGGTGGCTTTGCCTGCACCGACAAAAGATGCATTCAGGTAAATACCTTTGATATCCGGATCTTCTTTGGCTTTTCGGATCGCCAGTACCATATCGGTAAGGCCCAGCACATCCTTCTGTTCGAAATCGAACGGATCCATGGGGGTATTATTGGTTTTCTCCGGTACTGCCGCATTGAATTTGAGTTCCAGAACAGAATTGGGTTTTACGTCCGCAACAGGTTTATCGCCGGCTTTACTGGCCAGACCGGCCAACGTGCTGAAACCGATGAACACCAGCAGGATCAGGGCCAGTGTGGTGCCGAGGCACGAAGCGAACAGAAATTTAAAAAATTGACTCATGGTGTTAATTTTATGGCTGGGGGTGACTGGGAAAAATGTACCAACGGTTTTTGAATGAACCGGCAAATGAAACAACACCAACAGTCAACGGATGTTAAAATTAGATAAAACGCCTGTTTTGAAGGATGTGGGGCTCGAATGCACAGTCTGAAGCAGAAATTAATCAAAGAAAAAAATCGGGCCGGGCATCGTTTCCGGGGCGGTTTGTATCTGTTCCCGGGTAACGGGAACAGATACGGGTGCTGCCTGTAAGCGACGCGAAATTTTTTACCGGAAGGAATATGATTTCACATCCGAAGAAAGTGCTACTTTTCGGCTTGCAATTTATAATTTGATAATCCGCACTTCCGGCCAAATCCTTATTGATCTCTCGTTTTCCCCTGAAAGCGCATAATCTCCTGAAAAAGTAATCAGGGTATTAACCAATCACTCTTCCACCGGATGAACTTAAAACACTACTTTTCCTTTCGGTTGCTGCTTGCGGCACTCATTGTCACGGCTTTCACCGTGCAGGCCCAGGCTCAATCCTTGCAAGTTACCGGCGCAAATACGGCGCCCTTCACACCGCAAAACCTGATTTCCAATATTTTTCTTGGAGAAGGAGTTGAGGTGACCAACATCACCTACAACGGGATCAGTTCTGCTGTGGGGTACTTCACCGGCGGCACTACCGCTATCGGGATCGATCGGGGTATCGTGCTGACTACAGGCGTGGCGACGACCAGCGGCGCAGCGCTTGGCTCCGACGAACAGGGGATCGATTTTGCCTCCCACGACAATGCCAGTAATGCGACGGATGCCAGCCTGGCCGCAACGGCAACGTCGGGGCTGAACGACGTGGCGGTTTACTCCATTACGTTCATACCCACATCAGATACGTTGCGTTTCAAGTACTGTTTCGCTTCGGAAGAATATCCGGAGTTTGCATGTAGCTCGTTCAACGACGTTTTCGGCTTTTTTATCAGCGGCCCAAATCCGGCAGGCGGCAACTACAACAACCTGAATATTGCCAAAGTGCCCAATACCAACCTTCCGGTGGCCATCAATAACGTGCACCCGGCCAATCCGGTTTACAACTGCGGACCACTGAACGCGCAGTATTACAACAACAACAACGGCTCTTCCGTACAACCCGTTTACGACGGCTTTACAGATGTTTTTACTGCGCAGGCCATTGTAACTCCCTGCCAGCAATACACCATCAAACTCGCCATCGCCGACGTAAGCGACGGCATTTACGATTCCGGGGTGTTTCTGGAAGCAAAAAGTTTCGGTACCGGTTCGCTGAAAGTCGAACTTGCAACCCGCAGCCTGGACGGCACTGTTACGGAAGGCTGTACAGACGGGATGTTGTCCTTTAAGTTGCCAACGCCCACAGCCCAAAACTTCCCCATCGATTACAATGTGTGGGGTACCGCTACCAATGGCACCGATTATCAAATGATTCCTCCCGGGTTGAGTATTCCGGCTGGCCAGACGGGCATCGATATTCCGATTATTGCATTCGAAGACAATACGGCAGATGGTATGGAATACATCGCCGTCGACGTGCAACGCGACCCTTGCAACCGCGATACGATTTATATCTACCTGCGCGACAATGGGCTGATTGCACCTTCCTTGCGCGCCGATACTTCCATTTGTTCCGGTGCTCAACCGCTGGACCTGAATGCAACGCTTCCGATTCCACTGCCCTTGCCTCCTACTTTTACCAACAACACCGTTTACAATATCTCTCCGACCAATACGCCCGTCATTTCGCCGATCAATGTAGTGGGCGTGCAGCCGGTAACACTTGGCACTGGCGTTATTCGTTCGGTTTGCCTAAATGCAGTACACCCCTGGGTAGACGACCTGGACATTTTCCTGCTGTCGCCCGGCGGGCAGTTTCTTGAATTGACTACGGATAATGGCGCAGACGGAAATAACTATACGAATACCTGTTTTACACCGCTGGAAACAACCGTGATAAGTTCGCCGGGCCCCTTTGCACCTGCTGCCGCTGCGCCCTTTACGGATTCCTGGTTGCCCGAAGGCCCCTGGACCGACTTGTGGGACGGAGACAATCCGACCAATGGAGTCTGGAAATTGCAGGTAACCGATGACTCCAATGGATTTACCGGAAGCCTTCAGGACTGGACGATCACATTTGAACCATCCTACAAACTGGATTACCTGTGGACACCTTCCGCCGGTCTGAGTTGCGTGACTTGCCCCATCGCCCTCGCATCTCCTGCACAAACAACCACTTATTCCGTTATTGCAACCGATTCCTACGGCTGTAGTGTAACAGATACCGTGACCCTGACCGTGATTCCTGCACTTCCCGCTCCAGTGGTTACCTGCGGTGCGTCGAGCAGCAACAGTATTACGTTTTCCTGGTCGGATGTGCCGGGCGCGGACAGTTATGAAGTAAATGTTGGTGGTGCCGGCTGGATTCCTGCCAGCGGGCTTGCAGAACACCTGGTAAATGGCCTGGTGCCCAGTTCGAGCGTAACGATAGAGGTGAGAGGTATTTCGGCACAATTCAACTGCACAGCCAATATAGGTTCTGCTACCTGTGTCAACTGTGAATCGCCGACCAGTACGCTGGCCGTTTCCGGTGTCAATTGTTTCGGACAAAGCCAGGGCGCTGTGGTCGTTACACCCGACGGCGCGAATCCGCCCTATAATTATAGCCTGGGTACACTTAACAATACGACCGGCAATTTTCAGTCGCTCACCGCCGGCAATTACGTGCTGGTCGTGACGGATAATTCCAACTGTTCCGCCTCGGCAAACGTGACGGTTCCCGGTCCTCCGCAACTTACCAATACAGTAGCAGTGCAACAGCAGGTATCCTGCTTTGGCGGCAATAATGCCGTTATCGCTTCTACTGCCGGCGGTGGTACCGGCACGTTGACTTATCAATGGAGCGACCCAGCAGCGCAAAGTACCGCTGCTGCAGTTAGCCTCACTGCCGGCGCTTATACGGTGACGGTAAGGGATGCCAACGGCTGTACGGCCACTGCTTCAGCAACGGTAACACAACCCACTGATCTGACTGCAACTGCCATTCCGAGTGCAGCAACTTGTTTCAATGTGCCCAGCGGTTCCGTAGGCGCTATACCTGCGGGTGGTACTTTGCCTTACAGTTTTTCGTGGAGCAATAATATTTTAAGCCAGTTGAATAACGGTGTTTTAGCCGGAAACTATAGCGTTACAGTTACGGATGGCAATGGATGTACCGAAACAGCCAGCGCAATTGTGCTGGAACCGGCACAACTGACAACCTCTACGATAACCACACCGACCAATTGCGCGGGCAGCAGCGACGGTACCGCCATCGCAACGCCTTCCGGCGGAACAGGAACCTACAACTATAAATGGAGCGATGCCGCCCAGCAAACTACCCAGACTGCTATCGGTCTGCCTGCCCAGATATTTACAGTTACGGTAACGGATGCCAACGGTTGTACGGCTCAACAGCCGGCAAGTATTGCTTCGCCAACTCCACTGCTGGTTGCAGCAGATCCGACCGACGCATCCTGTAATCAAAGTGCAAGCGGTTCGGCCATTGCCACTGCCTCCGGAAGCAATGGCGGTTACAACTATTTATGGAACACCGTTCCGGCACAAAGCAACCCGACAGCAGGAAATTTGACGGCAGGAACCTACACTGTGACGGTAACGGACCAGAAAGGTTGTACGGCAACGACGACTGCCATTATCAGTGAACCCGCGGCCATTCTTTTTACAGGCACACCGCAACCCGCGTCCTGCTTCGGCACTGCTACAGGACAAATTATCACGCAGACCCAGGGCGGTACCAGCCCTTATACGTATAACTGGAGTGCCGGTCAAAGCGGCGCCAACCTCGTCAACAGGCCTGCGGGCGACTACACCGCTACCGTAACGGATGCGAACGGTTGCACGCAAACGCTGCAATCCACCATCGACCAGCCTACCGAAATCATACTTGCAGCAGTTCCCCAGCATGTTTTATGTAAAGGTGAAAACAACGGCGCAGTCGAACTGACAGCCGAGGGCGGCACACCTAACTACAATATTTCCTGGAACGGTCCCGCCGGTTTTTCCGGAACGGGAGCGACACTGGGCAACCTGTTTGCAGGAACATACACGGCAATTGTAACGGATGCTTCCGGATGTAGCGAAACCAACAATGTGGTCGTCAACGAACCGGCAACCCAACTTGCACTCGCCCTGCCTCCGGTAGCGGACACTATTTGCTATCTCGCGTCCGACGGCTCCGCAACCGTGCAGGCCTCCGGTGGTACGCCACCATACAATTATTTCTGGAACGTGAATGGAGGAACCTCAGCTACCATTTCCGGATTGGCCTCCGCAGAGTACATCGTTACCGTTACCGACGTCAACAACTGCCAGCAACTCGCACAGACCTTTATTTTCCAGAAAGGAGAATTGTTCGGCTATGCGGAAGCCCGAAACCCAAGTTGTAATGCCGGCGATGATGGTATCGGCATCGTTACGGGCGTATTTTATTCCGCCGATTCTGCCAACGTCAATTCATTTAATTACACCTGGAATACAGTACCGCCGCAGAATACCCGCATCGCTACGGGCCTGAAAGCCACTTTGACGTACACTGTAACCATTACGGATGTACAAGGCTGCACGGACGAACAGAATATCACCGTTGGAAACCCTGAAATGCTGGAAGCGCACGTCACGGCCCATGAAGACGTGAAATGTTTTGCAGAAAGCACGGGTTGGGCTGCTGCGAACGGTTCCGGCGGACAGGCGCCATACACCTTCTTCTGGAATACAGGCGGCGCGGGACAAACAGATTCACTCGCAGAAAACCTTTCGGCAGGCATTTACAGAGTCACCGTTACAGATGCCAACAACTGCCCTGCTACCACGAGTGTTTCCATCCTCGAACCGGCGGCGCTGACGCTCGAAATGTTGCCCACGCACGTCAAATGCTTCGGCGAAAGCACAGGTATGGCGGTTGCAAGGCCTTCTGGCGGTGTGACGCCTTACCAATACCTGTGGCAAAACGGACAAACGACATCATCCGCAAATGACATTCCAGCCGGCGTAATCAGCGTGCTGATCACAGACGGAAATGGTTGTACCCTCCCCGATTCTATTCAGATTTTGCAGCCCCCCACCAAGGTCGGCGGTATTTCAGAAGAAAAAGACCCTAAATGCCATGGAGGAAAAGACGGCGAAATTGACATTATAGCATCCGGCGGCACCCCGCCCTACATGTACGCGCTCGACAATGCAGCCTGGAACGGATCACCCAAACAAATCGGGATCGGCGCAGGAACGTACGTGCCGAGGGTCGTAGACCAGAACGGTTGCGTGGCGGTATTACCTGCGATTCAGGTATTTGAGCGCAGCGCGGTGCAGGTCGACCTGGGTCCGGATTTTTCCATCGTACTGGGCCAGGATACCCAACTGCTTGCGCTGGTGACCAACGCGCTGGGAACCGTCCGCTATCAGTGGAGCGCCGAAGACAGCACCTGGCTGAGTTGCCTCGATTGCAGCAACCCTTCGGTTTACTCGCTTTTTTACGAGAACTATTTCGATATTACGGTGATCGACTCACTGGGCTGTCCGGCACAGGACCGCGTACGCATCACAGTGGAGAAACCCCGGCGCATTTTTGTACCTACCGGATTTTCTCCAAATGGCGACAGCAGCAACGACCGGCTGCTCGTACACGGACAACAATCGGCACATGTACGCGACTTCCGACTGTACGACCGGTGGGGTGAATTGGTATTCGAAACGGGCGATTTCACACCGAATGATCCCGAAAAAGGCTGGGATGGCAATTTTAGAGGAAGCCCGATGGACCCCGGAGTGTACGTCTGGGTACTCGAAGTAGAGTATATGGATGGAATTACGGAAGTTCTGCATGGCAATACCACCCTGATTCGCTAGGAATCGGATCGTGTTAAACATTTGCAAACCGAATTGAACTCGGTTAGCAGCATGGCTACAAGGTGTAATTTTGCAGGCACACAATCGAAATTCATCATTTTAATTTCTCTCACCCGTTCATTTTTTTACAATGGAAAGAAATAAGCAAATCCAGGTAGGCCTGCTGGCCGTATTGGCACTGCTCCTGATCGCCAACCTTTTTGGTGGCGGTTTCAAAAACTGGTTCAAATCGGAAAGCGAAAAAATCCGTGAATCTGCAGCAGCATCCATGTCTGCCGATGGAACCGTGGCTGTGGGCAACACTGCCGGCAATATTCCAGGCACCAACGTCAACAGCACCCTGGCTCCTACAGGCCCGGCCACCACGATCGAATATGAAAACAACAAATTCGATTTCGGTACTATTAATGAAGGGGAAGTGGTAAAACATATCTTCAAATTCAAAAACACCGGCAACGAACCGCTCCTGATTACCAACGCGAAAGGTTCTTGCGGTTGCACTGTACCAACCTGGCCGAAAGAACCCGTTGCACCCGGTGCTTCGGCGGAAATCAAAGTTGAATTCAACTCGAAAGGCAAACCAGGTCGCCAAAGTAAAAAAGTAACGGTTACGGCGAATACGACGCCTACCGAAACGTTCCTCGAAATTATGGGGGAGGTTAAAGGGAAAGAACAACCTGCCGCGAAAGGTTTAAACTAAAAGAGCCATCCCTATTTCGGATAGACTCTTACTTTGCTGATCCCTGATTTTTCAAAATTGAAAAATCAGGGATTTTTCTTTTCTACGCTCTACATTTACCCAAAAAATACCGGTTTGCCTTCCTTTCCTCACCTTATTTTCACAGTTACCAACGACCTGAGTTACGACCAGCGCATGCAGCGCATTTGCCGTACGCTGGCAAAAAACGGCTATCAGGTTACGCTCATCGGACGGACCTTGCCCGACTCCCTTCCTCTGGAAACGGAACCGTTTTTTCAGAAAAGACTGCGCTGCCACTTTAAGAAGGGGTTTGTTTTTTACGCCGAATATAACCTGCGGCTGTTCCGGCACCTGCTATTTGCGCGTTATGATGCTGTTTGCTCCATCGACCTGGATACGCTGCCGGCCGGCTGTCTGGCTACCCTGCTGCGTCGGAAGCAGCGTGTTTTTGATGCGCACGAGTATTTTACGGAGGTTCCCGAAGTGAAAGACCGGTTCTTTGTCAAAACCGTGTGGGAAATAGCCGCGCGTACGTGTCTTCCATTTTACCGGCATGCATATACCGTCGGCAAGGGCCTTTCAGATATTTTTCAGAAGAAATACAACCTGCATTTCGAGGTCGTCAGAAATGTGCCTGAAATAAAAACCCTTCCCCCGACGGTTCACGGCAAACCGTATGTATTGTTGTATCAAGGCGCATTGAACGAAGGCCGGGGGATAGAAACCGCCCTGGAAGCCATGAGATATCTGCCGGATGTACAACTTTGGCTGGCGGGTGAAGGCGACCTGTCTCAAGCGCTCCGGGAAAAAACCGAAGCACTACAACTCGGTGAAAAAGTGCAGTTCCTGGGTTACGTAAAACCGAAAGACTTGCCGGATCTCACGGCACAGGCCTGGCTGGGTATCAACCTGCTGGAGAACAGGGGGTTATCCTATTACTACTCGCTGGCAAATAAATATTTCGATTACGTACAGGCAGGTATTCCGGTAATAACGATGGATTTCCCCGAATACCGGGCCTTGCAATCCGAATGGGAGGTGGGAATTTTGCTGACGCAATTAAACGCCGAAACGCTGGCAGCGGAGATAAACAATCTATTGAATAACAATACTTTATACGAAAACCTGCAAGCAAATTGCCGGAAAGCCCGGCAGGCCTGGAACTGGGAAAACGAGCAAATAAAACTGCTTGAAATCTGGTCAGCAGCCTGCCCCCACTCAAAAAAATAGCGGGTCGAACCGGAAAACCGGTTCGACCCGCCAGGGTATTTATCAGAACGGTCAATTATTTCTGAACAACGAATTTCAGCGTACGGGTACCTTTTGCCGTAGCAATACGAGCGAGGTAAGTACCGGAAGCAAAATCTTTGATCTGGTAGTTCACCGTTTCGTCGAGCATACCTTTGCGGTTTTCCGTTCGGATTACGCGGCCGTCGATGTCTGCAATGGTAATCGTTGCATTGGTTGGCTCCGTAAAGTTCACTTTCAGATTCACGAAATCCGAAGTTGGATTCGGGGAAACAGCCAGTGCCGTTTCAGCCAGCGGCGTAACGTCCGTAGAAGTAGTCAGGTCCAGGTTCATACGCAGTACTGCGTTCGGGCGACCAACGAAGTTACCGCCCCATTCGCCACCGATGTAGAGGATCGTGGAAACGAAGTTAGCGTAAACGTTGTTGTTAAAAGCAGTGAATGCTTCAGAGCTGGCGCCTACATAACCGGCAGAAAGAATGTAACGGCCGTTGGCTTCAAGTGGAACGCCTACCAGACCGGTTTCAATGCTGTAAATTTCAGCATCGAAAAGATCGTAGTTTTCAGCAGCATCCGGCGTATCGAACGAAGTGGTGCCGATCAGCGTCATGCTGGAACCGTCGCCTTCGAAATTGGAGAAATCACTCAGAACGTCGTCATTGATTCTGTAGAGGCTGAGTTCGACATCGATGTCGCCGGGGATGGACGGAGCGTTTACAGCAAAGGAGAATGTAGCTCCAAGTGCACTGAACTGTTCCAGTGTTTCGTTATATTCACCCATGCGGTAGTAGTTACCTACTGCCCAGTCGCCGCCGTCAGCAGGTTGCGATGCCGATTGCGGGCCGTTTTCTTTTGCGAAAAGCAGGTCGGTCACTTCGAAGAAGTCTCCTTTGAAGTTGTCTGCGTCATGTTGATCCGCTGCATCGGCCGACACTTCGTACGCCACAGCATAAAGGCCTACAGGAAGGTCCGGAATGAATGAGCCACCAATGGAAACCTGGAAGCTGTCTACACCAGGCGCCAGTTCCGGAACCGAGGTGCTGTCGACATAAATCAGGCCAAGCGGGCTACCTGTATTCGGGTCGTATTCCAGTACGTATGCGTACACTTTGATGTTGGTTTGTGGCTGCGTACCCAGGTTGCTGATGTATGCTTCGAATGCAAACGTGTCAACAGCGATTTGCGATTCAGGCGTAGCATAGCTGGAAACCGGGTAGAAGAAATCGGCTACAGCCAGGTCATTATCCGGAGTTGGATTGATCGTGGTAAGGCTCACGTTGTCCAGAATCCACCAGTATTCGTAGTTGCCGACCCATTCCCAACGGAGGTAAACGGTAGCCTGATTAGCAGCAACGCTGGAAATGTCGATGCCACTTACCAGCGGATTTTCCGACAAAGTTGTAGCGCCGCCACCGTCAACACCTTCGAAAATCTGGAAAGGCGTCCAGGTAGTACCGTTGTTACTAACGAAAAGGCGCGCGTTCTCGTTGGCATCATAGTCGAATACACCAATGAAATTTTCAAATACAGCGTATACTTCACTTTTGCCGGAGCAGTTGATCGCGGCGCTGTTGAGGCGGCTTTGGTGTGGAGCATTGAGTTGGCCTGCTTCGTCGGAGTCAAGGATCATAAATCCATTGGCAGCGTCAGAACCTTCAAATGGATCAATGTTATATTCACCGGAATGGCATTCTGTAGTGAGGTTGGTACATCTCGACCAAAGGACGCCCTGGCTGGAAGCGTCCGTCGTAGTCCAGCCGGCTGGCAGGCCTGCGCCGTCAAAAAGTTGCTGGTAAAAAACCTGGCCCTGTGCATTGCTGATTACAGCAAAAAAAGCACATACGGCCAAAAGGCTGGTAGTAAAGTGTTTCATGATCAAAACAAGTTTTTAGTCTTAAAATTGACTGTAAAGGTAAAACGATAAATTCCGCCCATGAAGGTAAACCTTCAAAATGACGAAATTTGCTTAAGATTCTTTAGACAAACGATGAAATGCACGTGATTTGAAGCCGCAAACGTAAAATAATCTGTAACAACCGTGTTGAAAAATGAAAAAAATCTGGAATATCTGAATTTCCCAAATCTGCACAGTTAACTCTGAATACAATACTAAACGGACTTTTTCACTTCTTTTTGCCACGTATCCTTCAGCGTCACCGTCCGGTTGAAAACAGATTTTTCCGTCGTACTGTCGGGGTCTACGCAGAAATAACCAAGCCGGGTAAACTGGAATTGTTCGCCTGCTTCCACCTCCGCCAGCGCGGGTTCGATCATAGCGTTTTCAATAATTTCCAGCGAATCGGGATTGATGGTCGATTTAAAATCCTCTTCTGCCGCCGGGTCTTCCACCAGGAACAAACGCTCGTACATCCGCACTTCCGCACGGCGGGCATGAGCGGCCGAAAGCCAGTGAATAACGCCCTGTACTTTCAATCCGGACGTATCCTGCCCGGAACGGCTTTCAGGCACATAGGTGCAGTGCACTTCCGTCACGTTGCCGGTTGCGTCTTTCACCACGGATTCGCACTGAATGATAAAAGCCGATTTCAGGCGCACCATTCCGCCCGGTTTCAGGCGGAAGTATTTCGGCGGCGGCGTTTCCATAAAATCGTCCTGTTCAATATACAACTCGCGGGTAAATGGCAGTTGGCGTGTACCCGTGGCCGGGTCTTCTGGGTTGTTTTCCGTTTCCAGCCATAGGGTTTCTCCTTCCGGATAATTCGTAATCACGACTTTAAGCGGACGGAGTACGGCGAAACGGCGCAGGGCTTTTTTATTCAGATCTTCCCGGATACAGAATTCCAGCAGCGACATTTCGATGACGTTGTCGCGCTTCGCTACACCAATCCTGCTGGCAAACTCCCGGATACTTTCCGGCGTATAGCCCCTGCGGCGGAAACCACTAATGGTAGGCATACGCGGGTCATCCCAACTGCGTACGAAATTCTCTTCTACAAGTAGTTTGAGTTTACGTTTGCTGGTTATGGTATAGGAAAGGCTCAGGCGGGCAAATTCGTATTGTCTGGAAGGAAACACCTCCAGTTCGCGAATACACCAGTCGTACAGTTCGCGGTGGGGAATAAACTCCAGGGTGCAGATCGAATGGGTAATGTTTTCGATGCTGTCGCTTTGTCCGTGCGCCCAGTCGTACATCGGATAAATGCACCATTTGTCGCCTGTCCTGTGGTGGTGCGCATGTTTAATGCGGTACAGGTACGGATCGCGCATGTGCATATTGGGCGACGCGAGGTCGATTTTCGCACGAAGGGTACAATGCCCGTCGGGAAATTCGCCGTTTTTCATACGTTCGAACAAAGCCAGGTTTTCTTCCGGCGTCGTATCGCGGTAAGGACCGGGCGTTCCGGGCGTGGTCGGCGTACCTTTTTGAGCGGCTACTTCTTCCGGCGTGGAAAAATCGACGTATGCCTTGCCTTTTTCAATCAGCGCCTTGGCCCATTCGTACAACTGATCGAAATAATCGGATGCATACAACACCTGCGCGGGTTCGAATCCCAGCCAGCGTACGTCGCCCAGGATGCTGTCGACGTATTCTGTTTCTTCCGTCACCGGATTGGTGTCGTCGTAGCGCAGGTTGGTTTTACCGCCGTATTTCAGCGCTAGGCCAAAATTCAGGCAGATACTTTTTGCGTGGCCGATGTGCAGATAGCCGTTCGGCTCCGGCGGAAAGCGGGTCAGAATGCTGTCGTATTTACCGGAAGCGAGGTCGGCCTCTACAATTTCTTCCAGAAAATTCAGCGATTCGTTGGTCGTATTATTCGTTGTGCTCATGTTGTTGTGTGGTTGGTGGGTGGGGTTTATGGGTTTATGGGTTTATGGGTTTATGGGTTTATGGGTTTATGGGTTTATAGGTTTATGGGTTTATGGGTTTATGGGTTCATGATTGAGAGAGGTTGAGCGGTTGAGACATAAACTCATAAACCTATAAACCCATAAACCAAAAAATCACATCCTGTTCGGCATTTCCACGCCCAGAAGCGCCATGCCCGATTTCAGTACCTGCCCTACTGTCTGGCTCAATTGCAGGCGGAAGGCTTTTGCAGGTTCGGTATCGGCATTAAAAATGCTCAGTTCGTGGTAGAACCGGTGATAACTTTTAGCCAGGGCGTAGCAGTAATTGGCAATCAGAGAAGGGTCGTAAGCGCCTGCTGCTTCCTGCACGATAGCAGGATAATTGTGCAGTGCCACCAAAAGCTCCTTTTCCTGCGGTTGAATTTCGGTATAATTTTTCCAGCCGGACAGGTCTATGTTTTCGTTTTGAACCCGCAGCATCATTCTGTAAATCCGAACGTAACTATATTGAATGTACGGGCCGGTTTGTCCCTGCAATTCGACGGACTCTTCCGGGTTGAAGATCATCTTTTTGCGCGGATGTACCTTGATAATGAAGAACTTAAGTGCGCCCATACCTACTTTATGCAGGTTGTCGGCCTTTTCCTCTGCTGAAACGCCTTCAATTTCAT
>ENA-UOWO01003353-UOWO01003353.1-activated-sludge-metagenome-genome-assembly--contig:-NODE-3353-length-18655-cov-8.621183_pt1 | contig 18655 bp, 17 predicted proteins | sample MGYA00238148_ERZ761564 | MGnify/ENA primary metagenome ERZ761564 (study PRJEB28885, sample SAMN05720194) | activated sludge metagenome | isolation source: Anaerobic digester | place: USA...
AATTTTTACCTGTTAGCCTTTGTTTTTTGCGCAACCCTTGCCAGTTACAATTTTCATTACATATTGGCCGGGGCTATTGGTAAGCAAAAGTTATCCTGGTCCCTTTTCAGCAGCCGTCCTTCCAATTTACTGGTGATGTTACTAGGTGCTGCCGGGGCGGCTTTGCTTTTTTCCTCCTCTGGTATTGATCTTCCTGTTGCATTGATTGCAGTATTACTCACATTAATTTATTCTGTTCCCCTGCTGCCTTTTAAGCAACTGGATGTTGCAAGAAAGGCGGGGTGGCTCAAAACGGTATTGCTGGCATTTACCTGGATGTTTGTAACAGCTTATTTGCCTATGACAGAGCAGCGAATGCAATGGTCATGGCTGGAAATACTGATCTTAGCAAAGCGTTTTTTATTTATGCTGATGCTTTGTACCATTTTTGATAACAGGGATGTACACGTTGACAAAATAAACGGCCTGAGCAGTCTCGCAACCGACCTTGGGCCTCACCTGATGCAGTGGCTGATATTTATAGTTTTTACCTTGTTGTTTACCCTCAATTTCTTCTTTGGAGAATATGGCATCCAGGGCCACCAGGTTATCGCATTGCAACTCTCTTCCCTTGCAACGCTGATCGTTTATTTTTTCTCCCGTAAAAAACAGGGCTATTTCTTTTATTATTTTGTGGTGGATGGTATGATGATTTTGATGACGCTGCTCACCACTATCGCAAGTATTTAGTTAAATTGCAGCACGACAGCCGTAATCAACGGAAGTAAATTTTCAAAATGTAACAACGGTATAAAAAATACATTCACTATGGCAAAAGCAACAACAAAAACCACCTCAAAATCAACCAAAGCAGCAAAAAGCATCCTCACAGACAATTCTTATTCGTTTCTAAAAAATTACATCAACAACCCGTCACCGGTTGGCTTTGAGAGCAGCGGACAAAAACTCTGGCTGGAATATATCAAGCCATACACGGATACTTTTTTTACTGATCCTTATGGTACGGCTGTTGGGGTGATCAATCCAACAGCACCATTTAAAGTTGTAATTGAAGCTCATGCAGATGAGATCAGTTGGTTCATCAATTATATATCTCCCGAAGGCTTATTGTACCTAAAGCGCAATGGTGGGGTGGATCACCAGATTGCGCCATCCATGAGGGTTTTGATACATGGTAAGAAAGGGCTGGTAAAAGGTGTATTTGGCTGGCCTGCTATTCACACCCGTATTGCCAATGACGGAAAAGAAACGCAACCCAAAGTGGATAATTTGTTCCTGGACATTGGTGCATCTAACAGGAAGGAAGTGGAAGAACTGGGTGTTCATATTGGTGCGGTGGTTACCTACGAAAACGGGTACGATGAGCTGGCATATGATTACCTGATTGGCCGTGCATTTGACAACCGCATCGGAGGATTTATGATTGCTGAAGTAGCCAGGCTGCTGCAGGAGAATAAAAAGAAACTGCCTTTTGCATTATATGTGGTGAATGCAGTGCAGGAAGAGATTGGTCTTCGTGGTGCAGAGATGATCGCAAGAAGGATAAAACCGGATGTGGCTATTTGTACGGATGTAACACATGATACCACCACGCCGATGGTAAGCAAGATCATACAAGGTGAAACTGCCTGTGGCAAAGGGCCATCACTCACTTTTGGCCCGGCAGTGCACAACAAGCTGCTTGATTTTGTACAGGATGTAGCAAAGAAAAATAAGATCGATGTACAGTTGCATGCTGTTAGCCGCAGCACGGGCACAGATACAGATTCTTTTGCCTATTCCAATGATGGTTGTCCATCAGTGCTCATATCCATTCCACTTAAGTATATGCATACAACAGTGGAAATGCTGCACAAACGGGATGTTGAGAACACCATTAAACTCATTTACCAATCAGTGCTGGCACTAACGCCAAAGACTAACCTTAGTTACTTTTAATGATAAGGGGTATGTATAAAAACATACCCTTTGATTTTTTTATATTAATAGTAAGATACTACTGAAAATAATAGTGAAGGAAGCCTGGTGAAATGGTATTACCACAAAAAAGAGAAACCGTTTAATTAAATCTTAATCAAATGCAGGCCGCTGACAGTTTGTAAATGGCAATAGTCTGCAGGCATCCTTATCAGTGCATCAAACGGATTTACAACAAATAAAATATGCAATAGATCATACCAAGGTTAAAAGCCGAATGACAAATTACAGCACCCCATATAGAATGAGTTAACCTTTTGCAATAAGCAAACAGCAGGCTGGTTAAAAACATACCGGTCACCCATAGGGTAGCAGGTAGTGGAAGGAAATGCCAGTTATTGTTGAGGTATACGATCCCGAAATGCGACAAATGTACCAGTGAAAACGCCAGGCCATCAGCCAGGGAAGCCTTCCTGCTGCCCCAGGATTGCTGAAAGCCTGTATGCACCAGGCCCCTGAAAAAAAACTCTTCGCCAATAGGGCTGAACAACATACCTGTAGCAGCCATTATGATGAACATTGTCCGCTTGTCGTTTGAATCGATGCCCGCTGGTATGTTGTAAGACCTGCCAATATAGGCATACCAGTTTTCGTTGCCACTTCCATACAATGCCTGTGCAGCATAATGCAGCAGCAAACTTGCCATCAATCCCAGGGCAAAAGCTAATAAAAGTGGATAATAATTTGATGGCTTTACCAACCCTGCTTTTTGCTGCCCTTTTTTACTTAGAAATATAAATGGCACCAATGCAGAAATAAGCATGATCGCACCAATGGAACCATAACTGCCGGTGGCATTCGCATTGAGCACAAGTATAAATCGTGGTATGCATATAAAAATAAGAAGGAATAGCGCAAATTTCCAGTTAAGGGTGAAAAACCTGTTCCAAACAGGGCGAAGGTCGCTATAAGGCGGGGTGAGTGGCGGATCGAATGTCGCCATGCTATTTATTTTTCAATTTTATCTCAACAGCCGCATTAACTGAAGTGATATCTTTTATAAATGCTTCTTTGTTTTTGGGTGAAATAAGAACCGTGTCGTTAGCGCCAAAAACAATCTCAAGCCTGTCCAGAGATGCAGCAGGTGAACTTAACGGGTTATTGGTCTCGGAAATTTTTCGAATTGTATGAATATCAATTTCCTTATTAAACAAAAAACCGCATTTAATTTTCAGTGTGTTTCCGTGGATAGTATATTTTGTTGTGAGAAATAAATGCGTGAGCAAAAAAATAACCGGGAGAAGAATTAACAAAGCAGCCCATCTTTTTTCAACTATCACGGTTACGAATAGGATAATTCCCAAAATGAGCATGATGGGAATGGCTACTTCAGGGCCAATTTTTGATTTATGTACTTTGATGGTGTCCTGCATTATAACCCGTTGTTTATTGGCACCTGTTCTGCACTTATTACCTCCTTTTGCCAGTGTCAGGAATCTTTCTCAAATATAATCAGAAAGTAAATATTGAAGACGGGGCAGGTTACTAAATATGCCTTTTGCAGCGGCTATACAAATAACACTTGTTTTCCCTTCACCAGGGTTTGAATTTCTCAAAACTGCTTCCATTAAATTTAAATGCGCCATTTTCCGGTGATCCCAGCCATAAGTCACCACGGTTGTCTTTATACATAGAAACCAAATTGACATCTTTTGAAGCCTCTTTAACAAGGTACTGAGTAAGGTGTTTTCCATCATATCTATATACGCCCTTATCCCAGGTAGTCAGCCATATATTTCCCTCGTTATCTTCTACAATATGTGAGTAATAGATATATTCATCACCACCAAAGATTTTTGCGTTTCCAATTCCGTTTAACTTTTTATACTTCAGCCGGTCGCTTGTTGCGGTTTGTTGTAAGTCAAAGCTGTAGCGATGTTTCGTATTACAGATCCAAAAGTCTCCTTCCTTATCTTCAAAAATAGAACGGATGCCGAAGCTTCCACCATCTGGCACGATGGTCAAATCTCTTTCGTACATCCATTTAATTGATTTTCCATCGAAGCGGCAGGCTCCAAAAACGGAAGTGCCGAACCACATAACGCCTTTCCGGTCTTTGTAAATTGAATAAAGCTCATAGGGACTAAAAAATGGGTTGATACCCTGTGTAAGCATTTCATCGTGAAGATAATGTTTAGGAAACTCCAGGTTATACAGTACTTTCCCGTCATAGCGATAGGGGCCGTGTTCATCTTTTTTACCTAACATATAAAACCACAGATCACCAGGTTCCAGTTTCCAGTCTTTGCTTTTTATTGCCTGTAAAGTGGTGAATTGCCTGCCATCAAATTTATTGATACCATTTAGAGTGGAAAAGTACATATTCCCCAATCGGTCTTCCTGGATCTGCCTGATGCTGTTGCTGCTGAGTCCATCTTTTGTGGTAAAATTGACGATGTTTTTTCCATCAAAGAAAAATACCCCTTCACCGTTACTTCCAAACCAATAGTTGTTTTTTTTGTCCTGGTAAATATACCATAAACGGTCTCCCAATGTTTTTACGGTATCGCCGGGTTGGGTAGTTGTGTTGATTACACTGTAAGCAATTGCAGGTGAGTTTTGTCCCCGGCAGTCAGTAAATACAGTTACAATACAAAAAAAAAAAAATTGGCTGAAGTATTATTTTCATTGCAATTTATTTAAGGACTCTATTCCAGGAAACCGCACGATCTTAAGTTGTTGCTTTTGCCGTTGTATTATTTAAAAATGGTGGGGCTTTTTTCCGAAGAGCAGTTAAAGCTGAAATGAGCTCAAAAAAGGCCCAGGTTGTTTCTCTTTGATTTATAACAGGAAGGCTAAGACGCTTTTATTACAGCCCGACGCAATGCATACCCGGCAGCTACTGTTTATGTTGCCTTCATTTTATTGTTTCTTGCTTCATGCGTCAGTTCTGCCAGTCCCAGTTTTTCCAGCAGCGGAGGTACATACATGCCAAACCTGCCACGGAAGCCTTTCTTAAGTCCGTACCAGCCAGCAACAGGATTGTTATTGGAGCGCCCCCATGCTTCCACTGTGCCTTCTTTTACGGGTTTTTGTTCATCCGCACTGCCAAGTTCCATCCAGTCGCCATGATCTTTCAGCATAGCATGCAGGTCTTGTATGCAGCGGTAGTGATAGTGCAGTACGGTTTTCCCAACAGTACAAACTAAGATTTCATTCCCATCCTTTTCATCTTTGTACATAGTATACTCCGACGACAGAGGCGGTGTTTTTAGCAACCAGGGGTAATCTTTTGTGCCTGTTTCCTTTGCCATAGTAATGTTTTGAAACCTAATATATAAAAATGCAGCCCGATGGAACAATAATTTATGGCTAACGGTTTGTAATTAGTGGAAATGGTTATTCAGGTCATCATTTAAGCAGCCTCACCTGGTTTGTGCGACGATAAATAGAATGAAACGTTCAATAATCACCGTGAGATCAGTATGCTGAAAGGCAGGGAGGAGAGATTCGGACAAACGGGTATTGATTTTTACTGCAAAAGTAAATCTGTAAGCTGGATATAGATTTCACCCGCTAATGTAGAACGCAGTTAAAGTGAGCTATCTTTAATAAAGGAATCAGGTTTATACTCAATCACAAGTACCCCTAACTTTTTATCATACCCCATAATGGGTGCCGACATAATCAGAAGGTTGTTATCAGTATGGTAGATCTTTATTGCATCCGCACTCAGCATAGTGGAATCATACAGTATATTGGCATTTTTTCCTTCAACCTTTTTGTTAGTCGACAGGATAACTTTCCCATCAGGATCTATGATCTGGAGAACCTGGAAATTCTTTTCTTTCACAATGTCTTTTACGTAAATATTTACCTGTTCCAGGTTCCCTTTCAGCATCTCAGCACGGATACTCCATATCAAAGGTTTGGAAAGCGCTGTCAGCATTTCCCTGTTATTTTGATCCAGCTTTTCTAAAGCCTTTTTTTCAACCAACGCTATCTGGCTGTTTTTTTGAACGTCTTTCCAAATATATACTGTAGTTACAGCAACAAGCGCCAATAATACAGTTAGTAAAACCGGGTTCTTTTTTATAAAATTGGAAGCTCTCTTTTTCCCGTCAGCGGGTAAGTCGCTTTGATTGAATTTTATCGCTGGGTTTTCCATTATGCCTTTTATTAAACTGCTTTGAACCTGTCTTTAATTTGCAGTTGTAAGTACAATAGCAGATGCAGGGTACTGAACATTGCCATCATCTTCAGCAGTAATAAAGAAGCTGGAAGGTTTAAAGGAAGTAACTGTTTTTAAATTTGCTTTCAACGCACTTGAAAGCATACCGCTGGAACTGTTAAGCTGACCTATATTTTTGGTGCCGTTGTTTTCTGTAACCATCCAAACAACATAAGTTTTTTTGGGAGGCGTTAGTTTATCTGATGGTGCCAGGTTGTTGATGCTTATGTCAATTGTTTGGTTGTTATTTTTATCAGACTTGATTTTAACCGAGCCAACAGCCGCCGGTACAACAGCCGAACTGCCAAACATTATTTTTTTTGCACAGGAAGAAAACATAATTATTCCGGCCAATAAAAGAAGCACAGTCCGGGATTGCTCTAATAACTTTTTCATTTGATGATTGCTTGAATTTGATCTATGAATGAAATACATGGAAAGGTTCTTTCCCTACAGGTAACTTAGTTCGTATTTTTTCAAACTTTACTGGTGATATATGCAATGAGTTTATCATCGCTCATTTTGTTAGAGGTGGATTCAGCTGTTTTGCAATTCTTAAATTGTGGAGTAGCAGCTAAATAGTGAATAAACTGTTCCTGTGCCTGCCCGGTACCTGTTATATGAATATGAGTGGCATTTACCAGGTGAGCAGCGATTTCTTTAAAAAATTTTGCTTGAAGTGTTTTTTCGTGGTTGTTAGAATTTTTCTCATTGGAATTTGGGGAATTTTCTTCCCCTTTTACGTGCCCAATTACAGCTAGAGTACCTTCTGTATCCCCATTTCCCACCACGGTTGCATTGTGATTGTCCATCCAAACGCCAAATTGTTTCTGATTGTTCATGTTTTTATTTTATGTACATTAATGAAACCAACAACCGTACCGCAAGCATTGACAAAACAGAATGTGTATTGAACAATCAGTTATTACCGTGTATGTACCGAAGAATGTTTTCTGTGTCATTTTAAAAAATTCAGGTACATGGAGAAGGTAAAATGCTTAAATAATGCTCTGTACAGATGCAAACAGATCAATCCCAAAAACATTGAGCGGTGTAAATATCCAAATTATGATAAAAGCAACGTTTGTAAAAGAGCCATTCGTTATGGTGTCAAGAACGTTTTGCAACAAAAGCAGTTCGGCCAGTGAACCAAAAACAGTTGGTGCCACATAAGCGGAGAGTGCAGCAATAATGGCCGGGAAATGCCCGATAGCAACTGTAGTATAGGTACTGATGCTGCCGGCTTTGGGCATCATCAGTGCCAGTTCTGAATAGGTAGATATGTAACAGATGGCAATGATAAATGCCATCAGAATGGCAATAAAAAAAGCCTAAGCCCGCACCCTGTACTATTGAAACAACAGATGTTTGTGAAACAACGATTCCGATCGTGATGATGAAAAGCGAAGTAAACCCTAATACTTTCTTTAGCCGTTCTGTTTCGGGTGGTTTTTCATTCATGCTTGTTATGTAAGGTAAATATATTTATTGCTGTTCAAATTAAATTAGCTCACCGGTAATAAGGTTTTTAACAGGAGTTGGAAAAAGTTTCATGCGAGTATACACAAGGCGAGGGTCTATTGAAACGAACTTCAGGGCTATAGTTTGAATTACTAAACATGCTGCCAGCGAAATAGTGTGGATAATGAACTTTATTCAGCATTATTTTGACTAATACAAAACCATCACAGTCCCTTTCCGCTGAAATACATTACCCCTGTATCCTACAGCTTCCGCTATCCACACGTAAGTACCCGGCGCCACCAGTTTTCCTTTTAAAGTGCCATCCCAAACAGGATAATTATTGCCGCTGCTTGTAAATACCACCTGGCCCCACCGGTTGCAGATAGTAAAATAACGGAGCGTTTTTATACCGGCCGTTGTTACATGCAGCTCATTATTGATAGCATCATTGTTGGGTGTGAAAGCGGAGGCAACATATATCTCCGGGCCAGTATAGGTTTTTACTTTTATTGAAGCACTGCTGTTACAGCCTTCTGCTGTTTCAGCCATCACTGTGTAAGTAATGCTCTCTCTTGTGTTTATTGCAATGGGGCTTGCAATAAAAGGATCAGATAAACCTTCAGCCGGTGACCAGGTAAATCTGCTGAAACCACTGTTGTTGATGTCTTTCGCCAATAACCGCAGTGGCTGGTTTACCGCAACTATCGTGTCATTGCCTGCAGAAATTAAAGCAAGCGGTCGCACGGTTACCAGCACACTATCTGCAGTAAGTGAGGAACAACCTTTGTCATCGGTTACCTGCAGGCTGAAATAAGTATCAGCAATCAATGCTTTGGTTACCGGGCTGGAAATGCTGTCGTTACTAAGTAGTAAAGGATCCTTCCATTTGTAAGTTTGCCCTCCAATCCCATTTAAAACGGTGGTGGTATTATAGCAAATGTTAATGTCGCTGCCTGCATTTGGAACAGGTGCTTTATTTACAGTTATATTCACAGAGTCGTAGCCCGTGCAGGTTCCTTTTGTTGCTGTCAGAATATATTTTGTGTCACTAACAGGAGCGGCCAGTGGATTTTGACTGCTGCGGTTATCCAGCCCGGCAGCCGGCACCCAAGAATAACTGCCGGCACTGCTTTCTGTAGTGAGTAAAAGCGTTTGTCCTTCACAGATAGTTGTATCAGCAATGATATTTACCCTTAACGAATTAACAAATGGAATAGTAAAGTTTCCCGGTAAACCAACACAGCCAGCAGCATCTTTTACAAACACGGTGTAATTACCATTGAATAAATGGAAACTGTCTTTTACAGTAAAACTGTTATTATCTAATGATAAAGAGAAAGGAGCTGTACCACCTGCAAAGATAATTGATGCAATACCATCGGGCAGCCCGCTGCAGGTAGCCGCGGAAACTGCAACGGAACTGATTTGCGGGTCGGGATTTTTTTGATCAATAAAAACAGGAAGACTGTCTGTACAACCAGCCGCATCTCTTACCCTTATAACATAATTTCCTTTTACCAATGAGTTAAATATGCTGTCACCTGTAAAAGCAGTATTGTTCAATGAAAACGCTGCAGGATACTCCCAGCCCGCATTGGCAGAAACAGTAATGGCGCCATCGCTGCTGTTGCCGCAGGTAGTATTGTTTTGTGAAATTATTACAGGCTTCTTTTTTATCACCAGCACAGAATCTATTGCACGGCAGCTGCCATTTTCCGCAATACATAAATAGTTTGTTACGTCAGCTATTGGGCTGCCAACAGGATCCCTGATGGTTGCATCATTTAAGGAAGCGCCATTACCCCATTGATAGGTTGTATAGCCTGCTTCTGCAATCAACTGAACTGTTTGACTCCCGCAGATGGCAGCGGTATCCGGCGTGAGGCCAAGGATATCATAGTCTCTCAATAATATTTCCATGCTGTCATTTTGCACAAGGCTGTTGTTGTTGCAGTTATACAGCGCCGTTATCTTCAGGGTTTCTGTTCCTTCAACAATATTATCAGACAGTGGAATTATATCCACCTCTGTTGCCGTGTCACCTGCAGGGATAGTAACCTGTGCAGGCAGTAACTGTACATCCGTTCCGTTTACCGCTGTGCCGGAATACTGCAGCACCACGCTTACAGGTTCCGTCATTGGTTTAGGCTGGCGGATAGTTAGTTTTCTGCTGCCACAACCTTCCGCAAGATAGGGGGCACCGTCAGGATCAGTTTTTGTATTGGCGGCAAGGGTAATATTAGACGAAGTAAGACTTTTGGCTTCAAGAAAGACGCCACTGTCATATGCATCATCAACAACATCTGAGATCACCAGCTTTAAATGATAGGTTGCACATCTTGTAACCGGAAAAACCGCCTTTAAAACGGTGGTATGACCGTCGTGAGTAAAGTGCCGGTTGCTGTTATTGTTAACATAGTAATTGCGGTTGTTATTGCAGTTTACTCCCGGTACGTTGTTTACGTTCAGTATTGTGACGGGCGTATTGGTACCCGGAACAAGGGCGATATTCTGCTGACCCGCAATTCCTGGTCCTGATATAAAAAATGCAAAGGCATCGTTGAATGTGCAAACGAAGGAGGGGTTGTATTCTTCTGAACTAAATACATACCGGAAACTGATACTGTCACCAATCGGTATAAAATCAAATTCAAGGACGCAGGCGTCCGAAAGACCGGTAAGATTTGTTCTGATCTCATTGGCAAGGTCTGCATCACCCGGCAGTCCCCATCCATTATCAGCAAGTAAGTTTACAGCTGCAGATGAATTACGGCTGGTGAGGCCAATTTCTCCCCGGCCTGTAGTGGCCCTTCCGGTGGTTAAAACAATGCCACTGTCTATATCAAAACTTCTTTCTTGCAGGTTTTGAAAAATGCCTGTCATCAACGGGCTTCCGGTAAAGCGGGCATTGAAAACCTGTACGCCATCGCCTGTTAGTGTTTGCGCTAGTTGATTCGCCGGGATGCTGCCCGTTACTTGTAATTGAGCAATACCTGTACCGGGTAAGAAAATAATATAAAGTAGAAAAAAACTATGCAGGAATACTTGCTTCATTACAACTGTTTCGTGGTAAAGATATAAAATCAGGTTGAGGCTGAGTTTGTATCAATTGATTTTAAAACAGCAAGAATAATTCCTCGTTTAAAATACAGCATTTACTGCAGGATGGTGAGGTTGCCCCTTATAATGAAACTCTTGCCTGTTACTGTGTGTAAGGTTGCGCCGGGCGACAATGTATAGGGGATATCAAGAATGCAGGTACCGTTGCCCTGCGGCTCTATCATAATTTCATTGCCCGGTAAAAGTGCTGCCGGGGGAATAATTTTGTCTTTCCAGTTGCTGGCATCACTCCAGTTGCCATTTCCGGTAAAACTATATTTTGTCAAGTAGTTGCCAACGAAACTGCTGATATCAAATGAACGGAGTTTTTGAGGAACCGTAATAGTAAAAGGACCCACCGTTCTTGTAAAGAATTCATTACACATGTATCCATATTTTCCATTGCGAAAACAGATGCCTTCGCTCTGTCCCATCACCGTTGCATCACCCAGATCTATTCTTCGTTTATTGCCCGTGAAAAAACTGTCGGCTCTGTAATCTGATAAAATATGCAGGTAATGGTTGCCAACACCGCTGTTGACATAGCCAATTAAGGCAATAATATTTTGACCTGCAACCTTAGCCGCAGCCGTTACCATATAACCAACAGGATAAGATTCTGTCGCATTGGCTGTGTAATTACCGGCATCAGTACTGTTGATCACATAATGTGTGGTTATATTATCAGCCCAGTTCTTGCTAAAAAGGTGAATTTTATTATTTTCTACAAGCATGGCCTCACAATCATACCTTGTATTGTTATAACCGGATGCTGTTGCTGGCTGCGGTTGATCACTGTAAGTAAAATGGATTGTTTCAATTTCATTGGCTTGTATGGTGTCTGTTATATCAGTGAGATCAATGGCAGAAAACAGGAATTTGTAAATTTTCAGGTCTGTTCTCCCGCCTGTGAGATTATTTCCGAAATCACCAACATAAAAAAAAGTGCCATCAAAAGCAAGGTCTTCCCAGTCATCATTGATAACGCCGTTTAAATACACCCGTTGCTTAATGGTATTTGTCAGGGTATCGATCCGGTATAATTGTGGTTTGCCATTTTTATCGTTGATTGTCCACAATTCACCATTTGCAAACTGGAGACCACTGGTTTCTATAACGGAGTCGGAGAGAGGGTCAACTTTAATGAAAGGCGTATATGTGACACTGTTATATACACAGGAACCGTTGTTGGTTGTGGCAACAGGATTATAATTGCCTGCAAATGGATCCGTGCAGCCTGGTTGCGCAAAAGCAGGCAGATGGAATGGGCAGGCGGCTAAAAATATCAGTAACAGCTTGTTCATACGAAACGGGAAATTAAACCACCTTCCCAAAACGGGGAAATGTTTTCACAAAAATAAGATTATGTTCCTCCGTATAATTTAATTGCAGCAATCAAAAGCCCTTCCTGCACTTGTTTATTGAAGGATATCTGCATGTGTTAATGTTTAGCACAATTTTTTATACTAAGTATGGAAAAACGCTGTTGTATGAAAAATGTAGCAATTATTTTTGTAAGCCTGTTTGCTCTTTCAGGTTGTGTTTCAAAAAAGATTTTAAGGCAATCACAGGCGGAGACCGCCACATTGAGGAATGACAGCAGCATGCTGGCCAGTAAGGTGTCTTCATTACAGGGCAATATATCTTCTCTTAATGCCAGCATCAGTGAAAAAGAGCAGGCTATAGACAAGCTCAATAGTCAGTATAACCAACTTGGAAAGCAGTCTGCCAGCCAGCAAACGCAACTCACGCAAACAAAACTCACACTGGAGCAACAGCAACAACGTTTACAGCAATTACAGGCGCTGTTGCAGGAGCAAAGAAACAGGTCAGAACAATTGAAGAATAAAATGATGGAAGCGTTGAAGGGCTATAACGAAAAAGATCTGAGCGTGGTGCAAAAGAACGGTAAAGTATATGTGAGCCTTTCAGAAAATTTACTGTTTCCCTCTGCCAGCGCAGTGGTGAATAGTAAGGGAGTGGAGGCTTTGTCAAAATTGGCGGCTGTGCTCAACTTGAATTCTGAAGTGGCAGTGGAAATTGAAGGCCATACAGACAGTATACCCATTAAGGGCCGGTATACAGACAATTGGGATCTGAGTACTGCAAGAGCCAATTCAATAGTACGGATATTGGTTAACAATTATGCTGTTGATCCGGCGAGGGTAATGGCATCAGGACATAGTTTTTATGATCCATTAGACAGCAACAGCACGCCGGAAGGAAGAGCAAAGAACAGGAGGACAGAGATCGTGTTGTCTCCTAAACTGGAAGAGATGTATAAATTGCTTGAGTAAAAAAGCAGCATATTAAAGAGCCGGTACCTGACGATTGGGGCCGGTTTTTTTATTTTATGGATGCACCCTGTTCTATCCAGCATCGCAACAAGTCTCTTTCTTCAGGAGTAATGCCTGTTTTATTATTCTGCGGCATTGTTTTGGTGATCACCACCCGCTGCATGATCAGGTCTTTTTTCTTTACAATATCTTCCGGAGTATCATACTTTACACCATTGGGTGCAGCAGTATATACATCATCTGTTGGCTGAGAAGAATGGCAACTTACACAGCGTTTTTGAATAATGTTATTTACTTTGGTAAAGCTCACTACTTCTTTGCATTCACCTGGTTTGGCTGGTGCCGTTACAAAACTAACGGCAAGCAACAGCAGCACAGATGCAGGCAAAATATAGACATTATATTTTCCTTTTTCTTTCAAATTCAGATAGTGCTTTACGCCAGCAGTGCCCAATGAAATGGCTGCCAGTACCGCCCAGGAATACTGGTGCCCGAAAGTGCTGGGAAAGTGATTACTGATCATCACAAATAAAACCGGCAGTGTGAAGTAGTTGTTGTGCAGCGATCTTGCCAGTGCTTTTTTGCCATAAGACGGATCTACCGGCTTCCCGATCTTAGCTGCTGCCACCATCGCTTTTTGTGCAGGGATGATGACAAAGAAAACATTGGCCGTCATCAGTGAACCGATCATGGCACCAAAATGAATATAAGCTGCCCTCGCATTAAATACAGTGGCATAGAAATAAGCAAAACCCGTGAGCAAGGCAAACCCAACCAGCGCAAAAGCCAGCGGTTTTTTTATCAAGGGAGATTTGCAAAGCAGGTCATAGGCGATCCAGCCAATAATAAAGGAACCAACGCCAATACCTACCGCAGCAGCAGGACTAAGGTCAAGCACTGCACTATCGATCAGCATCGCTTTGGCATTAAAATAATATACCACGAACAACAAACTGAAACCGGATATCCAGGTGAAGTAGGCCTCGTATTTAAACCAATGTAAGTGTTTGGGTAAGGTCTTGGGTGCAACTTTATATTTTTCTAAATAATAAAATCCACCGCCGTGTACAGCCCAAAGATTGCCCGCCAGTTCGTCTCTTACATTCTCCGTTCGGTTCAATGCATTTTCTAAAAAAACAAAATAAAAGGAAGCGCCGATCCAGGCTATGCCAAAAGTAATGTGCATCAGCCGCACGATGATATTCAGCCATTCCATCAGGTGGCCCTCATAGGGTGTTCCTTTTGCCAGGAACCAGGTGTAAGTGACCATTACTATGATGGTAAGAACAAGGGAGGTGTAAATGAAACCTTGTGATAAGCCAATGTTTTCCTTACTGGCATCGCTTCCTTCTGTATTGTTCTTTTCAAGATGATGAAACTGGTAGGTCATTTTTACCAGCATCACCAGTATAAAAAGAAGCACACCATAAACAAGGAAAGGGACCATATCTTTTCTGCAATTTCTGTTTTATAGAAGTCCACAATTTAAAATATTGTTTTGTATTTTTATCGTTTCTAAAAATTTTATAGTGAAAGGGTTTCATAGTACAAGAGTGATATTGCCAGAAGGTGAGCGGGAAGCCTGGGTTTTAATTGATAACGGCATCATAAAAGATATTGTAACTGCTTTGCCATCATCCAATGATGTTGAGCTGACAGAACTCGGCAATAAAATTCTTATGCCGGGTATTATTGATACGCATGTCCATATTAACGAACCTGGGAGGACGGAGTGGGAAGGTTTTGATACTGCCACCAAATCGGCCATTGCAGGTGGCCTCACTGCCTTGGTGGATATGCCGTTGAATTCATCACCTGTTACAACATCTGCGAAAGCTTTTGATGAAAAATTAAAAGCGGCAGCAGGTAAGCTGCATACCAGTGTGGGTTTTTGGGGTGGCATTGTTCCTGGTAATGATAATGAAATAGAACCTTTAATAAAAAAGGGTGTGCTGGGTTTTAAAGCATTTCTTACCCATTCCGGTATTGATGATTTTCCAAATGCGACCGAAGAGGATCTCAGAAAAGCCATGCCCATCATCGCAAGGCACAACTTACCATTACTCGTACACTGTGAACTAACTGACGCTCACAAACGAGAAACAAATAACGAGCAACCAGCAACCAGAAACGACTCTTATACTAATTACTTAAACAGCCGCCCTAAAAAATGGGAAGACGATGCCATCGCCATTATGATCCGTTTGTGTGCCGAATTTAATTGCCGTACGCATATTGTTCATTTATCTTCAGCAAACTCTTTACAACAAATTGCGGAAGCTAAACAAAGGGGTTTGCCATTAACAGTTGAAACCGGCCAGCATTATTTATATTTTAACGCAGAAGATATCCTTGACGGACAAACGCAATTCAAATGTGCGCCCCCCATACGGGAGAAGGAAAACAATGATCAGCTTTGGCAGGCACTAAAAGACGGTTTGATCAATTTTGTTGCTACTGATCATTCGCCAGCCACGCCCTCATTAAAAGAAATAGAGAGTGGTGATTTTATGAAAGCCTGGGGTGGTATCGCTTCCATACAGTTTGCATTGCCGGTATTGTGGACGGCAGCAAAAAAAAGAGATGGTAATTTTTCCGATATTGTAAGATGGCTTTGTGAAAACCCGGCAAAACTTGCAGGACTTGAAAACCGGAAAGGAAAAATCGCCATTGGCTATGATGCAGACCTGGTTGTGGTTAATGAAGAAAAATCATTTACTGTGGATGAAGCATGCTGCCATCATAAACACAAGGTTTCACCCTACATGGGCGAAACATTGTATGGCGTGGTTGAACAAACTTATTTAGCTGGTGAAAAGGTATATGATGATGGAAAGTTTCAACTTCTAAATAAAGGAAGGGCTCTTTTAAAATAATTCAACTACTTTAAAAAAGTAAAAGCTATTTAAAACAAAAAACTGTCACTGTTTGAAATAAATAGAACTAATAAAATATCAGACTCTCAAAGCCCCCTCTCCTAAAGGAGAGAGCCTGTCCCGATAAGATCGGGAGGTTGGGGTGAGGTAAATATAAAAAGAGCTGACAAAATAAAAAGCCAGCAAAAACAAAAACGATTGCACAAACATGAGCACCAACACTTTCAACAACCTGATCGATCTTGCATCCGAACGTCTCGGTGGCAAAGCAATCTTCTGTACCGATGATTTTTTTGCGGAAAAAGAAAACCTCTTAAAACCCGGTCGTGGAATTTTTATAGTGGACAAATACACCGACCGTGGCAAATGGATGGACGGGTGGGAGAGTCGCCGCAAAAGAGTGCCTGGGCATGACTGGTGTGTAGTTCAACTGGCTACTTCCGGCAGGATACACGAAGTGGATATTGACACCAATCACTTCCTTGGTAATCATCCGCCCTTCGCTTCCATTGAAGCGGTAAATGTACCGGAGGGTATTTCTATAGCCGATGCTGCAGCATTTGAAAAACTGCAGTGGGTGGAAATTTTATCAAAAGTTCCTTTGCAGCCAGGTTCACAAAATATTTTTGAAGTGGAGGATAGAAATATCTACACTCATTTACGTCTGCACATTTACCCTGATGGTGGTGTGGCCAGGTTAAAAGTGTATGGAGAAGTATTTAAAGACTGGAGCATGGTTAACCCGGATGAACTGATCGATCTGGCTGCCGCGACTAACGGTGCCAAGTCAGTGCTTTGCAATGATATGTTCTTTTCTCACATGGATAACCTGATTATGCCTGGCCGGGGAGTGAACATGGGTGATGGCTGGGAAACCAAGCGCAACCGTACGCCCAATAATAAAGACTGGGTGATTGTAAAGCTGGCACATGAAGGAACGATCAGCAAGGCATTGATAGATACTTGTCATTTCAAAGGAAACTACCCTGATACTTGTAAGATTGAAGGTTGTAATATACCGGCAGGCAACAGACCGGATTTTTTAAACGATGAAATCAAATGGGAAGAAATCTTGCCTCAAACAAAATTACAGGCAGATCATGAACATTATTATGAAAATGAGCTGGAGAACAGGGATAAAAAGTTCACGCATGTGCGGTTAACGATATTTCCTGATGGAGGTATCAGCCGTATGCGGTTGTGGGGAAACCCCCTCCGTCCCCTAAAGGGGGAACCATAAAGACTCTGTAAATTTATATTGCTTGCTGAGTTGCATACTGTGGCTACTTCGATGAATAAAGAACAAAATAAACAAATGCTTAATTACAAAACTTAAATAATAAAACAAAAGCCCGGCCTCCCTCTCTTTTGGAGAGGGAACGAGGGTGAGGCCGTTATGACACTACACGACTTAAACATACTCCCTAAAGACCAGCTAAAAGCTGAGCTTTTCAAATGCTGCGGCAGTACCCGGTGGGTAGAAAAAATGCTGCCTTTCTTTCCTGCTGATGATATGGCAGAGTTGTTATATGATGCCGAAGACCAATGGTACGAATGCAGCGAGGAAGACTGGCTGGAAGCATTTACGCATCATCCGAAGATCGGTGATATGGATTCGCTGAAAAAGAAATTTGCCACCACGGCCGGCTGGGCCAGCGGCGAACAGGGCGCAGTGGCAGAGGCTTCAGAAGAAACATTGAAAGCACTGGCCAAAGGCAACGAAGACTACGAAAAAAAGTTTGGCTTTATATTTATCGTTTGTGCTACTGGCAAATCGGCGGAGGAAATGCTCGAACTGTTACAAGAGCGGTTATCAAACGATATAGAACATGAAATGGTGATTGCCATGGATGAACAAAACAAGATCACACAAATTCGCTTACAAAAATTACTATCATGAGCCAGGTAACAACACATATACTGGATACCACCAGGGGCCGTCCTGCTGCAGGCGTATCTATCATTATGTATGAAAAAACAGGAACCGAATGGATAGAAGTTGCCAGTGGTATAACCGACCACGACGGCAGGATAAAGGACCTGTTAAAGTCAGACGTTATACTGCCTATGGGAACTTACAAAATGCATTTTGCCGTGAAAGCATATTTCACTGTGCACGGTATAGAGGCTTTTTATCCATTTGTTGATATCGTATTTGATATCAGCAGCAAAGAACATTATCATATACCACTATTATTAAACCCATTTGGATATTCCACCTACCGTGGGTCATAAAGCGGCCACGAATTACACGAATGCACACGGTTAAATAAAAACCAGCCACAGATTGCACAGATACACACAGAAAAAAGCAATTCGTGTCAATTAGTGTAATTCGTGGCTAATTCCTGATCTGTGACTATCTATGCAATCTGTGGCAAACAAAAATGTGTCAAACAAAAAATATTTGAGGCAATAAAATATACAACATGAACCTTACCATCAGCGAACAAGACAAAGACGCATTACTTGGCACACTACAAGTGGCAAATCTGAAATTTCAGAAAACATACCCCGGCGATAAACCAGACCGCCAGCCGGTACACACTGTATATGGTGGCGCCAATCTTTTTAAAAGCGACACCACGTTGAAAATGGGAGACGTGGCTTTAAGAAGTTTAAAGAATTATGCCCCCAACTTTTGCATACTAGCCAAAGTACTGAAGCTGGAATACCATGAACATTTCCCAACCATACAAACCGATATTGAGGCACTCACGAAAAAGTTAGATGCCATGACAGAAGACCAACGCAAGAGCGAACCGGCATGG
>ENA-UOWO01003354-UOWO01003354.1-activated-sludge-metagenome-genome-assembly--contig:-NODE-3354-length-18655-cov-4.491935_pt1 | contig 18655 bp, 21 predicted proteins | sample MGYA00238148_ERZ761564 | MGnify/ENA primary metagenome ERZ761564 (study PRJEB28885, sample SAMN05720194) | activated sludge metagenome | isolation source: Anaerobic digester | place: USA...
TCACCTTCTCAGAGGTCCCGAAGCCAGGCTTGGTATCCTGGCCCCGGCCTTTTTCCTGGCGCCGCCGGCGGATGGTCCGGTCATGCCGCCGCTCCTTGCGACGACACTGATTGGATCCGAGGCAACGTCACCACTGGTGACAGCCCTCGATCCGCCGGCCCGCCCTTGGCAGGCCAAACCTGCCAAGAAACCGATTCCACAACAAGGCAAGAAAAAGATCAAAACCTCGCCGCAAGGCGAGCTGGATCTTTTTCTTGCCCCCTAGGCTGCCACCCCCGGCAGTCTCATGACAAGCCAAGCTGAACCCTACGCCACCGGGCGTGGGGTTCTGTTGTTTATTCAGTACAAAAGACACTTTTGTGCTTATTTCTGTACATTACTACAAAAATAATTTGACAATCGCTTGCTTGGTTGCTTAGCTTTATAAATGAAAGGAGGCAGACATGACTTGCAATGTTTGCCGTCAGATTCGCGTGCAGGACCCAAGCGACTCGGTCGCCAAAATCCTGCTCGAGCACCAACTGCGGGAGTGTAGACCACTCCCACTGTTTAATTGTGATGGATTGGCTGAGGCCCAACGACTGGGTCTTGCCATCCCCACCCCTTGCGTTCCGGCAGCCGGTGAGGTTGCCGAGAGCCTAGTCAAATCCATCGAGAAGGGACATGGACAATGTCCCTGGCTCAACTGACCACCTGATAGGGGCGCTCGCAATGCGCCCCCAGTTCCCACTCCAAAAATACTCCGCTTCGAGCAAGAACCTTTTTTAAAAATACTATTCGCAGGTTTCCTCTTCAGGGGAATGACCGATCCTAAAACCGAACCTTATTTAGGGGAGTAATTTTGCTTTCATTGTTCCGAATTAACTCAACGCCATCATTGGCAAGTGATTTCTCGGACACAATCATCCGAATTGGGCATCCAATCAAATCAGCTTCGGCAAATTTCTCGCCAGCTGTGAGATCCCGATCATCGTAGAGAACTTCGATATTATTACCGATCAACTGATTGTAGAGTTTTTCAGCTTCATCGTTTTGCTGTAGGGAAATTAAGTGAACACGGAATGGCGCAATCGATTCTGGCCACACCATGCGATTTTTTGCGTTGTCATATTTCACTTCGACTACAGTTGCCATTACTCTCGTCAGGCCAATCCCATAGCATCCCATCAGCATTATCTTTTCATGCCCCTCTTTGTCGAGGAAAGTTGCCTTCATCGGCTTGGTAAAGCGGTCTTTTAAGGGAAAAATATTGCCCACCTCAATTCCTCGACTCACTTCTATACGGTTGCCACACTTGGGGCAGACATCCCCCTCTTTGACAGTGGCAATTTCCTTGTTTTGAGCAAAGTCACATTCGCCAGCTGGCGAAGGACAATAGTAAATCGTGTCCTCTCCGATTTCAGTAAGCACCTGAAACTCGTGAGAATATTTGGAAAAGATACCGCCTGATGCCTCGACAATCTTCACCGGTAATTCTAATCGGCGAAAAATATTGAAGTAGGCTTTCTGGGCCATGGTATAGAATCCCTTAAAATCCTCTTCATCGGCATGGAAACTGTACATGTCCTTCATCAGGAACTCCCGACCACGAAGAAGCCCTGATTTTACACGCGGTTCATTTCGAAACTTGGTTTGGATCTGGTAGAGCACAAAAGGTAAATCTCGGTATGAACTTATCATACCCCTTACCAGATCAACTACCTGCTCCTCATGTGTCGGTGCCAATGCCAGATCTTTTCCTTGGCTGTCTTTAAATTTGTAGAAGATGTCGATTTCAGAGTTCCACCTGCCGGTCTCCTCCCAGATCTCCCGAGGCTGGAGAACATTCATAAGTATTTCCTGTCCCCCGATCGTGTTCATCTCCTCCCTGACAATCGCCTCAACCTTGCGAAGTGTTCGAACACCAAGCGGCAACAGTTCATACACACCGGCCATGTATTTCTTGGCCAATCCTGAACGCACAAAATACGATGCATTGGTCGAATCTGCATCACTTGGCACTTCCTTTCGTGTTTTATAGAACAGTTGTGACTGGTACATATTTATATCCACATATGGACAACGGACTTAATAGACAACCGACAACGGATCGGACACACACCGGTCATCTGCAGTCATCTGTCGTCTGTTGTCTTTCTGTCTGTGGTCCGTATATGCGCGATTATTTAAGCAGTCTTACTATGTCTTTGTATGTTATCGCGAGAGCAAAAACTATCAACAACACAAAACCCACCATGTGGATTGCATTCTCAACACTTTCTTTAACAACCCGTTTCCCGAATAACTTTTCAAGAATGATGAAGAGACCTCGACCGCCATCCAATGCCGGAAAAGGCAAAATGTTTAGAAGAGCCAAATTAATAGAAAGTGCTGAGATAAACTGAAGCAAAGTCATCGCACCTGCTCTAGCCGCTTGTCCACTCAGGGTAAATATAGCTATCGGTCCACCAACATGGTCAGAAAGTTCGCCAGTTGAAAACAATCTCTCAAAAACATTGCCCAAAAAACTGAAGGTAATCTTAAGTATTTGACCTGTTTCCCGGAGAGCCACATACGGCGCCTTGTACCATGGAACTTTCACTACAGCTTGATCGAAGATTCCGATTCCCAGTGGCGCTTCGTTTTCCCCGGAGAGCAAAATTGTGTTGCTTATCTCCTCGCCAGTCCTCTTCACCTTCACCTCAACACTCTCTCCGATGTGAGAAGCTGTAAAATTACTAACATCGGCGGCAGAGTCGAATTTGACACTTTGTCCGTCGAAGTTGCCGCTGATCAATTGGTCGCCTGCCTTAAGTCCGCCCTTTTCGGCTGGTGAGTTTGGCTGCACTTCTACAACAAAGACCTGCGGGCTTACTTTGGTCCCCGGTACTTGGTCGGAAGGCGTTGCCATCGGTGTCATCCCGACAATAAAACCAACAGTCAGCAATACCCAGGCGAGTATCAGATTCATCACAACACCCGCAATGCCGATCACGAAACGTTTTCCCGCTGATTGATTATTATATGCTCTAGGATCCTTGGATTCCTCATTTTCTCCCAGCATCGAGACGTACCCGCCAAAGGGAATTGCGCCTATCGTATATTTGGTTTCCCCCCGCTTGAAGGAAGTTATTCTAGGTGGAAAGCCGAGAGAAAATTCCAAAACTTTCACTTTGAAAAATTTTGCAGCACCAAAATGGCCCAACTCATGGACCATTACTAAAATACCGAGTACCAAAATGAAAGCAATCAAAGAAATAATCATGTAATTCTGTTTATTAGTTGTTCCCAAAAACCTAAAGCCCAGACACCAAAGCAAAAACACAAAGTTTAAGGTATCCTTGATTTCAAAGTTTTAAATCTTTCTTTTTGCTTTGGGGTTTGGAGTCTTGGCTTTATATCTTCATCACCTCTGCTTCTTTTTCGGCTACAACTTTCTCGACCAGACTGTTCATTTCGTTCACCAGCTTGTTCAACTCTTCCTCAGCCCAACGACGATCATCTTCAGTCACTTCTTTGTTCTTTTCAGCCGTCTGGACTTTTTCCCAGGCCTCCCTTCTTATATTACGAATGGAAACCTTGCACTCCTCGCCTGCTTTTTTGACTGAAGTAGCAATTTCCTTCCGTCGCTCCTCAGTCAGAGGGGGGAGTGAGATTCTGATTCCCGTGCCGTCATTAACCGGAGAAACCCCAAGGTTCGCATTTCTAATTGCTATCTCAATATCAGACAGCGCATTTTTGTCCCAAGGCTTGACCAGTATCTGTGTAGGTTCCGGAGCCGAAATTGAAGCTACTTCGCGAAGTGGAGTATTTGTACCGTAATAGGACACAACTACACCATCCAAAATAGCAGGGTTAGCCCTTCCGGTTCTTATTCTAGAAAGCTCAGTTCTAAGGTTGTCAATCGCCGATAGCATTTTTGGTTTCGCTTCTTTGATGTACATATCGATCATTTTGCTCCTATATCATAATGCATAAATTATAATGCAAAATGATAGATTAAAACTCCAAATTATTCATAAGTTTATTATTTATCATTCTGATTTATGATACTTGATATATTATTTAACCAATCAATGTACCCACTTTTTCACCCATAGCAGCAGACATAATGTTGCCCTTAGTCATCAGCTCAAAGACCAAGATTGGAATATGGTTGTCCATACAGAGAGTCAGTGCCGTATTATCCATCACCTCGATCTTCTCATTATTTACAACGTCCAGATAATGAAGGAATGAAAACTTCTTAGCCCCTGAATTTTTTAATGGATCTTTATCATACACACCGTCCACTCTCGTCGCCTTGAAGATAATATCGCATTCAAGCTCGCAAGCGCGGATAGCAGCTGCGGTATCAGTCGTGAAATAAGGGTGTCCCGAACCGGCCCCGATAATGACAACCCTACCCTTTTCCATGTGCCTAATCGCTCTGTTGCGGATATACGGTTCACAGACCTTGGACATATCAAGAGCTGACTGAATTCTGTTTTCAACTTCCGCCTTCGAAAGAGAGCTTCCAAGCGCGAGTGAATTCATCATTGTTGCCAGCATTCCAATATAGTCGCCCGTCGTCCGGTTCATGCCGTGTTTTTCAGCAGCAATACCGCGGAAAATGTTCCCGCCGCCAAATACGACTGCAACCTCAACACCAGCTTCGGCCACCTTCTTGATCTCACTGGCAATGTAATCGCAAACTTCGGGATCAATACCATAACTTCGAGAACCAAGCAACGCCTCGCCGGAGAGTTTTAGGAGTATTCTTTTGTATGCAGGTGTCGACATTATTTATACAGTAGCAAAAATAAGTGAAGTGTGGAAGGCAGCAGTTACTCAGTAGAGAACAGTTTGTAGAAAATAGACAGCAGTATTGAAAAAAGAAACAGACAAACGATATCAAAAAAACTCTGCTTTCTTTTTCTGCTTTCCTTCTCTGAGCTGATTTCTGTTATCACCAAACCGGTTTCTTGTTCAGACACTTATTCCCCGATTGCAAATCTGGCAAAGCGGGTGATCTCGATCTTTTCGCCAATCTTGGCAATGAGTTCGGTCAAGAGATCTCCAACCGTCTTGTCTGGATCCTTAACAAATGGTTGGTTCAAAAGACAAATTTCTTCAAAGTATTTATTGATCTTTCCCTCAATGATCTTTTCCAAAATTTCCGCCGGTTTTCCAGAATCCTTCATTTCAGCAAGGAAATATTCTTTCTGCTTTTCCATCTCTTCTGCCGGTACCTGGTCTTTGGAGACGTATTTAGGAGCTGCTGCCGTGATATGGAGAGCCACATCATGAGCAAAGCCCTTGAACTCTTCGTTCCGAGCAACAAAGTCCGTTTCTGTCAAAATCTCAAGAAGCACTCCGATCTGCCCATTGGTGTGAACGTATGATTCAATCAATCCTGCCTTAGTCTCGCGCTCTGCTCGCTTCTCGGCCTTCGCCATTCCCTTTTTCCGCAATACTTCGATTGCTTTCGCTTCGTCTCCGCCGGCTTCATCAAGTGCCTTCTTGCACTCCATCATAGGAAGTCCGGTTTTAGCTCGAAGAGCAGCGATTTGTTGTGCTGTAACTGCCATAGTTCTCCTTTGTTGATTATAAGTTATGGGTTATGTGTTATTGGTTGATGAGGAATAATCACTCACTGTCAATGTTTTCCCCATAACCCTTAACTCATTAACTCTTTTCTATTTAGTTCCGACAGATTCTCTAGATTCTTTAGTAGCGCTATCAGTTTTAGCCTCAACCTTGGCTTCGCCAGGTTTCGCCTCGTTGATTGCGTTTGCAAAAAGCTTGGCGATCACTCCGACAGATTTAGTAGCGTCATCGTTAGCAGGAATTGCGTAGTCAACGGCGGTTGGGTCAGCGTTAGTATCAGTGACAGCAACTGTTTTAACACCCTCGACTGTGGCCTCGTGTAAAGCATTTTTTTCATCATAAGAACCGAAAAGAAGAAGAATGTCGGGCTTTCGGGTCAATCCAGCAATACCGGCAAAAAACTTCTCACCCCGAGCGACAAGTTTAGCAAGCTTCGAGAGCTCGCTCTTTGGTAGATTCTCTGAATTAGTAGCAAGGTCTTCCTTCTGTTTCTTGTAGCGATTGATAGCATGTTTAACAGATTCAAAGTTGGTCAATGTTCCACCAAGCCATCGAGAATTGACATAGAACATGCCGCACATTTCGGCAGCTTCTTTAACAATTGCTGATGATTGCTTCTTGGTGCCGACAAAAACGAAGGTCTTGCCCAAAGCAGCCTCTTTAGAAATAAAGTCGATAGCTTCCTTGAGTTTTTCTTCCGTTTTCTCAAGATTAATTACGTGCACCCCTGCCTTTGTGGTAAAAACGTACTCTGACATTTTGGGATGCCAGCGAGACTTCTTGTGTCCAAAATGAACTCCTGCCTCGAGAAGCTCTCTAAGGGTCGGAAAAGTAACCATAACAAAACTCCTATTTAGCTTATAGCTAACTGCAAATAGCAAATAGCCGCTTAACATATTTATAGGCTAATAGCCGTAAGCCATTAGCTATCCTGATTCTTTAATCCTCCGCCCAACATTATCCCGGTGACTTGCCGGAACAAGAATCGTGAGATGAGCGTGTGTACTTCCCCTTCTCTAAAGCAAAATTACTTTAACAGTTTCTTTACTTTTCCGCAAGACTATGATAACATCCAGGAACGGATTACGAATTATCCAAATCACGAATGACCAATATTAGTGATTAGTAATTTAGACTATTAGTTATCCATTTATATTTATGAAAACCGACATCCATCCAATCTATCATTCGAACACAACTATAACATGCGCTTGTGGCGCTACATATAGTGTTGGTTCGACTCAAGAAAATATCCACGTGGAAATTTGTTCAAATTGCCATCCTTTTTATACAGGAAAGCAGAAATTGGTTGACACGGCTGGCCGCGTTGACAAATACAGAGCACGGATGGAAGCCGCACGCAAAATGCAAGAAGCTGCTGCTGCTCGCGCCAGCGTAAAGAAAGAGAAGGCTGCGGAAGAAGAGCCAAAAGAAGAGAAACCTGCCGCCAAAGAAAAATCCGCTAAAACAAAGAATTAGCTATTCTATATGAAAATCGGCTTAATCACTCTATAATTATATTTGAGTGAAAGCCGATTTTTGGTAACTAATCAAGAGAGAACAATGACAGCAAGTCCCAAACAACAACATGTTCAATCACAATTAAAATCATTCCTTTGGGTGTCACCTACATCCACAGTAATAATTTTTCTAATAAACAAATTTGTCTTCAAACAATCGTTTGGCCTGGTATACTATGTTATTCTCTGTATATTAATCGCTTTGGCCGGCTATCTTGGGCTGGTTGCACGCCAAAAGAAGTTAACAAGAAAAAATTGATAGGTTACCAGATTACCCTTTGCCTTAATAATAATCAATCCGTTATTAGCATTATCAATTATCAGTTTCTGAATGAATGACGAAAAACTAAAATCTATCCTTACACATTACCAAGAGCTTGAAATTAAACTTCAAGACTCTTCTGTTATAGAAAATCAAACAGAATACTTGAAAATTGCCAAAGAAAAACGTTCTCTTGATGATTTGGCCAACCTTGTGAAGAGTTATTTTACTGTATCCGATAAGATTTCTGACTGCAATGAAATACTTAAAGATAATGACGAAGAACTGAAAGAGCTGGCGCGAGTAGAATTACCCGAACTTGAGTCCGACATTGAGGGGATTAAGGAGAAACTCAAAGTGGCTCTTTTGCCCCAGGATCCTAATGACGAAAAGAATGTAATTATAGAAATCCGCCCGGGGGCAGGCGGAGACGAATCGGAACTTTTTGCCGCCGAACTCTTCCGCATGTACTCCCGTTTCGCTGAACGTCATGGGTGGACGGTCGGCATTATAGACGCACAACAGACTGCAATCGGCGGAATAAAGTGGATCTCCTTTGAGATTAGCGGCGAGCGAGTTTATTCGCGGATGAAATACGAAAGCGGAGTTCACCGAGTGCAAAGAATTCCTGAAACAGAGAAATCCGGCCGCGTACATACCTCGACAGTAACGGTCGCAGTTCTGCCGGAGGCTGAGGAAGCCGATATTGAAATAAAGCCGGAAGATCTTCGTATAGATGTTTATCGGGCTACAGGTCATGGCGGTCAATCAGTCAATACCACTGATTCTGCCGTCAGGATTACTCACATTCCGACAGGTACTGTAGTTACTTGTCAGGATGAGAAGAGCCAACTAAAGAATAAGATCAAAGCAATGAATGTTTTGCGTTCGCGAATTCTTATGGTGGAGGAAGAACGATTGTCCAAGGAGCGCGGTGACCTTCGACGTTCTCAGATCGGCTCCGGGGATCGTTCAGAAAAAATTCGCACATATAACTTCCCCCAAGACAGGGTAACTGACCACAGAATCAATCAATCGTGGCACAACATCCCCGGCATATTAGACGGTGACATCGATAATATATTTGATACTCTTGTCGCAGAAGACCAGGCAAGAAAGCTAGCCACCGCGAACGAGTGACCTTTCTAATTTTATGGAGACCAAACTTTAGCTTGATCTAATTGGACTTAAGACTGCTCTAAAAGAGAGACTACTAATAAGTTCTCGTTAAATTGCCATACCTGGGCTTTTTTGTTATAACCACAGTACCATGCCAGTCAAGCCAAAAACTGGCTGAGAGGAGGAAAGAAGTGTCCAAACGTTGGACAGAGGTCACGACCGGGGATGAACGAGTTTTCACCCTGGAATGTGATGAAGATGACCTCCCTGCAATCAAGGAGGCGCTTGGCAAAGTTTCCCGGCTTAGTCCGGCAAGCGATGCCAGCATGAGCACCTTGCGACACGGGGCATACACCCGGTCCAGCCGCTTTGAGATCGTGCAGCACGAATATGCCGGCGGCGGATCAGGAGGAGTCTGCGGGTACTGGGAGGTGCTCGAGATCAAGAACCCCCCGGACGACCGACACCCCCTCGTCGTCCACTGGTACAACACTAGGGACGGCCATGCTTTTGCCGAGATCGAAGATCTCGACTCGGCCGCGACTGTGAAAAGCCGCTTCCGTGACCGTGACTGGGCGGACTGCCCCGGTCTTGTCCGTTTTGTGTCCTGCCTGTGGCTCGACCCCTGGTTCCTCGCCGTCGGCAACCAGGAGCTCCGTGGGGACTACGCCATTCCCTGCGGCTTAGAGGACCACCCACTCTACACGCTCGGTCGGCGCTTCCTCGTCACCGAGCGAGAGTATGACGGCAATGTAACAAGGCGGGTCAAAACCTGCCTCGGCGCCATCCGGATAAGCCCCCGTCCCCATGATGGCGACAGCGCCCGGACGACCTATCTGGTTCACTGGAGCGACGGCAGCTTCAGTGAGATCAAGGAAGGACAGATCTCGCCGGCTGTTCCCTTCACCGGCGAGATCGCCTGGATCGACAAGGTCCGCCAGAGCTGCCTCGACCTGATCACCAATAGGGCGAGACAGGTTGAGGTCAATCTGACGGACGGAACCCGCTTCGTCGGATTTCTCGCCCAGCAACCGGACAACTTCTTCGGCACAGAGCCGGGGGAGTACGAGGTCGTGGTGCACTTCGACAACGGCCAGACCCGGTCTGGTCGCGTCCTCTTCACCGAAGAGAACAGCTCGACCTACGGCCACCTGGCCCGTATGGTCGAGCTCAAGATCAAGCGACCTGATGGTGCTGGCGTCCTCGCCATCGCCATCCAGGCAGCGGAGAGCGAAGACGATGACAGGGGGAGCGACAAGCTTCCCCACATCTACTTCGTCAAGGAAGGGAGGCTCATGCTGGAGGATTGAGCCACAACTCTCAGCAGGGTGCCAGACCGATGGCACCCTGCTGAAGAGAAAATAATAACCACAAGATTAACACAATACACCCCCCAATGAAATATTCCCGTTTTTTACATAGAGCTATTTGCGAATTAAGAGAGAGTGGAAGTTCCACCCCCGAGCTTGACGCCCGATTAATTCTGGAGGAGACGACTCGCTATGATGATACATACATGCTGACTCATCCTGATTTTCCTATTACCAACAGCCAACTAACTCACGCAAATAAACTCCTTAGTCGCCGCCTCAAGGGCGAACCAATCGCCTACCTCACTGGCCACAAAGAGTTCTATGGCCTCGATTTTTATGTCAACAAAAACGTGCTTGTTCCAAGACCGGAGAGCGAATGGCTGGTCGGGGAAAGTATATCGTATGTCGTATCCCGTATTAAGAAAAAGTCAACCGAGATACGCAATACAAAATACGCAATACTTGACGTAGGGACTGGCTCCGGCTGCATTATCATCTCTGTTGCCAAAACTCTCTACTCCAAATATTGTATTCAAAACCTTAAATACTACGCTACCGATATAAGCAAAAAGACACTCTATGTGGCCAAGAAGAACGAAAAACACCATGACATTCAGCCTTTGATCCGTTTTTATCACTCGGACTTGTTTTCCAACTCACGACTGCCTAAAAAATTTGACATAATCATTGCCAACCTTCCTTATGTTCCACTCGACACTCGTTACTCAATACCCGATACTTTGAAGTTTGAACCAAAAAATGCCATTTTCGCACAAGACAACGGCACTGCTATCATCAAACGCTTCTTAGCAGAAGCCAAGCACCATCTCGAGCCAGACGGAATTATCCTGATCGAACTCGACCCCAGAAATGCTTCCGTGCTGCTCGACTTTGCCAAGCACCAATATCCGAAAAGTAAGATCGAACTCTCGAAGGATCTTGCTGGGTTTGACCGATATATCTCAATTTCAACATAACAAAAAGACCCTAGTGTTAGAGTCTTTTTGTTAATTGACTATTGGTTTATTCGTTATTCGAACAATTCGCTATCCATTATTTTATTTGCTCTCTTCAAGCTTTACGTTTACTTTCTTCTCCTGGCCCTTTGAGAGTACTTTGAGCTCTATCTCTTGGCCAACTTGATATTGCTGAATCAGTTTAATCAGCCCATTATTCTCATCAATTTTCTCTCCCTTCACCTCCAGAATAATGTCGTTTTCGACAATTCCGGCCTTATCGGCAGGGGAGCCAGGAACAACGGCGACTTGTCCAATACCGTTTCCTCGTACCACAAGCGCACCATAGTCAACAGAAAGATTGTTCTCCTTAGCAAAATCCTTTGTTACCGGAATATATCGCACTCCGAGATACGGCCTCACAATCCGGCCAGTCTTCTTAATGCTATCGATGGCAGATTTTGCAGAATTGATCGGGATTGCAAATCCAATACCCTGGGCGCCTTGGGCCACCGCTGTATTGATTCCAATTACCTGGCCAGCCAGGTTGATCAAGGGTCCACCCGAGTTACCAGGATTGATCGCGGCGTCAGTTTGAAGCAAATTACTCAGTGTCTCCTGATTGGCACCACTTGAATCGGAAGCCTCAATCTTGCGATCTTTAGCTGAAATTACCCCTGCCGTAACAGTATTTTGAAATTTACCCAGTGCATTCCCAACAGCAACAGCCCATTGCCCCACCTTGAGAGCGTCGGAATCACCTAGCTCTACGACCGGCAAATTCCTGGCATCGATCTTTAACACAGCAATATCATTAAATGGGTCAACTGATTGCACTTTGGCATCATAAGTTTTACCGTCTCTTAAAACTACAGTGTAAGTAGCATTCTGATTTTCCACAACGTGCTTATTGGTCAGGACGAGTCCATCGGATGTAATAATAAAGCCAGTCCCCGCTCCTTGAGCTTGGTAAATTTGACCAAAGAGATCTTGCATTGATTGCTTGGTTGTGACAGACACAACAGCATCGGAAACTTTGTTGGTTGCATCGATAATGGCGCTAGACTCCTCTAGAACAACTCGCTGGGAGGTTAGTGTTGGAATGGTTAGGTCATCAACACCTAATCGTTTAGCAAGTTCATTATCATTTGCCGAGAGTAGCATTACACCACCAATTCCTCCAAGAGCTCCGGCTATGAAAATGACAATGGTCATCAAAAGAACAAAGACCATCTGTGCTGTTGCCTTTCGCGAGTTTCTTGGTTGACGATCCTTGCCCATCTCCGGGTCAGTATAGTCTAGTGTTGGCATTCCCTCTCTCCTTTAATACAAAACTAAATTATCATAAAAAGACTAGGTGCAAAGCACACAAATATGACTTTACTCCTTTGACTGATATTGAAATATTTCTACTTTTCTAGTTTCTTGGAAACAGAATCCAGGGTATCGCCAGCCTTCTCGACAGCTCCCTTAGCACCCTCTCGCATAGCCTCTTTACCCTTTTCCATGTACTCTTTACCCTTTTCGGTATATTCCTTAGCCTTATCCCCAACAATTTTTCTGGTTTCCTTGCCGCTTCGGGGAGCAAACAACAATCCTGCTACTGCACCTGCCGCAGCACCGATAAGAGCACCAAGGACAAACTTTTCACCACCTTTATTTGACATCACTGTCTCCTTTCTTCTTCATTTCATCAATTTTATTTTTTACAAATTTTACTATTTCAAAGGAATACAGGAAACCCTGAACAGCCTGAACATAGCCTTCGATAGAATTGGCTGTTTTTTCAATAGCAGCGTCTGTCTTCCTGACACGAACAGATACGATATCAGTAGTCTCCTTCACATCAGAGAGAATCTGATAAAGCCTACTCAGAACGACACAAAGAAAGACAATCGCGATTATTGCAGCTACAATCAAAATTTGAATAAGTGTTTCCGTCATTTCCCCTCCATATTAGAAATAATCATAATCCATTGCATTATATACCCATCCAAGGAATGGGGCAATTTAATCCCGTTTTAGCACAGTCCATCCTAATGTGTCCACTTTGGAATTGGGCAATATGACAAGATTGCCTTTTCCGTCTCGAATTCTGATCTTTCTGATATCAATCTTCTCCACTACTCCTTCAATGTCGCCGGATTTTATATAAAAACCTACTTCAAAGTCACGGTCTTTTGCAAAAAACAACCCGGCAATAACATCACTTGTCAACGCTGCCGCTCCATTTGCTAATGCGAAGCCAAGTGCCACAATAGATCCGGAAATAGTTAAAGCCAAGCTTGATAGCCCCACTTGTCTTGCAGCCTCAGCCAGAAAAAGTATCCAGAAAAATATTGATGCCAAAGATACGATAAACTCAGTCAATGACTTATTGAAACGAAACAATCTTGTTCCGCGGCGAAGAAGATACAAGGCTAGCTGAATCGAAAGATAACCGATTAAAACAGTCAGAATTAATCCGGGAATTTTTGGACCAAAGCTGGAAAAAATTTGATAAAATCTTTCAGACATACTCTCGATCATTTACTACCTCCTTGGTTATCTTCATCAAGTGTATTCTTCAGTAATGTAGCTGCTGCTCTAGAATCAATCTTTCCGCCTGTTTCCTTCATCAATTGCCCCATAAAAAATCCAAGGAGTTGTTTCTTTCCTGTCTGGTAGCTATTGTACTCGTCCGGAAATTTTCCGATAATATCTTCAATTATTTTCTCCAGGCGTTGTCCACTCTCGCCTTTCGCCTTTTTTGACTCTTCGACTTTGTTTTCAATGTGCGCAAGATCGAAACCTTCCTGGTCCAGACCAGAGAGTAGTTCTGCTGCCTCCGGTTTAGCAATGGATCCTTCATCAAAATACTCCGCGATCCTGAGAATTTCCTTAATGCGTCCGGCATCAGAAGACTTCCACTCCCGAAACCGGTTGATCAGGAAATTGGCGACTATCGCAAGGATTTTGGCTGGTGATCCTGACGCGATGGCTTGATCTACAATATGGCGATAAATATCGCTATCAGCAATAGTTTTTGCCATGTTTTCGGGAATTCCAGCCTCACTATAGGAAACAACGAGTTCAGCAAATGATGATCTGATTGTCTTTTTCATCTCCTCAAGGTCAAATTTTGACAGGTCAATCGGGGGCACGTCAGGCTCAGGAAAATAACGGTAATCAGCCGCTTCTTCTTTTGTTCTCTGGACATAGGTAATATTTTTATCGGAATCATAACCCCTGGTAACTTTTCCCTTCTTCTCCGGCCAATTAGGATATTCGGCTCTCAACCTTTCTTCTTCTAAAGTAAGCGCCTTCTCAACAAAACGGAAGGAGTTAAGATTTTTAATCTCCACTATCTCAGACATCCTTTTTACTTTGAACTTTCCACTTTCAACTTCTCCGTCACATACGGAGATATTGGCGTCACAGCGCATATGACCCTTCTCCATATCAGCATCCGAAACCTGAACCTCATCCCGCACAAGCTTTTGCAATCTCCTCAAAAAATCACCAGCTTGCTTGGGTGAAGTGATATCGGGCTCGGTGACCATCTCCATCAAGGGAGTGCCAGCCCTATTCAAATCAACCAAACTCTTACCATTGAAATGAATCAGCTTGCCGGCATCCTCTTCCAGATGCACACGGTTGAACCGAATGGTTACTAAGTTTTTTGCTTTGGAGTCTTGGTTTTGGGATTTTTCTTGATTTTGGGGTCCGGGATCTGGGATTTCCAGGGTTCCTCCCTGGCAAAACGGTTCATCATACTGGGAAATCTGATAACCCTTAGGTAAATCAGGATAAAAATAGTGTTTCCTGTCAAACTTTGCAATTTTGGGAATCGTGGAGTTGATCGCCAAACCAGTCTTGACCGTCCACTCGATTGCCTGCTTGTTGGCCACCGGTAAGGCACCAGGCAAACCAAGACAGACCGGACAAACTACTGTATTTGGCGCCTTCCCCTCAGCGTTATTATCGCAACGACAAAACATCTTGCTCTTAGTCTTGAGCTGAACGTGAATTTCTAAGCCAATTGTTGTTTTAAGTTCTTTCATCTGCTTATATCCTCAGGGGAATAGCCTAAACCAAGAAGATACTGGTAAACCGCCTGCACTTTAGTTTCAATAAATTGCTTATACCAACCAACATCATCCATCGTTAAAGCTCTTTTCTTTTCTGCCCCTCCCCAAAGGCTATTCTGAATTTCCCTCAAGCGATTGGTTTCTTCTGGAGTAATTCCTGCGTTATCCATTCCCACAATAGTATCTTTTGCTTTTCTTACTGCTTCAGGGTGTTCAACCTCATACTTAGACAGCTTTTCTTGTATCCATTCTCTGGTTGCGTTATGATAACCGTCTTCAAATGAAAGCATAAGGGGAGCGCCGTTAAAAGAAATGACTGGTATAAGATTGTTGTATTTGGGACGATAAATTTCTACAAGCTTAGATATCTCGTGACTGGGGTATTGTTTTTGCTCACCTATCTCTTGTTCGGGCATTGTCTCTCCAGGGGTAATTAAACATTATTTTCGCAGATAAACCTCGTCATATTTTTCTCTTAGCTGATTATAAACATGCTGAACCTTGGTGTCTAGAAAATTTTGAGCCCAATCCATCTCAGGTTCCGTCATATCTGGATTATCAAAAAAGCATTTAAACCTTTCAATCTCAGTATCAGTTATCTTAGCCCCATCCATTGCTAATTGAAGATCCCTAGAAAATACTTTGGCTTTATTCACAGCCTCTACCTCTTCCAGGTTTTTGGGGATTATAATACTACCATAACCAGCAAGCACATAATGCCCACGATGTATTATGTGTTCGGTCAAATTCCCGTATTTTACTTGACACTCAAAAATAATCTTTGGCTTTCCCGATTCAGAAATATCAAATGGAGCTTCGTGAACACCATTTATCATATAACAACTTTCGTATATCTTATTAGCTTCTCTGCCGCAATGGTTCTAATCTAATCTTGGGATTTAACTCTCTGGCTTCTTTCACTTTTTTCTTTAAACTCTTAATTCCTATTGAATTATCTCTTTTTCTGAAAACCCCCGTTGGCGAAGAGCTTGAAAAACAGCCTCTGCTTTCTCAAAATATCTAAGTCGAAACTGTACATCGTCATCGCTCCCGTCTGCCCTTGAAGAAAAACGCTTTATTTCGTCTGGTGAAATATCTGCAGCAGAAACATCTTCTTTCAGTGCTTGATTGAATTCCTCTACGCGGGCTAGCTTCTCTGGAGTGATTATATCTGGGCGATTGATTGCTCCTTGTTGATAGGTAAGTGTTCGCATTGCCATACCTGTTTCGATTGAACGAGGAAGATTGCTGTAACGACGGTAGAGATTCTCGAGTCGTTCTCTGTCTTTTTCTAAAGATTCGCGTGGCACATCCGGGTGCTCAATTTTTGGTAATGACTCGGTCATTTATTTATACCATTTTTGCATACTTTAATAACTTACCTGCTGCATCCCGTAATTCATTATTCCTAACTCCAACACCCTGCTCGTGTGCCAGCTGATTTCTAACCTTATGTCCCTGCCAGATTTCATTATACAGGTTTCTGTCGATATAAGATTCTGCACTTCTTAGCCGGTCGGCAAAGGTCTCCCCAGCATAGCCCTTTAGCTTCAAAATGTGATCAACCATCTTGTCTGCTTCAAAAAGGGCTTGTTTTAGCTCGTGAATATTTTCAGAGCGAAGCATCGTTTCTATTTCTTGCCTCTTAGATGCTATATGATTACGATCAGCCGTAGTAATACCGCAACCACCCTTCTTTCCTTTGGTAAATGGATACTTTATCAGCCACCACAAAGCTTTGGCGATCCCGACGAGGATTGTCTCCAAGACGGTTGGTTGCTGATTTTGATACTTCTGTTTCATAAGTGTCTTAAGTTTGCTTAAGTAACTTACTTTAATTCCACCGACAGAATTTTCACCTCACTCTTTGGCTTGTCGTTCTCATCAACTTCCACCTCGGAAATTGCTTTCACTACATCCATTCCACCTGTAACTTCAGCAAACACGGTATGCTGTCCATCAAGATGTGGCTGCTCACTATCTGTGACAATGAAAAACTGGCTTCCATTTGTATTCGGTCCGCTGTTGGCCATCGCGACCGAGCCTTTCACCATCTTGTGTGAAGTCAAACTGTCATTGTAAACATAGCCTTTGTCAGTCAGCTGCTTGATGGCTGCATCATCGAGCCCCAAGCTCTTAGCACTGATTTCATCTTCAAATGGTTCCCCCCACGCACTCTCACCTCCAGTACCGTCTCCGCCAGGATCACCGCCCTGAATCATAAAACCCTTGATAACCCGATGCCAGGTAAGATCATTATAATAACCACGCTGGGACAAGAGCTGAAAGTTCTCTACAGTTTTCGGCGCCGATTCTTTGTAAAATTCTATTTCTATATCTCCCTTGCTTGTATGAATCACTGCTTGATCACCCATGACTAGTGCATCCTTTCTAATAAATGGAAATGCAAAGATTAATAATAAACAAACCGTAAAAATCCAAAAAGACGGTCGTCGCCAAAAGTTAAGCCAGGGATCCTTTTCACGTTCAAGATAGCGCACCAAATCCTTGCGACTTTTTTCAGCTTGTTGCTTCTCTTCTCGTTTTCTTTGTGCTCGTTTACCCATCAACTACTCCGTAGTAAATTCCAATAATCAAGTTACAATCATCAAGTGTTTGCCTACTGTTTCATTATAAAAAAGAATTAAATTGGTTATTGTCTCTTGGTTATTGATTATTAAGTTGTGGTTTCCTGAGATGAAAGTCTGTTTCTCTCTGGAATGCGTCCCCAGCCCGAATCAAAGTCTCCTCTCCCCACATCGGACCAATCAGCTGGGCGCCAACTGGCAAGCCCTCAGAAGTAAAACCAGCTGGAATACTCATGGCCGGAACACCTCCAATATTTATTGACCCTGTATTTATATCTGCCAAATACATCGAAAGTGGATCCTCCATCTTATCGCCAAATCTAAAGGCCGGAAAAGGACAGGCTGGTGCAAGCATTATATCCACTTCCTTGAAAGCCTGCTCAAATTCTTTTTTGATGAGCGTTCGAACCTTGGCTGCCCCTTTATAATAAGCATCATAATAGCCGGAAGATAGAGTGTGTGTGCCCATCATAATAGAACGCTTGACTTCCGGACCGAATCCCTCAGATCGAGATTCTAAGTATATATCTTGAAGTGTTTTTACTTTGGCGTCTTTGCTTTGGGTTTTCAATGCTGAATGCCCGTATCGAATACCATCATATCTTGACAAGTTCGATGAGGCTTCGGATTTAACTAGAATATAATAGGTTGCAATCGCATATTTCGTTAGAGGCAAAGAAATATCGACGATTTCTGCTCCCATTTTTCGAAAAGTCTCTTTTGTTTGCTCCAGAATCTTGGAAACTTCGCTATCTAATCCTTCGCCATAATATTCTTTTGGAATACCGATTTTTAGACCTTTAATGTCTTTTCCCAAGGGGGTCGTGTAATCAGGCAATTTATGTGTAACTGAAGTACTGTCATGAATGTCGTTTCCTGCAATTGTGTTCAGTGTGATTGCTAAGTCGGCAACTGTTTTATTAATCGGCCCAATCGTGTCAAAACTGGAAGCGTAGCTAATCACTCCATAGCGCGGAACCAAGCCATAGGAAACTTTCAGCCCGGTAACACTACAATAACTTGACGGCAAACGGATTGAACCACCAGTATCGGTTCCGATCGACATGAATGCTTCATCTGCTGCTACAGCCACGGCTGATCCACCAGAAGATCCCCCTGGTACTCGAGATAAGTCCCAAGGGTTTTTGGTCTCGATTCTCTTTCCATCTTTATCAACAGCTGCCGAATTCTCCGTCGAGGAACCCATGGTAAATTCATCGAGATTGACCTTGCCAAGCAAGACGGTACCGGCTTCTTTT
>ENA-UOWO01003356-UOWO01003356.1-activated-sludge-metagenome-genome-assembly--contig:-NODE-3356-length-18654-cov-9.465670_pt1 | contig 18654 bp, 12 predicted proteins | sample MGYA00238148_ERZ761564 | MGnify/ENA primary metagenome ERZ761564 (study PRJEB28885, sample SAMN05720194) | activated sludge metagenome | isolation source: Anaerobic digester | place: USA...
GTTTAGGTTGCGGGTTAACGAGTTGCAGGTTGAGGGGTTTCGGGTTGAAGGGTTTGGGGTTAAGGATTTTTGATTTAGGGGAATTATTATACCAATCTTTGTTTGTGTGCCAAAGCAACCGCTTCGCCGAGGGAATGCACCTGTAGTTTTTCGTAAATCTTTTTTACATGGTTGTTCACAGTGAAATAACTGATGCCCATTTGGTCAGCAATCATTTTATAGCTTAAACCTTTGGATAAAAATTTCAGGGTTTCGGTTTCTTTGGTAGTGAGGTTATAAGGCAGTTGTGCCGGTTGTTCATTAAAATACCGCATTACTTTTAAAGCGATACTGGGGCTCATGCTGGCACCTCCGTTCATCACCTCATCTATACTTTGTGCAATTTGTGTAATGGAAGCCGTTTTTAAAATATAACCTTCCGCACCAGCCTGGATTGCTGCAAACACCTTGTCCTCATCATCAAAAGCTGTTTGCATGATCACTTTAATATGGGGATTGTTTTTTTTCACCATGCGTACACCATCAATGCCATCAGACACCGGCATTTCAATATCCATCAGGATCACATCAGGATTGGCAGCTATCATATCCGCTTCAATATTGGCGCAGTTTTCAAAGCTGCCGGCAAACTCAATACCCGGTGTCAACTGCATAAAAGCTTCCAGGCTTTCCCGCCTGGCCTTGTTATCATCATAAACTGAAATACGTATCATAGCATAAAAATAAGGGGTAAATGTTTTATGGTTTATAGCTAATTGTAGCCATAGGGAAAACACAGGAAATTGTCACTCCTTTGCCTGGAGAGGAATTAATAGTGCATTGTCCGTTTAGCTGTTTAGAGCGCTGCTGCATATTCTGCAACCCATTTCCCTGCTTTATATTTTCTACCGGAAGTCCCTTCCCGTTGTCGCTAATAGTTAAAAATACTTTTCCTTCCGTTTGCTTTAATGAAACGACTGCTTTAGTTGCCCCGCTATATTTTGCAATGTTATTGATGGCCTCTTTCGCAATGAGTAAAATATTTCTTTTTGTCTCAGGGTTGGTAATAGCAGCCGCTATTTTTTCGTCAATATCAAATTCACATACAATATCTTTTGGCGAGAGTAATTCACTGGCGTAATTTCTCAACCTTGTTTCGATGCTTTGCTTTCCGTCGTCAGCAGCTTTCAGACTCCACACCACATCACCCATCCTGTCCACCAGTCCCCTGGAAATATCAGCAATTTTTCCCAGCATTTTTTTACTCTCCTGTGGCTGCGTATCCCACACACTGGCCGCCAGTCCACCGTAAATATTCATGCTGCTGAGTGATGCTCCAATGTCGTCATGCAGGTCCCGGCTGATCCTGTTCCTTATTTCTATTTCATTTAACTGCCGTCGATGATAATACCTTGTTACAAGAAAGAGTACAATAACACTTATCAGGATAAGCAATACAATGATCAACCGGGTATTCGCAAGAGATTGTGCTTTTTTCGAATCTTCTATTTCCAAATTCGCCGCTCTTGTTTCATTGCCAATACTGGCAGCCACCAGCAAAGTAACCTGTTTGTCGTAACTGTCCATTTGCCCGGCATATAAAGCAGCTTTTTTTGCAAGGGCTTCTTTTAACAATGCCCCGTTGTTAATTTTATCCGATACAGCAATGGCGTCTTCTAAAAAGTCTTTCTTAAAAAAACTATTAATGATTGTTGGCTGTTGCTGTATCAATTCAAATCCTTTTTTCAGGAAAAAGACAGCGCTGTCTGATTGATTAATTTTTTGATGACATTCGGCGAGATCGCCATAGGCAATCAATGCCAGGTCAATCTGTCGGTGTTTTAAACCCAATTGCAAAGCGGTGTGCTGGTATCCTATCGCATCCTGGTACAAACCCTGTTCAGCGGCAAGAATGCCCAATAAATTTTGGGCGGCAGCCACACCCCGGTAAGAAGGAATTTCGGATGCCAGCTGCACCGAGCGCAGTAAACGTGACCTTGCACTATCATATTTTTTCATTTTTAAAAACAGCTCACCCAGGTTACCATACAGGTTATGTGGTTTTGAGATCACTAAGTATTTGGGTGCATATGGCGGCTGCCTGCAGTATTTGATCCCTTCTTTAAAATAGCTAAGCGATTTAGAAAAGCTATCGCTGTTCATTAAAAAAACACCGGAGATATTATAGGCCGTTGCCAGGTAGATACTGTCTTTGAGCTGCTTTGCAATAGAAAGCGCACGTTCACCTTCTTTTAAACCAATTTGTTTAAGCCCATTGTAGTAATAGGTGATGGTTTGATTGACGGCCAAATAAAAATTAAAGTGTGTGGGCTTTTTTATTGGTACCAATGAGGCAATTTCATTCAGCCAAATTTGTGCACTGTCGTACATGTCTATATCCATAAACTGATCTGCGATATAAAAGCACGTGTTCATGTAAGCGCTGTCGCCTTTTATGTATGACAGCACTTTTGCTTTGGCAGAGTCTATCCTAATTCTTTCGGCAGACTGGCAGCATGCAACTACAGGTGTCAACAGGGAAAAAACAAGAATAGCTAATACTAATTTGCTCATTATGCACTGGTTTTTCTTCTGGCAGGTACTGGCGCCCAGCATAATCCTGTTTTTCAAATTTATCGTATATTATTGAACTGAAACCTGCGGTTTATTATTATGTAATACAACTCTTACCAGTACAGAATGTGATATTGACTTTTCCGCTATCCACAGCATCCCTTCCCTTACTTGCTGCAAAATATCTTTTGCTGTACCAATATCCTGTATACTCAGCAATGCGGCCTCCTCTACATGGTACGTGCATTCAATATTTTTGGGTTCAAGTATTTCAATCCCATATCTTTTTATCCTTGTGTTCAATGCTCCGGGTATATTTTCGGGTAATAAATTGAGTGCCCATATAATGTCACTTACTTCGTTCATAAGTGACATTGTATTCGTATTGATCTCCTGCAGGTACTCTTTTACTTTTGCTGTATCCTTATCCAGCAGTTTGTCTGCAACAGCTGCGTACACATGCATACTGCTGAGTGCTGCACCTACATCATCGTTAAGTGATTTAGCAATAGCTGCCCGGCTTTCTGCTAATTCCAATGAAAATTGCAACAACTGATTTTTTTCATCAGATAATTTTTTAAACCGGTAGCCCAAGGCTCCGGAAAAAATAATAATGTCGATAAAACTTCCGATCAGATAAGGTTCTACACCTGACAGCCCGAAGTAACTTTGTTTAAAAATAAAGGAGAACACAGAGAACATTGCAAAAAAAGCGTACACATAAGATCCGATAATGATCGTTTTTTGAAAGACCGTAGTCCGCACCCGCCATGCCATTGCCAGGGCAAAACCCGCCACTGCAATGGTGGTTAACCTGGATAACCCATAGGCAAAGCCGGTAGTTACCCCTGGACCAATTAATACTGCTTTGGTTACATGTACAACGATGGTAATGCCTGAAAAGATCAGTAAACCGATCCAGCACCATTTTATAAGCGCTGGCTTTTTTGTTACTTCCAGCGTTACTGCTGCAAAAGTGGCGTAGCTGCTGTACATCAGCACCTGCAGTATTTCTTCTGTGGCATAATACCAGGTATTGGCAGTGGGAGAAAAAGGATCATAGTTATTACTGACCAGTTTAAAGATCAAATAAGCGGAAGCAGAAAAAAGATAAAGGCTGTAGTAAAGAAGGAACCTGTCTTTTTGCTGGATAAAAAGCATGGCATGGTAGATGGCAGCAATCAATGAAGCCCCCAGCACAAATATTTCTATCAGCAGCAATTGCGTCATCAAACAATGTTATTCTTAATGGCGTACGAAATGGCTTCACCCACGGAATGAACCTGGAGCTTTTCGTAGATCTTTTTTATATGACTGTTAACGGTATAATAACTGATGTTCATTTTATCGGCCACCATCTTATAACTCAGGCCTTCGGTAAGATTTTTAAGCACTTCTTTTTCTTTTGCTGTAAGTGCGGTGACTGAATTATCAATGGCAGGTGAACTGTTAAAGTGCTTCATTACCCTCAGTGCCACGCTCGGCGTCATAAAAGCGCCACCATTATTAACATCCACAATACTTTGAATGATTTTTTCAGCAGATGCTGTTTTTAAAATATAACCCTCTGCGCCCGCCTGCAGGGCAGCAAATATTTTTTCCTCATCTTCAAACACGGTCTGCATCACAATTTTAATTTCCGGGAAAGACTGCTTTATTTTTTTTACGCCTTCAATGCCATTTACATTCGGCATTTCAATATCCATCAAAACCAATGATGGTTTTAATGATTCCATATCCTGCTGTACGGTGCTGCAGTCGCTGAAGCTACCAACACATTCCACGCCATCGCTAAGCTGCAACAGTGCCTCCAGGCTTTTTCGCCGGGCATTGTTATCATCATATACTACAACACTTATCATCTGGTAAATTTCACACTATTAATTATAAAGGCACATCGCTAATATTAGGGATAGGTAGCGTACTGGTAATGCAGGTGCCGGCGCCCGGCTCCGTTACCATCACGGTATGGCCACCCATTGCTTTTGCCCTCGCTTGCATGTTAGCCAGGCCATTACCTGTTTTAGAATATTTTACATCAAAACCCTTTCCATCATCCTTCACGGATAAAATTATATGCTGGTTTTGTTTTTCAACAACAATTTGTACATTTTTTGCTTCGCTGTATTTGGCTGCGTTATTAATAGCCTCTTTCGCAATCAGCAGTATATTTTTTCTTGCCGCCATATCACTGCAAACGGTTTCTATTGTGTCACCGAAATGAAAATGGCATGCTATGCCTTTTACCAGCAGGAGGCTGTTTGCAAAATGCTTTATTCTTGTTTCAATGCTATGTACTTCATTTGCAGCAGGCTGCATAGCCCATACAATATCTTCCATATTGCTCATGATACCTTCGGTGTTACACGAAATCTGCTGAAGCAATTCCCTGGCTTTTCCTGGTTCTTTATCCATCAGCTTGTTTGCAAGAGCGCTGTATATGTGCAGGCTGCTGAGCGATGAACCAATATCATCATGCAGATCTTTACTGATACTGCTGCGTACTTCCTGTATGTCCAGTTGCTGCTGCAGCAGTTTAGCTGTTTGTACGGCCAGTGATTCTCTTTTTTGGGTTTCCAGCAGCAGGCTCTGCTGATACATTGCTTTTTCCCTGTAGGCTATCTTGAGGCGATAGCCCAATGCAGCGGATAAAAAAACTGATTCTGCCAGCATACTGATCTCTAAAAAATATAATCCACCAAAGGCAAGGTTATCCTTGTATACAAACACATTCATTACAAGGCCGGAAAGAACGCCGGTAACAGACAGCAACGTGCCTGCGATGATCAACTGAAAAAAAGTTTCTTTTCTAAACTGTAGCAGGCGGAGCGTCAATAACAATCCAAAACACATACAACAAAAGCTGGCAGCAGTGATGATAATGGTGCCGATTTTATATTGATCGCCAGCCAGCCTGATAAAAAAGTACAGCACTAAAAAAGAAGGGACAAAAACCTGCAGAAATTTCCAGCAGTTGTAATAAAATTTTTCCTGCCGGGTAATATTCAATATCACACCGAGGAAATTTACATACATAAGAAATGCAAAATTGGAGAGAATTGGATCGAGCGTTTCAACTGAAAAGTAAGATAACGGGTACACATCAGTCAGGCGTGAATCCAGCAAACGGATCACATTAAATACGGCCATCACTAAAAGGTAAAAAGCATAATTGCGGAATGCTTTATCATTCTGCTGCAGGTAAATAGTGAAATGAAAGATGCCAAGAATGGCAAGGGCTCCAAAAGACACTAAAAGCAGGTAGGTAATTTGCTGCATAATTTTGATTGCGTTTACAACTTTACTTCGCTTTCCTTTCCACCAATATCCACAGGAAATACACAGGTAATAACTACGCCCATGTCCTTCGCAGAAACAATGTCACAATATCCATTCAATTGGGTGCAACGTTGGTGAATATGCTGCAAGCCATTTCCCTGAGGCACTTCGCTTTGAATGAAACCTTTGCCATTATCGCTGATGATCAATTGCATTTTTCCCTGCTCCCTTTTTAATATAACACCTGCCCTGGTGGCTTCGCTGTATTTTGCAATATTATTGATGGCTTCTTTTGCTATCAGCAGCATATTTTTTCTCACGGCTGGCTTGATGATGGAAGCGGCTAAGCTTGCATCCAGGTCAAATTCGCAAACGATATTCTTAGGTGCCAGCAGTTCGTTGCTGTAATTTTTTAATCTTGCTTCCAGCGTGTACCTATTTTCATCCGCTGGTTTCATACTCCAGACGATATCGCCCATTCTTTCCATCAGGCTTTTGGATGTTTCTGAAATACTATCTACTAATTTCTTACTTTCTTCGGGTTGGGTCTTCCATAAACTGCCGGCCAGGTCGCCATACAGCGACATACTGCTGAGAGACGCACCAATATCATCATGCAGATCTGTTGTGATCCGTTCCCTTTCCTTTGTAATCAACAGTTGTTGTTCCGCTTTTAATCTGATGATCTCATTTTCTTTTTGCAGTTTCTCCAGTTTTCTTTGTTGTATCCTGTTTACCATGTACATAACCAATAACAGAGCCACTACCGACAGACTCAATAAAAACCACCAGGTCCGGTAATAGGGCGGTTGAACAACGATATTCACTTGTCTTACTGCAGCAGTTGAATACACATTATCCTCCCGGTAATTTAACTCGAGTATATAACTGCCAGGTGATAGATTAAACATAGTGATATCATTGCCATTATCAGTTTCGGACCACGCTGTCTGCCCTTTTAAACGGTACATAATCTTCAATACATCCGTTTTAACAAGGTGCAGGGCCTGTAGTTTAAAAGTAAGAGGAACAGGATTATAATCATATTCCACGGTAGTAATATAATCAGGATTTATATTACTTTGGTATGGCTTGCTGTTCAATAAAATATTTTCGACTACCAGCCTGGGCTGTATGGTATCCCTGTCTGCAAAAGGCGGCTTGAAATAATTAACCCCTTTTACGCCACCAAAATAAACATACCCGTCTCCGTCAGTGGCAAACGCCCTGTTGTTATATTCGAGTGCCTGTAAACCAGGATCTTTGTTAAAATTGCGTACCTGCCCGGAGCTGCTATTGATGGCTACTATTCCCCTGTTTGTGGAACACCATATCCAGCCAAATTGATCAGGAATTACAGCATATACAAAATCATTGGCCATCCCATCAGCAACAGTATAATGTTGCAAAATAGAAAATGTTGTATTGTCCAGTTTATATACTCCCTTTTCAGATGCTGCCCACAATATCTTTCTTACAGAATCTTCCACAGTCATCAATAGAGAATAACCCAGTTTCACTTCCTGCTTTAATTGAATCAACAGGTCATCCGTATATTCAAATATTTTCAAAGGCTGCCCGGCAACCGACAAGGCGAGTCGCCCGTGCGACAACTTACTAAGGTGATTAATATTACTGCTGCTGAAGGCGGGCAACAACCTCCCTGTGCCAAGCTGCCTGTTAATATCAAACACGCCATCAATTCTTACCAATAATAGTTTATGACCGGGAAGCTCCACAAAATTCCGGATGTAATCAACAGCAGGATTCACATTATGACTGAAGGCTGTTTTCTGAAAACGGTTATCTTTTAAAGAATAGTACCACAGATCATAGTTGGTATTAAACCAGATCCTGTGTGCAAGGGAATCATAATATATCTGCCTGAAAAAACCGGGCATCTTCAGATCGTCAACAGAGGAAAATATCTTTTCTACTTTACCGGAAGCCTTATTTATTCTGGTAAGGTAAGAATCCGATACCCACAATACAGTATCCGCTACCGTTATACTCTGTATGGTACCTGACCGCAGACCACCCTGTTTGCCAACCGCTATTTTCCGCATGAATTTTTTTGACAGATCAATCACGGCTGTATATTCTCCATTGGCATTCAGCCATAAACGCTTCCATTTATCTACATAGATACAGGCGGTGGCGCTGCCACGGTGCAATTCATTGTCTAAAACGGAAGGTTCAAAAACCTGTTCTGCTTTGTTTCCGTCTACCGACAACTTTATCAGATGAGCATTTTCATTAGAAACCCAAAAGCAGTCATCCCCTGCCTTTACATGCCAGGTATCCACGTCAGTCAGCAGTTTATGATTACCCTGCAGGTACTTTTGTACTTTTTGCCTGGTGTCAAACAATATTACGCCCTTATCTGAGGCAATTGACAGCATGCCGCTTTGCAGGTGCAGCGACAGGTTTTTAATAGTGATACTTTCCCCTGGCTTTGCCTTGTTGGCGGTTAATCTATATTCTTCGAATGAGTTCTGCGATGGACTGATTTCATACAGGCGGTTGGCATTTGCCATCCAGATTTTTCCGTCACCGTCCGTTTGTGGAAACATTACATAAGGGTCAATAATGGCAAGTTTCTGATTCAGATCATACAACTGCCGCGTAAGTTTAGTACGGCAGTTAATAGCCATAAATAACAAGTCATCTTTCAGGAACCATATTTCATCGCCTGCAGCTGCAAATGGAATAATCCGGCTGTTGCCGCTTCCCTTTTTCTGAGGAATGTGAATTCTATAAAATGTATTTTCATTTTGTTGGTACCTGTACAACGCATCCCGTGAGCCCATCCAGATATCTCCCTGTTGATCTTCCACGATGCCAAAAATCTGTTTAGGTGCCTCGCAACCACTGTAGTAAACAGCATCTGTAAAATGAAAAAAACGTTTGCCATCATACCTGTTGATGCCATCCTGCGAACCGATCCACATATATCCTTTTGAATCCTGCAGCATGGAAAAATTGGTGGCCTGGCTCAACCCGTCCTGTGTGGTTAAAAAAGTAATATGGTATTGATCAGGATGTAACTGTGCAACTCCCGTGTAGTGGAAACAGCAGCTGATGATGTGGGCCAGGAAAAAATAAACCGGTTTCATTACAGGCATTACACAGAGGCATTTATATTAGGATTTTAAATGTATTGTATTTTTAGATACAATGTTGGGTAATACCAGAATTACTGGTTTGTATAAAAAAAAGCCCCCCGGTAAACCAGGGGGCTTTCACTAATATTCTGAAAAGAAATTAAGCTATCTCAACATCAGCACCTGCTTCAGTCAATTTAGTTTTCAGTTCTTCGGCTGTTGCTTTATCAACGCCTTCTTTAACTGGTTTTGGAGCGCCATCAACTAAGTCTTTTGCTTCTTTCAAGCCTAAGCCAGTTAATTCTTTAACGATCTTAACAACCGCTAATTTGTTAGCACCACCGCTCTTCAATACTACATTGAAAGATGTTTTTTCTTCAACAGCAGCGGGCGCATCACCTGCACTCATTACTACTGCAGCAGCAGCTGGTTCAATACCATACTCTGATTTCAGAAATTCTGCTAATTCCTGTACTTCTTTTACTGTTAAGCCTACTAAACTTTCAGCTAATACTTTTACGTCTGCCATGTGTTTAAATTTTTTCCGCCTTCATTGTTTTGGACTCCGGCGGAGAGTTTAAAAAAATTTGTTTATAATTAATTAGCTAATCAGCTGATGTGCTAATGTGCTAATCTAATCCTGAAATTAAGCTTCTGCTGCCGGTGCATCAGCGGCCGGAGCCTCTGGTGTTGCAGGTGCTTCTGCTGCCGGAGCTGCTGCTACCGGTGCTTCTGCTGCTGGTGCTGCTTCTGCAACCGGGGCAGCTGTTTCCACAACTGCTTCTGGTGCCTTGGCTGCATCTTTATTTTGCAAAGCGCCCAATACACGCTGTATAGGAGATTGCAGTAAACCGATCACTTCACCGATCAATTCATTCTTCGTTTTGATCTTCGTAAGTGCAACCAGCTGGTTATCGCCTACAAATACATCACCATTGATGAATGCTGCTTTCAGCGATGGCTTTTCGCCTTTGCTTGCCTTACGGAAACCTGCTAAAATCAGAGCTGGTTCTTTAGGGTTTTCGCTAAAAAGCAATGCGGTTACTTTATGCAGTGAATCATATACGCCGCTGTATTTTTCTGCGTCGATGCTTTCCAGTGCTTTTTTGATCAATGTATTTTTAGCCACTTTCATTTCAACTTGTTTGTTGAAACAGTGCCTGCGGAGATCACTTATCTGTGCTACAGTTAAGCTCTCTGTATCCGTGATATAGAAGTTGTTGTACTGGCTGAATTTACCTTTCAGCACGTCGATCACTTCGTTTTTTTCCTGTTTAGTCATAACAAATATTTTTTTGCCTTTTCATTCCTTCCCTTTGAGGGGAGGTTAGGTGGGGCTTTAGTTAGAAACTGATTTTGTGTCGATCAAAATGCCTGGGCTCATCGTACTGGCCATGCTTACACCTTTAAGGTAGGTACCTTTTGCAGAAGATGGTTTTAACTTAAGCAATGCATTGATCAATTCCTGGCTGTTTTCAGCGATTTTATCGGCACTGAAACTTACACGGCCAATAGAAGCATGGATGATACCCACTTTATCAACTTTGAAAGCGATCTTACCACCTTTTACTTCAGTGATAGCACCTGCCACATCGTTCGTAACCGTACCGGTTTTAGGGTTTGGCATCAGGTTACGAGGACCTAACACTTTACCTAATTTACCAATTTTAGGCATTACAGATGGCGTAGCGATGATCACATCCACATCCGTCCAGCCACCTTCAATTTTTGTAATGAATTCGTCCAGTCCAACATAATCAGCACCAGCACTTTTTGCAGCTTCTTCTTTATCAGGCGTACAAAGCACCAATACTTTTTTCGTTTTACCAGTACCGTGAGGTAAACTAACTGTACCACGGATTGCCTGGTCAGCTTTTTTAGGATCCACACCTAATTTGATATGCAGGTCAACTGAACTGTCAAATTTAGTAGTGTTTATTTCTTTAACCAAGGTAGATGCTTCTTTGAGCGAGTAAGCTTTGTTACTATCAACCTTAGCGTTGGCTAATTTTCTTTTTTTAGTAATCATTGTCTAAAACTTTTTGAGTTGATAATATTAATTTTCCCAAGGCGCTTTACCGTCAACAGTTAAACCCATACTTCTTGCTGTACCGGCAACCATGCTCATGGCACTGTTGAGGGTAAATGCATTCAGATCGGCCATTTTGTCTTTGGCAATTTCTTCCACCTGTGCCCAGGTAACCTTGCCCACTTTCTGGCGGTTAGGTTCTTTACTGCCACCTTTAATTTTAGCAGCATCCATTAACTGAACGGCAGCCGGGGGAGTTTTAATTACAAACTCAAAAGATTTGTCGGAAAAAACAGTGATTAAAACGGGAAGTACTTTCCCTTGTTTATCCTGGGTTCTGCCATTGAATTGTTTGCAGAACTCCATGATGTTGATACCTTTAGAACCCAGTGCTGGCCCGATGGGGGGTGCTGGATTGGCTTGTCCTCCTTTACATTGGAGTTTAACATAGCCCGTGATCTCTTTTGCCATGTGTTACATTTTTTTGGTGATAACGTCTCCAGCAATGGCTGGGGACTCCCAAGTTATAATCTGCCTTCACTAAAGCTATGGCAGATGAAAAGAACTATTTGGGGCGGCAAAAGTAGGGGAATTTAGGGAAATGGCAAATGTTTTTTTAAACATTTAGTTGGGCAAGCCTGCACATCCTTTCTAAAAAAAATTATACACCATACCGGCACTAATTCCAAAAGTACTGTAAACCGACTTAGCAGTTGAATTAAATATAGAGTTATACGGTTCGGTTGTTCTGTCAAGAGGTATATACTTTTTGGTTTTTGCCGGCAGCGCAGCGTACGTGAAGTAGAGCCCGCCTCTAAATGCAAATGACTCCGTTATCTTTCGGTGCAGGTCAAAGCCTGCATTAACGGCAATGGCATAGCGGTTCAAATTCCTGCTTTTATCACGATAATTTTTATCATCCGTAAAATCATAACTCTTTTGTAACTGGGAAAAAACACTGATGGCCCCAGGAGAGGTATTTTGACTATTAATACCTTGTGAAGTAATGTATACATTATTGGGAGAAGCGGGATCAAGGTAATTGTCATACTCGATGGCTTGCCGGGCTGGGTTTACCTGGTAGATACCGCCCACATTGATCAGTGCATCGTAGTCCGAAGTGTTTTTAAAGATCACTACAGAAGGCCCAATCTTAAAATTTGCTGATGACAAATTCCTGTTACCAAGGTGTACCCTGTAGTTGAACAGTATGGGGAAATTAAGCATATAGTAAGTGATCTTCTCCTGGAGGCTGCGGATAGTTAGTTGCCGCCTGTAGAAATCTCCCCCATCAAACGACTTGTAGGTATACACAATGGGGTCGGTCAATGTATAATTGGCAGTATACCTTGAAAAAACAGCGCCTACCGACACCCCCATTTTCCTTTTTTTACCAATATAAAATATAACATTTCCCCCGGCACTGATGCCGGTAATAGAACCTGGATTATTCAGCATACCTTTTTTTGACTGCAGCACATCCACCGCATCATTGCCCGCTTCATCCAGGTAACCCAATTGATTCAATTCCGGCAAATTTATGGTGGTGGAATTAACCTGGAAACCAACAAACACATCGCCCAGTATTTTTGAACTAAAATAAGAAGCCGGGCAACCCAGGTTACTTAAAATACCATAAGTTGTTTTACATTTATCAACAAGCACCGTGGTAAAAAAACCGTCACTGCCTTTTGCTACATCCGTTACGCCATCGAAATCAAAATCCGGCATACCACTGGCCGTAAAATCGCCCGGCTGCTGCGGAAGACTATCGTCTGCATTCAGCACCACATCTTTATCATCATCATTCCTGCATGCTACCAAAAACCGGGGTGTAATATTTTCAATACTTGTAATTTTATATACCCCTTCATTGTCGTACCGCATGGTTACCTGCAGCTCTGCCACTGAACTGAACCTGTATACAGCATCTTTCCCGTTATTTACCTTTGCCAAAAAGTTTCTTTTCATTACTAAGTTATCAGACGCCCTTTCGAAAAGAATGAACCGGTCACCAATACTCTTCACTACGAAATCCATAGAATCGCCCAGCAAAAATTCCCTTGTCATTTGCACTTCCACATTCCTTTTCAGCTTGTAGGTTACCTGGGCTGGATTGGCAGTATTGGAATTAAGTATCCAGGCAGTGTCGATATTTAATCCTTTTACCTTAAGTGTAACATCATGCGCATACATATCAAAGGTCCTGGCAACGGTATCTGTAAAATAAACCCCTCCCTGCATATAGGTTCCGGGTTTATACAACACAGTGATATCATCTTCCACCATGGCATCTGAATCGAACAGGTTTTTAAACTTATTGTACATCCTTATATCTATTGATTCGCTGTTGCTGTCGATGCCAAGCGTCCATGTGTCAAGCAGATCGTTGATGGTATTTTTTGAGAGCGAATCATAATTGATCTTAATATCCCCTGTTTGCTGCGCCATACCAAACAAAGGACCTATCACAAAAAACGATATGATTATATATTTCATGCCCTTTGTTTTAGTGTTGAATGATAAAGCGTGCGGCAGCTTTTTTCAGATCGCTGCTGTTGATTACAATGTAGTACAATCCCTGCGGCAGGTCATTCCGGTTGATTGTTTCCCTTATGTCCGGCAAGGTTTTTACAAATTGTTTTTTCAGAACCACCTGGCCAAGCGCATTATATACCATTGCCGAAATGTTTCCGTATATATTTCCTTTTACATTGATGTTGAAAGAGCCACTGTTAGGGTTAGGTAATATCAACAGTTGCACCACATCCCTTTGTGGTGGCATCACAGGCAGTGGCCGCCTGGCATAAGGGCCATTATAGTACACTTTGGTATAGCAGCCACCTTTTTGCAGCAACACCCAGAATTTATACGTAACCGTATCCAGCTGATTTCCGCTAAAGAACTTATTGCTGTCAGGCAGGAAGAACTGGTACACCTGGCCTTGTACGGGATGAGGGGCTGAAAAAGAATAATCTGGTGCAGGAGTAATTAAAGAGTCGTAACCCCATTGGTAACCTGTTACCGGATCCATGGAATTGTCAGGATAGATCAGGATATTACCTGGCTGCTTAAGCAAAATTTCCTGCTCTGTGATACTGCCACCACTTACAACGTTTATTGCCTGGGTCACACTATCTCTGCAACCGCCAATATTATTTGTAGCAATGACTTTCACAGAATCCCCGCCTGTTTGCGAAAACGAGATCACGGTATTGGCACTGTTAACATCCTGTATAGATACACCCGGTGTGTTGGCAGGTATGGTTTGCCATGTATAGGAAATGCCACTAACAGGCACGCTTACATTAAAATTGAGATTGCCGGCCGCACTGCACACGTTATTATTGTTGATATCAAGCCATGTAAAATCCGGCCTGGGCGCAGAAGGATTTACTGTAATGGAAAACGTATCGGGAAGTCCCTTGCACTGAGGATTATCAGCCATCGCAATTCCTACGGCAACCGTTGCAGTTAGTGGCGCTGTGTTGGGATTACTGGCAATAAAACCGGTTATATTTGGAGAAGGCCCGATGCCGAAGCCTACAGTCTTATCGCTTTTCCAATCAAACGACACATTGGGCGTATTGCTGTTAAAAGTTATTCCATCAAAATCAATCTCTCCATTACAATAGGTAAGATCACTAATCAAACCGGTTACGGGTGTAGGATTAACCGTAATAAAAAGAGAATCTTCCGTAACACAACCCTGACCAGTTGATAATGTAAAATAATAAGGAACCAATACAGGAGCAGCGGTGATATTATTAAGCGTATCGTAGATGACCGCTGTTCCATTACTACCGGTGTCTCTTTTAGCGGCATTTCTCAATTCCGGCACAACATATCTAACCCAACTGAAATTGGTCCGGGTATCTGAACTATATACAGTGTCAGCAAATACAGCACTATCACAAACGCTGGTAATGGAAAAACGGGAAAGTACGGGTTTATTTACAACGGTAATTTTAGCTGTATCCCCCTGGGCCTGGGTACAACCATAACTGTCTTTCACAGAAAGCAGGTTATAGTTATAGGTCGTTACGATATTAGTTGATACATTTACAAAGCCGGAATCACTTCTTACACTTGCTGTGGTATCGCTTGCAGCTCCGTTAACGTTATATACAAAGATATAAGGGGCGGCACCACCCGAACCATCAAATATTATTACTGGTTGTTCTGAATTCTGACAAACTGTTTTGCTGCCAGCTATAGTGGCGGTGGGTAATGGTTTTACCTCTACCGGCTCCGAAATAATGCTTGTATCGGGCGGTGCGCAGGCACCATTTACGATGCAATAATAGTAACCAATACCAACAACTGACGTTGAAGGAAACAGTACAGAACGCACTGAATCGGTAAGTAAAAAACTTCCTGTGTAAGACGGAACAACATTTTTGTACCACTGATATTGTAAGCCGGTACCGGTGGCTGCAACCGAAAGTGGATCGGCACGACTACTCAAACAAACAGTTTGAGCCTGCATTGACTGATTATTGATCACCGGCGGTGTTTTAATAACCACTTTTCCTGACAAAGCACTGGTAACAGAAGGTGTACAGGTTCCGCTGACCACACAATAATAATACAGGCTTGCTGCTGCAGCAGTTGAGGGGTAAAAAGACGAATTGACCGCACCATTAATTAAAGATGAATTTGTATAACTTCTTTCAGTATTGCTGTACCATTGAAAAGTTAACGCAGTTCCTGTAGCATCCACGGTTAATGGAGACGAAACATCTCCCAAACAATAATCTATATCTACACCTGGTGGCTGAATGATAAGAGCAGGAGGTTCATAAACGGTAACAGCACCTGATACATTACTTATTATGTTATCGCAATCTCCCGAAACAATACAATAATAGTAAAATGTGCCTGCTATATCTGTTGGAGGCAAAAAGGAGTTTGCAGTGGCTCCGGTTATTAACTGCCCACCAATAACGGTTGGACTTGAATTTTTATACCATTGATACCTGGCAGTTCCGCTGGCTTCAACGGAAACGGGAATAACAGGGTTGCCTAAGCAAGCAGCCTGGCTTGTTAGCGAGGGTTGTGCAACTATAGCAACGGGCGCAGCTATTTTTACAAAACCGGATATGTTGCTTGCTTCACCTGTGCCGCAGCCACCTGTAACAATACAATAGTAATAATGCGTACCAATAATATCAGATGGGGGCGCATAAAAAGAATCCGTAGCACCAGTAACTTCACTGGCGCCTGCATAACCGGCTGTTGTGTTACTATACCACTGATATTGCAATTGCCCGTCTCCCTGGGCACGTACCGTTAATGCTGCTGTTGGAGTATTAAAACAATAAGCCGTGTCGCGGATGGATGGCCCATTGCTAATCACAGTGGGCTCCTTTATATAAACCGGGCCAGCTGTGTTGCTGGCAACCGCTCCTGTTGCACAAGCCGTACTGTAAACGATACAATAATAAAAAAGCGGACCACCAATAATTGATGAGTCAGGGTAAAAATAAGGACTGTTGGTTCCTATCGGCGAATTAGGGAATGTTGTCTCACGCCAGCTATAAACAAGATCAGTGCCTGTAGCACCAACATAAACAGGTGTTGTATTCCCGTTTTGACAAATAACCTGGGCTGTTGTTACTGGTTGAGTAATAATCTGCGGCAAAGGCTTTACGGTAATAGCGTCGATTGTTACGTTAACGGCATCATCGCACCTGCCGGACACTCTACAGAAATAGTAAAAGGTTCCGGCAGTATTTGTCAGCGGAATACAGGTTGCACCCGTTTCACCACTCAATACGGCAGCTGTTGCAAAATTATTTACTGTATTAATATACCACTGGTATGTAAATGGCTCCCTGCCACTAGGCGTAGCCGTTAGACGATCAGCGCTTGCATCCTCCCCAACGCAAAAAACATTTCCTGAAGTTATAATATCAACCCCGGTAGCCGGGATAACTGTTATTGATATCTGTTCAGGACTGCTTTCACAACCGTTGGCTCCAATGCCTATGACAGTATAAACAGTTGGCAGGGCGATAGCCGTGGGATAAACAGGAAATGGATTACCGACTGAGTCCTGGGCAAAACCGTCACTGGACCACGAAAATGAATTGGCACCCAATCCTACCAATGTGCATACCTGGCCTTCGCAGATTTCGGTACCAGGAAAAGCATACAGACTTATAACCGGTTGCGTCAGATCTTCTGTAATAATGATGGAAGATGAACTTATGCAGCCTGCGTTATCTCTCATTTCTACTGTATAAACTCCCGGCAAGCTCGCATCCAGCGTTTGTCCGTTAAGTGCTCCCCATGAATACGAGACCGGATCCACTGATCCTGTTCCGGGATTTGCCGTCAGCGTGATGGTTGCATTAGTACAATTTAATACAGTACCGGCTACATTATTATTATCTACCCCGGTAATAGTTACAGTGCATTGCGCATACACAATACTGTGAGTATGCAATACCACGATCAACAATAGTATTAAATTTAACTTTTTCATTTCCCTTTATTGTAAAGATTTGCCGGGTCAAAATACTTTTTCTTAAAATCCGGTGGAATCGTTTTACTGCGTTTGTATTCAGCCAGTATTTCTGCCGTAAACGGGTTCCATCCATAAATTGTTTCCCCGCCTTTTTTCGATCTTACTTTTATGATGATTCTCCTGTTGTCCTTTGCATCATTGGTAAAAGTGGCATTCACTACATCCAGCAGGTTTTTCTCCGGCAGTATATTGCCGGATAATTTTTTATCAGGTTTGGGCATATTATCATCCAGCTCATATACCACCACCCGGCTTCTTTTTGCGGCAGCTAATAAAAAATACCGTTTTTCTCCAGCAACTGTATAACTGAAGAATTGTATGGCGGTGATAGCAGAACCCAGCGTGTTTTCAAAAACAGGTTGATTTCTTATGTTTGTATGATACTCTACGTAACCAATATCACCGGTTTCCAGACCAAAATAGATGATCTTTTTTTCACTGTTGTAATCAAGTGCCGTTACCTGTGCCCCAAGCGGAATTTTGCTTTCTTCTATCAGTGTGTTACCGGTGTTTTTATAAACATAAATCCAGTTATCTGTGGTGGAGCAAATGATTAAGCCGCTGCTTTTATCTACAGTGAAGGCGATGATCTTTCCTTTACAGCTTGCACTTACTTTCTTGTAATCAGCGTTGCTGCTGTCGGGTTCATTTCTGAAACGGCCAGCGTAAGTTGTTTTATCAAAAACAGTCCGCCTGGTTTTGCTGTTGCTGGTGATTGTTTCAAAACAAGCGTATGTTTTTTCATACAGGTCATTATTAAAATACAGCCGCTCTCTCAATGCATTGTAATCATCCTTTGCCTTTTTATCTTTAATAGCATCGATCAATGGCCGTAAACTGTCGAGATGATTACAATAGGCTATCAGTTTATAGTCGAAAGAGTCTTTCTCGATCTTAATTTTATTAGTGGCGCCTTCACGGATCAGCCTGGCATATTCGTTTGCGGCTATCTTTAAATTCTGATAAGCCACTTTATCTCTTTGTATCTGCGCCACCGCTGCAATGGAATCTGATATTTTCCGCTGGCGCTGTGCCACTGCTGCACTGTCTTTTGCAATATCACGCTGCAGTTTGGCAGCCTCTGCGCTGTCACTGGCTATCTTACGTTGCTCTTTGGCTACAGCTGCACTGTCATTGGCAGTTTGTGCATTTAATTC
>ENA-UOWO01003359-UOWO01003359.1-activated-sludge-metagenome-genome-assembly--contig:-NODE-3359-length-18640-cov-5.751520_pt1 | contig 18640 bp, 12 predicted proteins | sample MGYA00238148_ERZ761564 | MGnify/ENA primary metagenome ERZ761564 (study PRJEB28885, sample SAMN05720194) | activated sludge metagenome | isolation source: Anaerobic digester | place: USA...
TTCTTATAATAGTTAAAGTATTTCTTATTGAAAAATCGAGACGAATATTAAGATCACTATTAAAATTCCTTTGCCTGCCACCTGATTTAATAACAATTTCAACTTCTTTAAACCTATAACCGGTTCCTATGATATACTCATCTGTTTTTAGTTCCGTAAGCTGATTATTGCTAAAACTCATATTCAGATTTCTTGTCTTTTTTACTTCCATCTTAAGTATAAAGCTGTTGACCATTGTCATATCAATTGAGATAAGTGGAGAGAACTGTTCAGAAATACTCATTCCGTTTATTTGATACTTTGAATAGTAATTGTCGAGTTCGTCACGGATAATGTTAAACCCGTTTTCTTCATAATACTCGTTTGACAATCTTGTCTGATACGAGCCTATATTGAAAGTGGAACGATAAACATGGTTTAAATTGACAGTTCTGAAATACTTCTTAAGTTTCGGAATTTTTCCAAGTCCATCATAAGTAATACGCCAGTTAGGTAAAGCACTCATGACAGAAGGAAATGTCTGTAAGCTTACAATATCAGCGCTTTTACCGGTATACGCAGCAATGAATGCAGGAATCAGAACATCTTGAGATGTTTTTCCATATCCTGATGGAAAACCATACGTGTCAACATCTGAAGGATTATAGCCGGGTCTTTGAGAAGCAAGGCGATTTGCAACAACAATTCTGTTTTGATCGAAGACAGTAAATGTCTCAGAAGTATAATCTCCCTTATTCTTAAATCTTTCGAAGGCTGTCCCGAAAGTAATAACAGACATCGAGAAACTACCTGTTTCGGCAGGGTTTAATTGCATAAACTCATTGATGCCTGTATTTTCATTATAGCCATACCTGAAATATGTATTCTGATTCTGACTGAAAGAATGGGTCATGGTTAAATCTATCCGAAAATCTCTTATCGGTTCGACAGATGCCCTGATATTCCAGTTTCTGTTAAAAGTACCAATAAAGGCTTCAACATTACTTGTGTCTCTTGTAACTACATTATTATTTATTGCCCATTCTCCAAAGTTGTCATCCTGCCAGCCTAATATAAATGGAATTGTTGGTGTTCTGATTGCAGATGATGGCCCAAACATTTCCGGATCAGCAACATAATTTGACATACCTAAAATATAAGTGCTCGGCATATACCCCGGTAATAATGTTCCATTAGTTTCGGTATATCCAATTGACACATTTTTTACACTCATTAATAATACAAGAGTATTGTCAAAAATTACCTTTGCAATGGACTCGTTCTTTTCCCTCTTTCCAGTGACAATTATTTTTACTCCCGAAGCCTCGGTTAATGGCGTAAATTCTGCCCTGTTTTCATCAATAATTTTTGTTTCTCCGGCTATTTCTTTCCCATCCGAATCGGTCGCTTTTATGGTTACATCTTCCGTTTTAAGTTTATGATTTATCTTTTTCCCCTTACCTTCCTGCAATTTTGTATATTCCTGTTCATAAGTAACAGTTTCTATTTCCTTTTTCTTAGGTTTTCCTGTTTGGCGACCTCTGTATTCTTTATTAACATCATCGAGATATTTTACTTTATTATATAAACTGAGTAAATTAAACTGAGTATTTAAAGACATTGCATTCCCGTTCTGCAAAATGTTACCCAAATTCAGAGTATCGGCTGTAATTGGACCTGCAGTCCAGTCGTATGTGCCTGAATATCTTGCATTTGCAGTAACCCAGTTTAAAATCGGGATTTTATTGATTGGCAGATTATATGTTACGTCCCACTGATGGTGATACTGAGTATTTCGTCCAAAATTCTTTAAATTATCAATAATCGTGTCCCGTTTTTCGTCATATAATGGGTCCTCTTTATAAATACGTCCCTGAGGCTCATCAATTCTTGCATTATTTGTTGCTGAAAAATCAAGCTTTAGGTTCTTTGAAAAATTATATTTAAAATCGTATTGTCTGGTCCATATAAAGTTTTTATTGACACTTACAGGCAATTCAAAGCTTGGATTATAAACATTTCTTAATTGCGTTTCTCCATACTGTCTGTTAAGATTTGTTCTGAATGCCAACTGTGATGGTAAATAGTAAAAATTAAAATCCTTAATTATCTGAAAAGCTTTTTTACTGAACAGTTTTACATTTTTAAAAGGTTCTACAATTTTTGGAGTTGCATTATAATTATAATAAATTGCTCCTGTATAGTTTTTATTTGTTTTAAAAATCGTATTTACATCTCTCTGAAAGGTTTCATTATATGCATAAGTTGCTGACCAGTTTGCAATGTCATATATCATTGGTTTACCGCTTGTTTTATTAACCTTTACATTTGAAAAATTAAGACTTTTACGCATAGTATAGTTCTGTGAAATACTTCTGATACTATCTTTATACTCTTCGGTAAGAGTTGGGTCTGATAGGGATACCTTAAGTGGGATGTCCGGATCTAACGGGTTGTACTCAGGATTCTCAACATTTTCGGAGCAACTGACATACATAGGAATTTTGACATCCCACTTCTCGGGGAAGAATTTTCCCAGTTCGAAATTAGCAGAAACATCATAGCGATTAATTTCAGATTTTTGTCTTTCACCGACTTTTTGATTTAAAGCACCGAATCCTGGTTTACTAGTGCTCCCAGCAACAGTTACCGAACCAAAATCTGCAAGTTTTGTAGTTATTCTGGTATTGGCTGCCCAACCACCTTTTTCATCGAAATCCGTTAGTCTTAATTCATTGACCCAAATCTCAACGCATTTTGGTTTTCCATCATCACTATCATTAATTGATTCCTTTTTTGGATTTCGTACGCCAATCATTACTGTCTGGACATTTGACAGGTTCGGGTTACCCATGACACTCACTTTACGATCACCATCCATCATCGTGTATAGTCTTGTCAGGCTTACATTTACGTCTCCTGCACGCATTTTATCGTTTCTATCTTGTTTTACAAGTTGTAATAATTCAAAATCAAGGTTAAGATCGTTTTCTTCGGGCCATACAATATATCTGTCAGGAGCTTCTTCATCAGCATCTCCGTCATAATTGCCTGGTGGGGTTACCTTTAACGGGATTTCATATTCATAATAATTGTTTTTATAATCCGTGCCTAATCTAATAAAAACACTTATATCTCCGTCATTAATAGCTTCTTCTCCGGGAACAGACTCGGCATGAATAAACATCTTCAGTCGAAGATATTTTCTCATGTCTAGATTAAGATTTTTATAAACAGCTCTTGCATCCCCATCCTGTAATCCGCAAGGCTTTAAAGACATTGCCTGTTCATTTAGCTGACGTAATTGTGGGTTCATAGGGTCTGTCTGGCGATTTATTCCGGGAGGTAAGATATAGTTTACAGGAATTTTTGATGAGTTTTCCTCAATGTTGACAGAGCTGACATCAAAAGGTGTTTCGGACAATTCGTCAACAACATATTCGCCGGGTTGCATAAAAGAAGTGTTGTATTTTCTCCATTCTCCTCGAACTAAACCCAGAGTGGCAAATCTTATAATAGTTGTCTGAGTAAATTCCGTCATGAACATACGGATAAATCTGATTGATTTAAAGTCAGATATTGCTCCAACTCTTTTGTCATAATCAGAAATCGGAATTTTAAATTGATACCAAACAACCTGAGATACTTCATCATTAGCAAAATTTGTAGATGTAACAACCTTGTCTGTGATATAATTTTTACCGACAACAAAATCTTCAGGTCTAATACTAACACGATATTGAAAATAGTTTTCACTTTCACTCAAGGTGTTATCTCCGTTTATATCTTCAACATTAGGAACTGTACTACCGCTTGTTGAATACGATTCACCTGAGTATTCGGCAGGAGGAGAATTCCCTTCGAGTCCGTTAACAAATTTATATCTATCCAGAATATTTACATTATCTTCGTCATAATTAGAACTTCTGTAGTGATGATAATTATCACTTGACGGGTCTTCATAAGCCTTGATATATGCTTGTGATTCTGTACCAAATAATGTTGCGATATCATCAAGATAATTATGCCTTCCTTCTGAACTGAAAAACATTCTTTCATTCTCATCATTCAATCCGTCCAATCCGACATCCTGAGCTATTCTTGAATCGGGATCATTATCAAAAGCTCCGACAAGAGATTGCATGAGAGGGATTATCCCCCATGATGTTGTGTCTGTCGGGTTATCATTCTGAGGATTTGGCAATCCATGTTCGAATGACTTACGACCATCTTTCAGGATATCTTCAGAGACATCTCCCAGATTAAAATACAGATCTCCGCCCTGATTCAATGAATCTTCCACAAAAGGATCCATCATCCAGAATTCGATATATTCAATATTAGCCTCTTCGAAATCGGTAGTCTGAAGTTGCCTCATCATCCCTCCCCATCTGGTTTCAGGGTCAAGAAGATATCCATTTTCGTCTATTCTTTCAGCATCATAATTATATGGACCTCTTTCGTTTGGATAAAATGCAAGATTAAGAGCAGCCATATTTGTTGGAATTCCTGTAGTGCTTTCACGATTCGGGAACAACTCAGTTTCGAAAACCTCTCTAACATAATGACTAGATTGATCTTCTACTGACACTGGAGATGATGAACGATGAAAATATGAATCAACAACATACCAGGATATTTTTGCTCTGTTCTCGCCATAACCAAGATCGTTAACCAGATAACTTTCGGGAAACATTACAGAGTCTCCGGGTACGCTTGATAACGTCCATGCTGTCTGTGATTTCAGATCAAGGCTTGTTGTTGTACCTTCAAAATCATCAATATATGCATTATTGTCAATAGCTTTTGAGTGACCCGGAATAAGCTGTGCAAATTCTCCGGTAACTGTTATTGTTGACATTTCCTTTGTTTCAATGAAAGGAATAAAGTCTATTGCCTTAGTTAAAAATGGAAGTTCAGAACGATAGGATGTGTTGACACCCCAGATAGTATTAGAAATAGGTTCATCACCAATATTGACTTTTTGTGTCTGGGGCTTTTCGTTCAGATGGAGAATAGTAGCCCCTACATTGAAATCTTTTGAAAACTCGTAATTGAAGTGCGATCCAATAAGGGTTTTTGTTTGAATATTGAACATTGAATTACTTTCCAAAGAAATAGTAATTGGACTTCCGGATTCCAGAATACCGGCATCTATTATTTTCACTCTTCCCAGATTATAATCAACAGTATAATGAACATTTTCGGTCAGTTTTACTGATCCACTGTTTACTGTAACACTTCCTTCAGGGATATTTATAGCGTTAAGAGAGATATCGCTTCCTGTTGCGGATTTGTATTTACCCTTCAGCTTAAATTTGTTTTTCTCAGCTATCTGTCGTGCAGTACTTTGTGTGCTGTCATATAATTCCTGAAAAACATATTGATCAGCAACTTCATTTAGACTTAGCAGACCGCCAGTTATTTCCCCTCTTAAATATGTTCCGAAAGGTTCTCTTACCGGGAAAATTATACGCCCATTAGTAGAATTAACCGTATAAGATTCAACATAGTCAAACATACCATCAGGATATGGGTCAAGTTGAAAATTCAGGTTATCCAGATTCATTACTTCCAATAATCTGATGCTGTCAATTGCACCTGCCGGTAGAAAATTGATTTCAGTACCGGTCTTATCATTATTGTACATAATGTCAAAGATAAAATCTTCGTTAGATAATCTGTATGCTCCGATATTATAGATGTTTTTCATCATCAGGTCCCATGCCTTTAGACGAGGAGTAAATGATGTACTTTTTATAAGTTTAAGGATAAGAGAATTGGGTGCTGTAATTGCAGAATTGGAAAACTCACCGACTTTGAAAACATTACCCCCAACGGTATATTCATAAGCAACTGCCAAAACCTGATCGGCACTAAGTGAAGAATTCAGCGAAATGTATCCCAGTCTTAAATTTACTGAATACTCAGACGGTTGCAGAAGTCGTGCAGATTCGATTTTTTCATAATCAGTTCCTCCTGTCATACCTAATCCTAAAAGAGTAGTATTGACCTGATTAATATCTCTTATCTGAGGGAAATTTTCTGCTATTCCGGCAAGGATATTAATATCATTCTGAGGAAAAACAGTAACATACTGGTCGTTTGATTCCTTAACATAATCTGATTGCAGATCATTTTCGTTACTTTCGCCAAGGTCATAAAAAGCGACAATATTTCTTGAATCGCTATAATTACCTGATTTATTAGTAACCCAAACCTCGATACGAGTAATATTTATCCCTGAATTAATAATAGGTAAGCCAGACAAAGCTCTATCATAATTTTCCTTGAAATAATGTGAAAGAAAGAAGTGTTTATTTGCTTCGTATTGGTCGGCTTTAATTTCAAATTCCTTTGTTTGTGCACCACCTTCAACTGTGATTGTCGAAGATTCTCCTTTTTGCTGAGAAAAAACAGTGGTAACAGTCATCTTTCCGAATTTTGCTTCTGTCTTAAAACCGAACAGGCTTTGGCTTCCTGTAATTAAAGTTCCTGTAAGTGGCAATGAAACATTTCCTGCTTCAATCTTTTGAATTATTTCATCCTCGTGTCCTGTGTATTCCAGTTTTACTGAATTTTCAAAATCAAATGCGGCTTCGGTATCATACTGAACATTGACTTTCATTTTATCTCCAATCTGTCCGACAACATTCATCTGAATTTTCTCATTGAAATCAAAAACCACATTTCTCTGACTGGATATTGGAAGAGCCGGATTGTCAATTCTTGATATTTCAAGTCCAAAGCTTAGTTCTGCAGATCCCTGAGGTTTAATGTCAATTACATTACCTCCAAAAATCCTATCAAATATTTCGCCGCCTACTTCAAGTTTTGGTATCAGTGTTTCGCGACTTTCGGAAATATCGCTTTTTGAGCGTTGTCTCCAATATGAATTCATTGCTTTATCAAAATCATAATCCAGATATTCGTCGAAACTTACTGCAAATGGTGTTTCAATAACTTCATCACCAAGTTTTTTCACAAAAATATATTCGTTTGACTCAGGATCATAGATAATTTCTGTGCTTAGATTTGATGGATTTGTTCCATAAAGAGGGCTGTTATCATTATTTAAAGTGGGATTCATATTTTCATCAGGCAATGGGTAGGGCAACTGCACTTCTTTTATGGTATCATCAAGAAAAACCTCATTGTCTTGGGGTAAGGCATTCCCACCCATAAAATCATTAATTTCTGCATTTGAAGGAAAAATGACAGAAATAAGACTTATCACTAATCCGCCAAAGAACAAATATTTAAAAATCTTTCCTACCAAAATTTCTGTTTTACAAATAGTTTAAAGCTTGTTTAACAATCTCTTCAAGTGAGAGATCATTATTCTCTTTAACCAATTTATTCAATACCTTTTCGACTGCGGTTTTAGAAAAACCCAACATCGTTAAAGCAACTAACGCATCTTTCTGCAAAGTATTGTCTGATAATAAAACTTTTTGATCATTTTCTATGCTTATATCAGCAATTTTATCTCTCAATTCTATTATAATTCTTTGAGCAGTTTTGCTGCCAATGCCTTTAATGCTCTGTAGCAATGCAAGATTATTCTTCAAAATGGCTTCTGCTAAATCGTATGAGCAAACCGAAGACAAAACCAATCTGGCAGTATTCGGACCAATACCGCTAACAGAAATCAGAAGCCTGAATAACTCTCTTTCTTTTTTATCTATAAAACCGAACAATAACTGAGCATCCTCACGAATTACCTGATGGAGATACAACTGACATTCCTGACCTTTTTTTAAAGTTGTTGAAGTATTTACGCTAATATTTATAAAATAACCTATATCATTGTTTTCAACAATTGCATAAGTCGGAGTCAATTCAACAAGATGTCCTTTTATATATTCGTACATAGTATTCCTATTAATAGTTTGCAAAAATAGAAAACAAATTTAATACGTCAATTTTTTTTATAAATAATAGGTAGAAAAGGAAGAAGAATTTGACAACAAACAATATTTCATTAAATTTGTTAGTTAAAAAAACATAGTGATGGAAAAGAAAATCATACGAGAATACAGTAACGGAGAAATTACTGTTATCTGGCAACCTGACGAGTGCATTCACAGTACGGTTTGTTTTAGGAAATTACCTGATGTTTTTAAACCCCGCGAAAGACCTTGGGTAAAGATAAATGCTGCCTCAACAGAAAAAATAATAGAGACAGTTAATGCTTGCCCGACTGATGCATTGACATGGAGATATAATGATGATAAGTCAACCCAGAAAGAAACTGATAAAATGGAAAACAAAGATAAAAAAGCTGAAATAAAATTATTCGAAAACGGACCTATTCATGTGCCTGCCGAAATAGACGTAAAAGATTATAAGGGGAATATTTTAAAAGAGAATAAAGAAAAATACTTATGTCGTTGCGGACATTCAAATAATAAACCTTTCTGCGATGGGTCTCATTTAGGAGCGGGTTTTAAAGAATAGTCCGAACTTATTCCGAGAATCTATATCCAATTCCAGACTCTGTAAGAATTAATTCGGGAAATGAAGGGTTATTTTCTATTTTTTTTCGTAACTGTGCAACAAATACTCTTAGATATTGGGTATGCTCAGAGTAATTATATCCCCAGACATTTTTTAGCAAATATTGATGTGTAAGCACTCTTCCTGCATTTTTAGCTAAAATGCATAACAGAGAGAACTCTGTAATAGTAAGTTTTAATAATTTACCATCATTTCTTACGGTACGATTAACCATATCAATTTCGAGATTTTTTATCCGAATGACAGAGCTTTTATCTATTTTCTTTATTGATCTTAAAACAGCCCTAATTCTCGCTAATAATTCCCCATTCCTAAATGGCTTTGTAAGGTAATCGTTGGCTCCAGCATCCAAGGCGTTTATAATCTCTTCCTCCTGAGAACGCACAGTAAGAATTATTATTGGTTTATCAGACCAAATTCTAAGATCTTTTAAAACATCCATGCCATCTAAATCTGGTAAGCCTAAATCAAGAATTATCAGATCTGGATTATGAGTTGCTGCATCTATAATTCCATCTTTTCCACATTTGCTTAAGAATACCTTAAATCCGGCTGCTTCGAGACTGATCTCTAACAATCGTCTTATTGGCAACTCATCATCAATTATCAATATACTTTCATAATTATTCATTTTCTATTTCTATATTTATAAAATCAGGATTATCTGTTGGAATCTTCATTTTAATTTTAGCACCCCCATTTCTTCTATTACTGGCAACAACAATACCATTATGAGCTTCTACAAATCCCTTAACTATTGATAAGCCTAAACCCAGCCCCCCTGTCCTCTTTATATCACTTCTATAAAACTTATTAAAAATATAATTTAAAGATTTTTCGCTGAACCCTATCCCATTATCTTCAATGTCAATTTCCAAATTCTTATCTTTCACAGCTGCATTAATCACAATATCAGTTCCTTTGGAAGAATGTTGAACGGAATTGTAAACCACATTATATACTGCTTGCTCAATTAAACCAAAGTCTATTTTCACTAGTGGAATATCTTTTTGAACAATGATTCTAATATTAAATGATATTAATTCCTCTTTTAGTTCAGAATGAACTTTATTTAACACATCTCTAATATCGTACCAGTCAAGCCTAACTGCAATCCTTCCTGTTTCCAATCTTGACATATTCAATAAGTTTTCTATCAGTCTATTCAATCTTATAGTAGCTGAAGAAATTTCCAGATATAATTCACGAGTAATTTCTTTATTGTTCTTAGTTGATATAAGGCTATCAGTTGCACTTAAAATTGTTGCTACCGGAATACGCAATTCATGAGAAATTGAATTAAACAAGACCTTATATAATTTATCTGATTCTGATAAAATTTTTGCTTCAAGAGCTTTTTCCTTTAAGAATTCTCTTTCAAGGGCACTCGTTACCAAAGAAATATAAATATCCCAAAATGATTGTTGTTTCTTATTATAACTATTATTTTGTTCAACGACTAAAACCCCTGGTTTAATTACATTTCCTTTTAAAGGGTAAAAAGTTTTATCACAATCAGAAAAAAGCTTTGTTTTTTTTCCAGCATTTATCTGATTCTCAAAAACATATTGACAAATATCAAATTCATGCAATCTCAAAGTATTATCCAATAAAAAAGTATTTATTAGATTATTATTCCCATCTTGCAATATAAATTCTGCTTTAACGTTAAAATTATCCTTTATTTGAATCGTTGCAATTGAAATAGCTTCGCTTATATTTCTTGCTTTTGAAAGCTCTCTACTCAATATAAACAAAGCATTTGTAAACTCTTCTCCTTCTATAGCTTTTTGTTTCTGATGTCTTAATCGTGTCGTGAAAATCCCATTTATTATGACAATGATAAAAAACAAACTGTATATTAACAAATCTTCGGTTTCATTAATTTTAAAAGTTAAAAAGGGTGGGATAAAAAAGAAATTCCATACAACCGCACTTAAAATAGATGCAAGCATTATTGGACCTGTTTTTAAAAAAGCGGATAATAAAACAACAACTAGAAGCAATAAGTAGGAAACTATATGATATCCCGAAATTTTTGATATTGGAACACATATACATACAACTAAAGCGATTGTAAAAAGAGCTAAAAGATATTCCCACAGTCTAAATCCTGATAATATTTTAAACCATAATTTATTTTTCCTTATAATCACCTTCAGAACTTTTTAACAAAAATAACATATATAAAAGCGTTTTAGAATTTTTTTCTATAACTTCTTGTAAAAAGAATTAAAACAGTAAATAATTCAAGTCGTCCCAAAATCATTAAAAAACCAAGAACGTACTTTGATGCAATTGGTAATTGGGAAAAATTTGATACCGGACCAGTTTCTCCAAGTCCAGGACCTATTCCTGCCATACAAGTAGCAACAGAACCCAAAGAGGTTTGAAAATCAACTCCAGTAAAGACAAGTATCAATACACCAAAAGCAAATACAATATAGTATAGCACAACAAAACTTAACACATGTGAGATCAACTTTTCATCCAGAGTTTTTTTGTTTAAACTAATTTTAAAAACTGATTTAGGATTAAGTCTTTGTTTGAATAAGGCACTTATATATTTAAAAACAACTAAATGTCTTGATATCTTTATTGAGCCTGCTGTTGAACCTTTGCAACCACCTATAAACATTAAAAAAAAGATTAATATCCATAATTGTGCAGGCCATATTAAATAATCAGCAGTTGCAAATCCTGTACAAGTAATAATTGAAATCACTTGAAAAAAGGATTCTCTTATTGAATGTTCAAAATTGTAATCTGTTTTCAGATAAAGTATTAAACCTATAAAAAGGCCACTAATAAATACAACTAATAAATACATCTGTAATTCTTCGTTTTCAATAATTTTTCTTACACGACCGCTTAAGACATAGAAATACATCGCAAAATTAACTCCCGCAAACAGCATGAAAATCATTATAACATATTGAATATAAGGTGAGTATTCCGCAATACTCGAATTTTTAGGTGAAAAGCCTCCTGTTGCAACAGTTCCAAAAGAATGACATACGCTCTCAAACAAACTCATTCCTCCTAAAATTAAAAATAATATTTCTAAAGCAGTTAACCCTAAATAAATTAACAGAATTCGGAATCCCACAGATCTCGTCCGAGGCTTGAACTTTTCTTGCAATGAAGATTCCATTGTAAATAATTTATATCCGCCTGATGTTATTTGTGGCATAACAACAATTACTAAACCTATTATTCCAAAACCTCCAATCCAATGAGTCAAACTCCTCCAAAAAAGTATTGATTTCGGAAGCACTTCAATATCTTGTAAAATAGAAGCACCTGTTGTAGAAAAACCCGATATTGATTCAAATAATGCATTTGTAAAATCAGGTATGGAATGTGAAAACAAATATGGTAAACTCCCTAATAATCCCACTAGTATCCACGATATTGATACAATAAAGTATGAATCTTTTCTACTTATCTTATATCCTTTATTAAGTTTCCTAGAAATAAATCTAAATATCAGACATATTGATTCTGTTATCATAAAAGACAAAACAAATGGTTGAATTGGTTCTTTTAAAATTATTGCAGCTACAATGCACACAATAAACCCAAAACTAACTACTTGCAATATGATACTTAAAACACGTAAAACAATATTTGCATTATAGAAATAATTCTTCATTCTCATTAAAGATTTTACAGAACTTGAATCTTTTAATAGTTTATAATTGAAATATTAAAATATTACTACATACAATTTGTTTAGCATATTTTTTAAACCCGCAAAATTACTTTTGATTACATAAATTATCTGTAAGGATTTAATGCTAAAACATAAAGATTTTATAAAGATTCCAAAATATGCAACAATTAAAACACAACATTTCGAAAGGCTTTAATTAACAATACGAAGATTAAGATTCAAACAAGCTTGACAAAACTCCAGATATTTACAGTTTAAAGTATGACAAATTGTACAACTTAAATTTTTTGATACAGTGACAGAAATAATGTATTTTTGAGAAATATTTCATTCATTTCAAATATGACAATAAGAGATAATTTAATCGAAGCTGCTGGAGTATTAAACAGCTTTATTTCAGACAAAAACCAGCTTGATAAAATTGAACAAGCCGGAAAACTTATGGTTAAAAGTTTAAAGACAAGTGGAAAAATTATTGCTTGCGGTAACGGAGGCTCTATGAGTGATGCCATGCACTTTGCCGAAGAACTTACAGGTCGCTTCCGTGAAAACCGTCAAGCAATACCTGCAATTGCCATAAATGATCCTTCTCATATAACCTGCACAGCAAATGATTTTGGTTTTCAATATGTTTTTTCAAGGTATATAGAAGGTTTGGGTAATAAAAATGACATTCTACTTGCTATCAGCACGAGTGGAAATTCAAAAAACATAATCAAAGCTATTTCTGCAGCAAAGAAAAAAGGAATGAAAGTCATAGCTCTGACCGGAAAAGACGGAGGGAAAATTAAAGATTTATGTGATATCGAAATCCGTGTTTCACACATGGGATATTCAGACAGAATTCAGGAAATTCATATAATGATAATACATTCGTTGATTAATTATATTGAAAACAACATCACTCCAAACACGTAACTTTTTAAAGAATGAGAATACATTTTATAGCGATTGGTGGTGCAGCAATGCACAATCTGGCAATTGCCTTACACAAAAAAGGATATGAAGTGACAGGCTCGGATGATGAAATTTTTGAGCCTTCAAAATCACGACTTGCCCAATATGGACTTTTACCTGTTGAGTATGGCTGGCATCCTGAGAATATATCACAAAAGATTGATATAATAATTCTGGGCATGCATGCCCGCAAAGATAATCCCGAGTTAATGAAAGCTCAGGAACAAGGATTAAAAATTTATTCATATCCAGAATATTTGTATGAACAAACAAAAAACAAAAAACGTGTTGTAATCGGTGGAAGTCACGGAAAAACAACAATAACTTCGATGATAATGCACGTGTTGAGAACTGCCGGAAAAGGTTTTGACTATATGGTTGGCGCAAATATCAAAGGTTTTGACACTATGGTAAATCTCGAAGAAAAAAACGACATTGCTGTTTTTGAAGGTGATGAATATTTGTCATCTCCAATAGATTTAACTCCAAAGTTTCATTGGTACAAACCGCATGTGGCAATACTGACAGGAATAGCATGGGATCATATCAATGTTTTTCCAACTTTCGATAATTATGTTTTGCAATTCGAAATATTTATCAAATCTATTCAGCCCGATGGCAAATTATTTTGGTTTGGCGAAGACGAAAATCTAAAATTAATAAGTAACTCAAATCCTGATATTGATTCCATTGCTTACAATAAATACGAATATCATTCTGATTTCGAAGGGAATGTATTAGTTGAATACAAGGAAAAAAAATACAAAATGAGTGTTTTTGGTGATCACAATATGCAAAATATAAATGCTGCCCGATATGCCTGTCTTGAAATTGGAGTAGACGAAGGATTTTTTTGGACAGCTATTCAAAGTTTCGAAGGTGCAGCAAAAAGACTTCAATTAATTAAAGAAAACGAAAATTCTTCATTTTATCTTGATTTTGCACATGCTCCTTCAAAACTAAAAGCAACAATAAATGCCTTAAAACAAAAATTTACAGACCGGAAGTTGATTGCATGTATTGAATTGCACACATTTAGCAGTTTGCAAAAGAACTTCATCCCACAATACAAAGACAGCATGAAAAATGCTGATACAGCAATAGTTTATTACAGTCATGAAGTTTTAAAGCACAAACAACTCCCCGAGTTGAGCGAAGATTTTGTTAAAGAAGGATTCAGTGGAAATGTATTAATTTTTACAGATACCAACAAATTACAAAACTACCTTAAGAAATTAGAAATTGCCAAAACAAATATTTTGATGATGAGTAGCGGTAATTTTAACGGTATAGATTTTGTAAAATTTGCGGATAAAATAATACTTTGATAATCCTTACTAAAAACTAAATTAGTGCTATATAATGCAAATGATTATCAAAAAACAAAAAGCAAAATGAAAAATATATATTTTATTATAATAATCTCAACTAGTTTACTTATATCTTGTTCAATTCAGCAATTGAATATCGGAAATCCGGAAGGGATGGAGATAGAGGAATTAAGCATGAAATCCGTAAGACTTAAAATAATGGTGCCAATCGAAAATCCGAATAACTTTTCTTTTAATGTTAAGAATGTAAATCTCGATTTAATGGTAAATGACAGGAATGTCGGAAAAGTTAAAAAACTTGAAAAAATTAAAATATCCGCACACTCAAAGGATATTTACCCGGTTTCGTTTGAACTAACACCAAAAGATGCACTGACAAATATTTTGTTTCTTATAGGGGAATTACAAAAACGTGCTCCTGAACTCGAAATTACAGGTAGCGTAACGGTTTCAAAACTTGGAATACCATATAAGATAAAAGTTGAGCACGAACAAAATTTTGAAAAGTTTAAAAAATAACATAATTTTACATCAAAATTTTAAAATGAGACTTTTGATATTCATATTAATAACTGCAATTTTTAGTTTGCCTGCTTTTTCGCAAAATATTACTCCCGAAGAAGTCAAGTTTTTTGATAGTCAGTATTACAACGGAAAAGTAAATATTTCTCAAAGTTCTGATTTAGAGAATTTTATTGAAACACATGTTGGTTTAAACAAAAAAAGAAGAGGTTTTTACGGTTATCGTGTAAAAATATATGCTCAAAATCATCAAGAAGCGCGTAGTCAGGCAAATGCTTTAAGAATCGGTTTTAATCAGGATGGGCAGGAGGCCTATGTTGTTTATATTGAGCCTAACTTTGAAGTGCACGTAGGAGATTATTTAAAAAGATTCGAAGCAGTTGTTTTGCTAAACAAAATCAAGGAAAAATATCCAGAATCCTATATTATTAAAACAGTTATTTCATATCCCAAACATAACTAATCTGAAAGTTCATGGTTAGCGATAAAATCATATTTCTACAGGATACTGCAAGAAAAATCAGAGAATTAGTCATAACATCGTTAACCGAGTCCGGTTCAGGTCACCTTGGAGGATCGTTAGGTCTCGCAGATGTTTTCACAGCTTTGTATTTCGAAGTTTTAGATCATGACCCTCAGAATCCGGAAATGAAAAACCGTGACAAACTGGTTTTATCAATTGGACATGTAGCTCCCGTTTTGTATTCAAGTCTTGCATTATCCGGCTATTTCCCTGCCAAAGAACTTATGACATTACGAAAACTTGACAGTCGTTTGCAAGGACATCCTTCGTTTACTGCAGGAGTACCGGGACTTGAAACAGCCTCAGGATCGCTGGGTCAGGGATTGTCAATTTGTGTTGGAATGGCACTGGCAGACAAACTTGACGACATTGAAAGAAGTATATACTGCATCTGTGGAGACGGCGAATTACAAGAAGGACAAATTTGGGAAGCCGTCATGAGTGCATCGCATCACGAATTGACAAGTATAACACTGATTGTTGATCGTAACAATGTTCAAATTGACGGAAAAACATCTGATGTAATGGAATTAGATCCTTTGCGTGAAAGGTTCGGTTCTTTTGGCTGGAATGTCCTCGAATGTGACGGTAATAATATTGAAGATCTGTTGTTCATGTTTCAAAACTTAAATCAGACCAAACCAAATGTAATAATTGCACATACTGTGATGGGTAAAGGCGTTCCCGAAATTGAGGGCGATTACAACTGGCATGGAAAAGCTCCGAGTAATGAGGAATGCAAAAGATTTTTGGAGCTGCTATATTAATCCTTTCCCTTTTATAACAATCAGGTAACAACCTCACAACAAAAATAAGTAATCTCGAAAGCCCCTAATAATAAAAAGGAGCAATCATATTGATGCTCCTCTATTAGTTTTCAAAAGGGCAAACTCTATCATTTAACTTCAAATCCCTTTATTTTTGCAAATTCAAGTATTGAAGACTCAATTGCTAAACCAAAATCATCTTCAATATTTTCTTCTTGCATTTTTTCATCAATATATTCCTGTCTTTTCTCTGCAAGATCGTTAATCTCGTTCCTGATTTCTTCCCTTTCCTTTGACATTTCATCAACTTCCTTCTGTAATTCATCTCTGGACATTTTCTGGTATTCTTCCGGCAATGTCTTCATGTCAACTTTATTTATATATTCACTATCCTGAACAATTTTGTCTATTAGATCCCAACTATAATTATCGTAAATTGACTGTGATTTTGACACCGCCCGGTTTACTGAGTTTTCGTTTGAAATACTCAATGCATTATTATCCTGAGTACTTTGGTTTGTATAGTTGGTTACACCATAATCGCCATAATAAATATAGGTATTATTTAGTTTGGTGTTATAATAATTGATTTTATCGTCATAAGGAGTGGCAATGTACCTTACTTTCGCATCAGAATTTATATTAAAGAATTTTCCTTGACCACGATCTGCAGCATCTTTCCAGAAACCAGACACTCCCTCATAGTAATCTCCACAATGGATTGTATTGATAAAAATATCTTTTTTCAGGGCTTCGCTGACGGCTTCCTTATAACTTACGTTGCCCTGAGTAAATTCCTCATTACCTGCAATGTATATGAGTCTCATGTCGCTATCATCACTTCCCCAGTCAAGTGTACGAACCGCGTCCTGAATAACCGCCCCGCAATACTCGGAACCACCGTAGGTTGTAATAGAAAAAAGCTTTTCTGAAATCATATCAAGATCACTTGTAAATGGAGTTATCTGCCTTATATAGTTTTCTGAAGATGGCAAACCGTCATTGCCATACATATACAACGCAATTTGTATTTCTGGAGTTTGTCCATTGAATTTCAAGGTTGTTAAAGTATTGATAATATTCCATAATCTTGATTTTGCCTGATTTATAAGGCCATCCATGCTATTAGAGGCATCAAGTAAAATTGCAACCTGCACTTTAGCTTTTTCTGTTGATAATTTTTCGTCATGGTTTAGTTTTATGTCTGCTGTTGGTATATTTAATAACCATGTGCTGACAAATATAAATACGATTAATGATACTATACTTTTCATAGCTTTAGGTTTTAAAGATCACTATTTTATTTCAAATTTTGCTTTGATTTCATATCTTAGTTTTATAGGCGGCATTATTGTCTCAAGTTGAGAATATGAATAATTTGGTTGTGCCACCGTACAATTTGAATATAACGAATTATCGTTATAATACCAATATGGGTTTGAAGGTTCAACAATTTCGACAATCTCTAACACCTCACCCAATTCACCTCCAATACTCTTTAATAATAATGCCGCTTTATCTTTTGCTGCGACAATTGCATTAACCTTCACTTCACTTCGGTAATCTGATATTTTTGAATGCGTGCTTCTAACTATCCTTATATTCCTAATATATTCAGCTTTGATGTCTTTAATAAAATCAAGATTGTGTTTAGTGCAGTCCAGATTTAGCTGATAAGTCTTTGAGTCATAATAATTTTTCTCCCACCACCAATGGTAATAATAATAATAAGGATTATTGACCTCAACGAACATCAAATCTGATTCCGGAATACCATTCTTCTTTAGGGCTTCTTTTATTTCATTATCCAAATTTTCGATTGCCTGTTTTGAGTTACCCGGATAAGCAAGCACGATTTCAATTTCTATCTGATCAGGAACAACATTCATTTCCGCACTACCGGTCACTTCTATGAATCTAGTATTTTTCTCCTGGGAGCATGCTACTAGTGTTGCAAATAAAGCTACAACTAGTATTAAATTTTTCATTTTCATCTTTTTAAGTTTAAATTTGTGTTTTTAATATTTATTTTTTACACAAAGTTAAACCACAGGTTTTCCAATTTCTCTTACAACTTGGTAAAGTTCGTGTTTGACTTGGTGAATGGTATTTTTTTTGATTGTTTTTTTGTTTTACTTTGAATTAAAAATAATTACTTTGAAAACTAAACTGATAATACTGGCTTTTTCTTTGATTTCATCATTTGTATTATCCCAGAACATTGATAAAGACAGTATAACATATACCAACCCAAGCAAATTAAATATAGCTTCTCAGGAGTTACTAAATTCTATAAGTCAAGGAGATAGTGATGAAATAGTTGCTTCAAAGTATTATAATGTTGCAGTAGAACTTATTAAAATGA
>ENA-UOWO01003366-UOWO01003366.1-activated-sludge-metagenome-genome-assembly--contig:-NODE-3366-length-18620-cov-4.594991_pt1 | contig 18620 bp, 11 predicted proteins | sample MGYA00238148_ERZ761564 | MGnify/ENA primary metagenome ERZ761564 (study PRJEB28885, sample SAMN05720194) | activated sludge metagenome | isolation source: Anaerobic digester | place: USA...
TACCCAAACTTTGGATACATACTCTATCAATAGCATTTCTGAGGGCAACCTCAAAACAGGAAACAACCGTAAATAATTCTTGGGTCAACTCCAGATTTTTGCGATATAAAGTCATTGACTTCTTAGAATTCCCATTGCTGGCATCCAAATATCTTCCCATTCTTGGAGCAGTCATAACATATTCAAAATCTGTATACTTCATTGATGCGATCTGGCTTTAAGTTGCGAAATTCAAAAATTATGATTATATTTGTACCATCTTATTCCCGTTAGTCCCTGAAGCAATTCAAACTAGCGGGTTTCGTTTTTTATATACCTACCATATTAAATCCCATCTTAACTAAGTGTCCATTTACCAACAATTCTAATTGTGAAGTTTCCTCTACCAATATAGGTAAGGGTGTTTCGTAGCGTTCAGCCAGTTCCTTTATACGGCTGGTGAGGCGTTGGCTTATCTGGTCTATTTCCCCTTTCAAAGATGTTTCCATGGTCTTGAACCATTTATTTTCTACAACCAAAGTCTTTATATCGCCTTCGGTAAGTGTCGGGTATTTGGCATACAAAAGATTGTCCAAGTCTTGTTCCGCAACTTTAATGTCTTTGTTGGTAGTGGCTAATTCTGTATGTAATTCCACATAGCGTTCCAGCGCTTCCAGCTCCTCTGCCAAGTCGACATCTTTCTCTTTCTGTATGGCTTTTATACGCTTTTGGGCTTCGCCTTTGTTGACTTTGTCTAGCTCTGCAAATAGTCCTTCCTCAGCACCATGCTCTTCTTCCAGTTCTAGTATTTCAGCAGCCAAAGCTTCTTTTTTTGCTTCCAGTTGGACCAAAGCTTGTTGCTCCTTTTGGAAGTAACGACTAATTACCAATTCTTTGGGTACAAGGTCGCACGTCCAACCTTTGTCCACCTTTTTACCTTTATTATTTTCTAATTCTATACGGTACGTTTCAGCTTTCCAGCCGTCATATGAAATGATGTAGACATCGTCTTGCATTACCTCGTTCCAGTAGCTCAGCAGATGCTGGTATACGTTGTATTTATTGACCAGTGGCTTGTTTTTATACTTGTTCAGTAAGCTTTCTGATAATGTTTTAATCACCTGTTTTGGGTGGCAATCGGTTTGTAAATCCTTGAGGTATGAAGCATTATCTGCACACCATGTACTATAAAGTTCATCCATTTCTGTGATGAAAGTAGTAAATTCTGGGTGCTGATAAATGCTGTCGTTGATCTCAGTCGCAGCTACTTTCAAAGCGGAATACCCTATACGTAAGTCTTCAAACAGACTTTTCTTAAGGTTGGGATATACTTTCCAATACTTTTGCAAGTCATCTATGTCAGCATTGGGTATACCACCATTTAAGTGAGCATCAATGTCTTGAATGTCTTCTTTTTCCTGGCTGTCTATGTATCGGGGAATGTTGAGGTTGTACTCGTTTTGCTCAATCTCGTGAATAGAAACCATACGGCTATAACCCGGTACTTCCAATTGTTCGTTGAATACATCGGTAATGTTCCTAATGTCTTGTTCGCGCAAACGGTTCTTGTTGCCATCTTTGATAAAGCCCTTACTGGCATCAACCATAAAAACAGCCTTGCGATTTTGTGCGTTTTCCTTATCCATCAAAATGATACATGCAGGAATACCGGTGCCATAAAACAAGTTAGCTGGCAAACCAATGATACCTTTGATATACCCTTTCTTGATGAGGTTGGTACGAATTTCTGCTTCTGCGTTCCCTCTGAATAATACTCCATGAGGTAAAATTACAGCACCTTTTGCATTGCGTTTCAAAGATCTCACGATGTGCAGTAAGAAAGCAAAGTCCCCGTTTTTAGAAGGTGGTACACCAAAACCCGCAAAGCGATTGTGCACACCATCTGCAGGAAGAGAAAGACCATTTTCCCACCTTTTATCGCTAAATGGTGGATTGGCAACTACGTAGTCAAATTGTTTCATGGTACCATCTTCGAGAAAAAGTGGGTTGGCCAATGTATTACCCTGTTTGATTTCTGCGTCCGCCTGGTCGTGTAAAATCATGTTCATACGACACAAAGCAGAAGTAGCCGAATCCTTTTCCTGGCCATAGAGCGTTACCTTAGTCTTCGCTTCTGCACCAATGCGCAATAAGAGCGAGCCCGACCCACAAGTAGGGTCATAAACTGTGGTATTGGCACTGGTCTGGTCTTTGGAAATTCCAATGATCATGGCCATAATTCTACTTACCTCAGCAGGCGTATAAAACTGTCCTTTACTCTTACCGCTTTCTGTAGCGAAGTGGCGCATGAGGTATTCGTATGCATCTCCAAGGATGTCATCACCTTCCGCACGGTTCTTACTAAAATCCAGTTCTTTCTTTTGGAAAATCGTTATGAGGTTCGTCAAACGATCAACCATGTCTTTTCCGTCGCCCAACTTGTTCACATCGTTGAAATCGGGCATATCGGAAAGATTATTTGCTTCCTTCAAAGGAGCAATGATCTTCTTATTGATTTGGTCACCGATGTCAGTTTTTCCTTTGAGTGCAACCATGTCCTTAAAACTGGCTCCATCCGGAATGGTGATTGGGGCATATGGTTGGCCTGCCCACTTGTCGCTGATATATTTGATAAACAACATCACCAAAACATAATCTTTGTATTGACTGGCATCCATGCCACCTCTCAATTCATCGCAACTCGCCCAAAGCGAGCTGTATAATTCTGATTTTTTTATAGCCATCCTACTTTTTGACTTTCGATTCTGCTAATAGTTCTTTTACCTCTTTTATCCAATTCAAGTGGTATAATTTAATTCAGCGATCAAAGTAAGAATAAAATTTTGGCAACTCATTGCATGTGGACAAAAAAAATCACGTCCTATTTTAGAGACAATAAAGAAACTTTTAGTTTGAAAAGATAAAATGGGGAATGGGCTAAAAATGGGATTGGTTTCTCAACTTCTGCCTTCAAACCTTGATTTTATGGTCTTTATTGATTCTCTTATCAGCCATGTAAAGTTTGCGATCAGATTCATCAAACGGAATGTTCAAGTTTTCACAAACGGCTCTCAGGTCTACCAGATATTTAAGATATAAGTTGACTTGGTCCTCAATGTTTTTATCATTTTGATAAGTAGGAATATTCAGCGTTTCACCTTTGTAAATGATTCTGTAAACTCTTTGATCAATGATCTGATAAATATTTTTGTTCCTAAAACGTAAGATGGATGAAGCCATTGGTAGTTGAATGCCTTTGGTATTCAACAATGCTTTCAAGATTACTTTAGTTTTATCAATGTTGATACCAATTTCATCTGACTTTATGGTATTGATCAGATCCATTGTTACTGGCTCTAAAAGGCTGTATCTATTTACTTTCCATAAGACAATTTCATTGATGGTATTTTGGTCAAAATTGCCATCATGTGCATCCAGTTTTTTGGTCAACTCAAGCTGATATTTGTACTCTTTGTCTTTTTCAGATAGTTGGAAATTTTTGTCGTGGATGGTGGTGTGGGTGATCATTGGTGTTTTAGTTAGTTATGTAAAGATTTGTAGTATTGAGTTGAGTGCATAGATTGTGCCAAATGGTGGATGTGGTGGAAATTGTATTACAACTGTAATGATTTTTGAAATGTAAACTTTTGTAGAAAATTACTTATTTTTCAATATTTGGCATTCGAAAGCCAATTGGTTTTGGAGGGTTTTTTTCTTTTTTATATTTTATTGCTAATTCTTGTTTTAAAGTCTCTAATCTAGCTTGATATAATGTTGACCCAACAAAAGAATCAACCTCCAGATAAAAATTCGCAAGAATCTCAAGATCTTGATTTACAATTTTAGCGCTCGTTACCGAAATAATATCATCTATAAGAATTTTATCTACTAATATCTCATCTATGGATTTTCCAGAATCGTAACTATTTTTTAATTTTCTTCTCAAGGTATCAACAAAATCTTCAATTAAACTTGAAGAAAATAGCTTCATATCTTCTGAACTTTCTAGAAAATATTCAAATGTATTAATATTATTCCTTGTAAGAATCTGATTCAATGGAGAACTATATTTTATATTGCTAGTAAGGTTTTGATAAATAATTTTTGCCCTTTCAGTTTTATTTGGTGGGAATATTGGTATTTTTAAATCAAACCTTCCTGGTCTTATTACAGCCGAATCTATTCTATCTAAATAATTTGTTGCTGCGATGATCATTATATCCCTTTCAATTAGTTTTGGAATTTCTTGTAGCAAAGTATTTACCACTTTAGTATTCTCTTTACTGCTAGAAGAAGAACTGGATCTTGTTTCGGCTACAGAATCAAATTCATCAAAAAAAATTACGGTTCTTGATTCAATCTTATCTAAGAGTTCTTTTAGGTTTTTTACTGCTCCATCAACATAAGAGCTAGCAAAAACACTTCTTGGAATCTCAATAAATTCATATTTCAAGTAATCTGCTATTTGAAAAGCCCAAAATGTTTTCCCGCATCCTGGTGGACCAAATAATATTATTCCGCCTGGTTTTCGAAGGCCCCAATCATCTAATGCTTTTCCATCAACAATAGGGTTTAATAAATCAATAATGGTTTCTTTAAAATCCTCATAACCAATTATCAGCCCAAATTTTGAACTTTGATTACTAATATCCTTCATTGAAGACATATTTCTAAATGTTTTAAGTGGGAAGCCATTTTTTAAGTGTAATAAATATTGACTTGAAATATGATATATGTTCTCTTCTAATGAAAATTCTCTGTTAACTTCTAAAGAAACAGCTTTGTCGAATCTAGGTGAAGGTTGTGTCGGGGAGAAATGTAAAAGTCTGGTAATATGGAAATTATAAAAATCATTAAATTGATTTAATGTTAGATCTAAAGCATCACATAACTGTTTAACAGTTTTAGGCCTGAAAAACTCAAAATTAAATTTTTTTATCTCTTCTTTTTTGCTTAAAAAAAACTCAAATGTATCATCATAAATTTCTAAATATGTTGCAAAATAAAATTGTGGTTTAATACAAAAACTATTCAAATCTATGTTATAACAATTTGCATATCTGACCAAATCGGGTCTTGTAATACCTAAGTAATCAATTAATTTTTGAACCGTTTTCTTTTCTAAATTCGATGACATCAGGTATATTTTTTTTCAAAAGCTAAATATTCTTTTTGATCCTACTAATTCATTGATACAAGTCTAATTTTTTATTTTATAACCCTTTATTATAATATTTTCAATACTATCTATTTTAACATTTAGCTTTAAAAGAATGGATTCATTAGACTTTAATTGCTTCTCCAAATTATCAATTTTATTTTTTGTTATGTTGAATTCTTTGATCTTTGCTTGGTCTGGAAAAGGACTACATAATAAATATAGAAAAGTAATTATAGTGGAAACTGCAAGAATACCAATAATCCATTTATGTATTGTTGGTATTATACCAACATTTTTACTGTATTCTCTTGTTATAAGCCATATTAACATTACAAATAGGGATAAACTAAATGCCATGGTTAGCATGAATACCAATGCAAGATGAGTGCTTTCAACAAACTGATATACTTGTGTGTTTGTAGCTACAAATAAGACAATGGCAGCAAAAATTGATAAGATTTCAATATTATTTTTTTGAGATTCTTTAGCGATTGTCTTTATATCATCAAAAGAGTTTGTTGCCTCCTCTATTTTGTTAGTAAGTTTTTTGTCAAGTAAATTATGACTTCTCAATAGTTCACTAACTGTTTTAAATGATTTAAAGCTATCGGATATTTCTTCCAACTCAATTCTAACTTGGCGATAATTATTTGGGAGAATATAGGAAGATGCGACAAATAATTTCAAATTTTCATTTTCTTCATCTATAAAAACGCATTCCGAAAACGGAGCTTTAAAGGACATAAAATCTCTGTCATAGCACCATTCAAGAGCTTCATAAGCCTTCTTTTTATTAAGCTCCAATTTTGAAAGTAGGTTTGTAAATTGGTCTGAATCTTTATCATCATTGTTTTCCAACAATTTTATTAATTTGTCTATTAGAAATTGGCAATAGTATAAATATGGAAAATAATTATTTATCCCAGTCTCCTCCTTTAAGACTTCAATCTCTCTAAAAGTAGCATCTAAGTTTTCTATGTTATTTTCCACTTTATCAATAGAAAGTAAATTATTATTCAAATATAAATTCGCAACGTCAAATGCGTATTTTTCGAATTTATCTTCATTGTAGTTGTTACTTTTATTTTTAAATTTATCCAAATATTCTTTTATTTTAGGCCTACTTTTGGCCTTGTCCTTATAGAACTTAATGATTAATTGGTATTCAGAAAAATCGTTTATTCCTTTAGTTAATATATCATCAATTTTTGCCTTAAAACCAGAATCATTTTTTGTGTCCAACTCATCATGGTAATGATTTAAAATTAATTGATCAATTTGCTTGAAATAGACAAGTGGTTCAAGAAAATCTATTAATTGTTTATCTTTATAATTATGTACATACCGATAACCATATGTTTGGTCTCCTTTAAGTCGGTATAGAATTTTTTTAATTAAAATGGTAATTTTGGCCCTACACAATATTTTTATTTCATTTTCAAAATTAGTATTCTCAATTTTTTCAAATAGGAGTGCTAGTCTTTCAAGTTTGTGATCATCGACAGTAAGAAAATGGTCGAAATATTCAACTGAGACAATTATTGAATTTATTTCTTGGGCGTACTTGAATTTTATATCTGTTTGATCATGGCTGAATAATTCCTTTGAATCTTCGCTTATAAATAACTTTTTATGTGATTTTTTTTCATTTTTTCTTGTAATATCTGCAACAAGATTTAAAACTCGGTTTATTACAGAATTTGCTGATGTAAATAAATATGCTATATCATCTTTTCTTTCGTCATCCAAATACAAGAGAAAATCATCATTTATTCTTTTAAAACTTTCCCTTAATTCCAAAAGATTTGCTATAAATTTATCATCTCTAATGTATTCACCAGTTAACAAACATGAACATATAGTTGGGAAAAAATTTGTAAGTTGTAATGAAAATATCCTACTTAATGAATCTTGTAGGTCTACTGCTTCAACATTTTCAAAAACTATATTAAAATTTTGAAAATCTAATAAGGTTTTTTCAATTTTCATTTGGCATTTTAAAGTATCTGGTTTCCGTCATTATCAGTTCGTTCGGAATTTTCATAGAATTCTTTCCAAATGATTTTGCGATACTATAAATCATTTTCCAAGATCTCCACTCATGACTTAGATCAACTAAATATCCACCACTTTTCATGACAAGTTTTGGATTGATAGATTTTATGTTAGAAATTCCTCTTTGAATTAAGTCTTTTTCAATTTGTGTTACCAAGTTAAAATTTTTAATCTCAGTAGATTTTGGCGTAAATCCATTAGGCAGTAAACTATATTTGCTTAAAGAATCTGTCTTTATTTCATCATAAATACTGCTTTCTACATGTCCGTAAGGCATGGCATGAAAATCATTGAATAGGTCTAATAAACCTTCTTGACTATCTGAGGATGAAGCAGCTGAAATAAAAAAATGAAGTTTGATAATTTTTAAGCGATTTAAATCCCTATCAGGATCACCACTTTCTTCTCGTACCCAAGTTACTAATTCATCAACAAGATATTCAAAACAGGCTACCTTTTTAGCGTTTGACATCTTTCCAGAATTTGCCATAAAGATGTGTTAATTTTTATTATATCAAAAAAAAATCTTATATTTTAACTTACTAATTTTTAAACGACATTCAAGAAAGTAATTTTTTAACACATATTTTATGAAATCAACCCTTCTAACCAACCAAAAACCCCGCAAACCCCCTAAACGCCCTCGCTCTCATCTCCAAATTCTTCAAGCCACTGGATTACTTTTATCAGCGTAAACATTGGTGCCATTGTCTTTGATGCTCAACTGAGTAAGTTTTGATTTGCTGGTGAAGTGTATATCGAACAAACTGATATCGAAGTATTATAGCATATTGGTGAAGGATTACGTGAAAAATGGGGCGTCTGTTTTTAACAGACAAGCCAAAATAACGGACGATGCATTCCTTTTTTTATTTTATACAATCAGCCCCGCCAAATATTTAATCGGAGTTAAAATGGATTCAAAAACAAAAAACCACAAACCCATCATGCTGGATTTGTGGTTTTTATAACATTTAGTGCTGTATTCGCGGACAAAAAGTCTAAAAGCAATGCCTTGGAAGAAGATCTATTTACCTTCCTTTTGACTGATGATTTTTATAATTTATGAATGCTTTGGCAAATGTTGACTGCCTCGTCTACTGCATTTTGGTCGTCGTCACCAAAGGTAATGATGACAAAAAAGTTAGTTGCCGAACCTGGATCAATCAAACCCATGATGAAAATTCTTTCGCCATCTTTTGATCCTTCTGCATATCCGCCGTGGAAACCATTCAATTCGATCAAACTTACGTCGTCTGTTCTGTTGACGCCCAACTCAGAGAAAATAGAAATGGTATAGGCAGTAATGTCGGTTTCGTCAATGGCGTCATTCTCAAATGGAATGATGGACATAGACATGCCGTCTCCGTCTGCAGAAAACTCCTCATCAGTATTTTTAGTTTCCTTAAAATCGTCTGCAAGGGTAAAGCCTAGATTGTAGTCATCCCATGTGTATTCTTGTTGTGCTTGGATGGTTGCAGTGGCCAAAAAACTCAATAGTGTAAATAAAATGTACTTCATTTGGTGTGTATTTTTAATGATGAATGTGTTCAAGAATGCTATTTCTTGATTTGGTCGCAAATGTAAATCATTTTTGTGAATGGTGAATGGTGAATAGTAAATAGTAAATGGTGAATGGTGGGAAATGTGAGATGTGAAATGTGAGTTGTCAGATGGAACCACACGTTGAGCCAGGGCATGCCCTGGCTTCTCAGGTCAAATGTGAAATGGAACCACCTGGTAGTGAAAGGACTTGCCTCTTTCTCGGCTTTGGGGATGTTGGGCTAAAGCCCGAGTATTGGGGAATTTGGTTTACCACAGGCTAAAGCCGGTGGTAATTGATTTTTTGAAGGAGCAAGGACAGGTCCACTGCAGATGCAGATAAAGGAGATGAGTTAGTTAAGACAAGGAACGCTTTGGCTTCTCAGATTTTCTCGCCTCGTGGCTCGAAGCTCGAGGCTCGAGGCTCGCGGCCCTTCACGATTTCCGATTTCCGCTGAAACTGATCTCTGAAAACTGACAGCTTTTCACGCAGCTCGCAACCCTTCACGATCACTGATTTCCGTTATTCAGCTCGTCTGATAGCCACACTCGGATGAAAATCAATTTCCATAGTCACGTAGATGATTTCCCACTGATGATTGGTGCAGAATTCATAAACGGCTTCTCGTACACCGTAACGGATCATGGCATTCCAATTACCGACGATGAAATCATGACAAACGATCATGCCATTGGGTTTTACTTTTTTACTCCAAAGATTCAGTTCCTCTAGGGTTGTTTTGTAGGAATGGTCGGTATCGATGAAAATCCAATCAAAAAAATCATCTTCAAAATGTTCAACAGCTTTGGTGGATAAACCAACCTGGATTTGCACACTACCGGCGCTTATTTCTTCAGCGAATTTGGCGAAAACTTGTTCTTTTTTGGTTTGGCTAAATCTTTCTGTATCCCAGACGTCGACCAAGTAAAGAGACTTTGGCTTACATATATCTAAAATCTTTCTCGAAAAGTTGCCCTCATCCACACCTAATTCTGCCACAACTCCTTCTTTTGGTAATAATGCCAATAGTGCTTCTCGGTGTGGTAAAAGTTTGGCATTTACTAAGTGGTGATTTTGGAGATTTATTTTAGGTATTTCTTTAGAAATCAATAAATTATTTGATCTGATTTTATTTAATATGTATTGATGTGCTTTTCTTTTAATGATGGAGGGAATCAGTTTTTCAATAAAATTGATCATATTTTTTGTGCTATTGTTTGCAATAATACGATAAAAGTTAATGGTAAACGGTGAATGGTGAATGGGGTGATGTGAGATGTGAAAAGTGAAATGTCAGATGGAACCACACGTTGTGTCAGGGCATGCCCTGGCTTCTCAGTTTAAATATGAAATGGAACCACCTGGTAGAGAAAGGGTTTGCCCCTTTCTTGGCTTTGGGGAGATTGGGCTAAAGCCCGAGAATTGGGGAAGTTGGTTTACCACAGGCTAAAGCCGGTGGTAATTGAGTTTTTGCGGGAGCAATGACAGGTCCACTCCAGATGCAGTTACGGTAGATGAGTTAGTTGAGATAAGGAACGCCTTGACTTCTCAGTCAAATGTGAAAAGGAACGACCGTTTTTTTCAAACAAAAATGTGAGCAGGCAGAGACTGAAGTCTCGCCACCATATTTTTTCTTCACCGTTTCCAAGTTTCGATCTCCGCTGAAAACTGATAGCTGAAAACTGAAAGCTTTGTCTCAACTACATCTTTATCTAGCTTTCTCGAAGCTCGCGGCCCTGCACAAAAAAAAGAGCTTAAATCATGCCATTGACATCATTTAAGCTCTTTTTAATCCAATAGGCTAAAGTAAACCTATGGTACTCTTGTCAATTTCATTTCACCACGCTCGCTCTTGATTGTGATTTCATTATCACTAGTCAACTCGCCCGTATTATTGATGGTCATGTCATTGAAAGAAATGCTGTATGAAAAGGTTTTACCGTCTACTTTACCGTTTACCAATGGTGATTCACCAAATTGAGTTGTCCAAGTTCCAGTAAGAACACCATTATCCACCTTAAATAAGTAATTTATTTCGAAGGTACCGTTTGGTGTTTCTCTTGTTCCCTTCCATTTTCCATCGATAGGATTTTGAGAAAAAGCTACCATACTAGATAGCATAAGCATTAAAATGAGGCAATATTTCATGTTTGAATTTTTTATGAATCCAAATGTATATCCATTATTTTATAGAATATAATATTTTTTTCCCCAAGCTTATTAAAATTATGTTAACCTTTAATTTTTGACCCAATGGTTTTTGTTTTTTTACAGGTAACGCAGAGACGCAAGGCCCTGCGTCTGTACTGGGTATTTGTGAAATATTTAGAGCCGTATGGCTGGTGGCTCGAAGCGCTCGAAGCTCGAGGCAAAAATTGTCAAATTGCCAAATTGCTTAACTGCTGAATTGCTGAACTGCTGAACTGCTGAACTGCTGAACTGCTGAATTGTTGAATTGCTGAACTGCTGAATTGCCAAATTGCGCCAAAGGGATTGCGAAATTGCCCATTGCCAAATTGCGCTCCTTGCAAAAGCAGAGACAGGCCAAAGGCATTGCCAAATTGCTGAATTGCCAAATTGCATAACCATCTGGTAATAAACGCAGAGACGCAGGGCCCTGCGTCTGTACTGGGTATTGTAAAATAGGGAGACTCAAGGCCCTGCGTCTGCACTGGGTATTTGTAAAATATTAAGAGACGAAAGGCTGGTGGCTCGAAGCTCGTGGCAAAAATTGCTAAATTGCTGAATTGCTCGCAGCTAATTCCCTGCTTATTGCTATAGATTGCCAATTTGTGCCAAGGGCATTGCCAAATTGCGCCCCTTGGAAAAGCAGGGACAGGCCAAAGGCATTGTCAAATTGCTCATGCAAAGAATTGAACTCATTGAACTCATTGAATTTATTGAAATCCTATTGACCTAAAGGGCTCCTAGCTTTCTGGGTTTCCTTTTTTTCTAACTTTTTCTTAATATTTAAAATTCTCTACTCAAGTGCATTCTGGTCGTGGTTTTTATTGGCTTGAAAACAGAGATTCTTAAGCAGAAACGGGGCTTAAAGGCTTTTCAGTAATATTATTCAATACCCACTTATTGACCTATTTAAGATGGGAAAATTGTTAAAATCAACATTAAAATAACAATTTCTAAGGATAAATTTAAGATTTTATTTTGACGGGAAATTTTAAGTGTTAAATTTACACGTCACATTTTTTTTGCAAAATCGTTAAACTAAAATTTAGAATCATGAATTTTAAATCTACCACATTGCTCATTTTTCTGATGAGTATTCTTTTTTCATTTGATTTGTCTGGCCAAACTGTTACGGGCTTGGTCGTGGACGCTACAGACAGGGTACCCATTCCAGGGGTTACCATTACCGTAAAAAATACTACAGATGGTACAGTTACAGATGTAGATGGAGCTTTTTCCTTATCTGTTTCACCAACAGATGTTTTGGTCTTTTCCTACATTGGTTACACTACAGTCGAAATTCCCGTTGCCAATCAAACCGTTATAAATGTTTCACTCAATGAGGATTCACAAGTGCTCAACGAGGTTGTAGTAACGGGTCTGGGCATCAAGAAGGAGTCCAAAAAATTGGGCTATTCTGTTACTTCTGTTAATACGTCTGAATTGGTGGACAACCGAACAACCAATGTTGTTGAATCACTGGTAGGTCGTGTCGCAGGTTTGAATATTACCCCTCCGGCTGCCGGTGCCAACTCAAGTATGCAAATACGTTTGAGAGGACAATCTGGTTTTGCTGGAGCTAATAACGCACCACTTATCGTAATCAATGGTCTTCCTATCGACCAAGGTGCAAGAGGTGCAGATGGTGCTAACACCAGGGACAATGGTGATAACATGTCAAACATCAACCCGGATGACATCGAGAGCATGACCGTTTTGAAAGGAGCTACTGCTGCTGCCATCTATGGTGCCAGAGCTGCCAACGGTGCCATCATCATCACAACTAAGTCTGGTAATAAAAACCAAGGCATTGGTGTAGAATTCACCTCTAGTTATTCTACTCAAAATGCTTTGAATTTCTTTGATTTTCAGACTGAGTATGGACAAGGTGAAGCAGGAAAGAGACCATCTAGTGCTGCCAATGCAGCTTCTACTGGTCACTTTGCTTGGGGTGAAAGATTGGATGGTGTGCCAACACCTATTTTTGATGGAACTTTACAGCCTTATTCTGCAAATCCAAACAATCTATTTGACTTTTTGCAAACAGGTACCAATTTCACCAATACGGTTGCATTTTCTGGTGGTTCTGCAAAAGGTAGTTTCAGAGCTTCGTATTCCAATACCGATGCAACAGGCATAACGCCTAATAATGAATATAAGAGAAATATTTTCAACGTTGGTATCGCGCAAAACATCTCAGAAAGGTTGAAATTCAATTTCAATTTGAACTATACCAATGAGACAAACATCAATCCACCACAGATTGGTATTCAAGGTCCAGGTGCAGTTAACTTTTTTACCAGACTTGCAACCTCTATTCCACTTTCAGCACTTAGAGACAGTGCAGTACAACCAAATGGTACAGAGACAAGAACTTCAGGTTTTCAAGGAACCCTCTTAAACCCTTATTATGCAATTGCAGCGGGTCAGCGTTATGAAAACCAAAGAGATCGTCTATTAGGTACGGCAACCTTAAGGTATGACCTCGCGAGTTGGTTGTATGTGCAAGGTAGATACAATTATGATTTTTCAACAAGCTTTACTGAATCAAATGACCCGGGAGGTATTGGAACCAACGTACCAACAAATGCTGATGGTACTTATAAAGGAGCATATAACCTTTCTGATGGAAAAGGTACAGATGTAAATGCAGACTTCTTAGTTGGTGCAAATAAAGAGTTTGGAAAATTCTCAATTGATGCAAGCTTTGGAGGAAATACTTGGAGAGTTAAAAATCAAGGATTCAGACAAAATGCTTCAAACTTTGTGGTACAAAATCTTTACACAATTGGTAATGGAAGTATCAGAAATCAGTTTTATGACTTTTCGAGATTCAGAGTCAACTCTATGTATGGATTGGCTGAATTTGGATACAACAATATGTTGTATGTGAATTTCACAGCTAGAAATGACTGGTTCTCTGTATTAAGTCCAGCAAACAACAGTGAGTTGTATCAATCAGTGTCGGGTAGTTTTATTTTCTCAGAAATGATGGGTGAGCAAGATTGGCTATCTTATGGTAAGTTGAGGGCTTCATGGGCGCAAGTAGGTAGTTCACAAGGGGTAAATCCTTATGATGGATTATTGACTTATGGTATTGGCCAAAATCAATTCAATGGAACGTCTCTAGGAAATATCAGTGGTAATACAGCTCCAAACCAATTCCTCAAGCCGTTTACTTTGAATGAGAAAGAAGTGGGTTTGGAAATGAAAATGTTTAAAAACAGAGTTGGTATTGATGTGAGTTATTTCCATAAAGTATCTAAAGATCAAGTACTAAATGTTATCCTTTCTAATACTTCTGGATACGATCAATCTAAACAAAACTTGGGTTCAATCCAGAATTCTGGTTTAGAAACATTACTTTCATTGACACCAGTAGACAACAAAAATTTTGGATGGACAACATCTTGGAACAATTCTTACTTGGCGACCAAAGTATTGTCTGTTGGTGCACCGTCAGAAATCATAGTATTGAACTGGGGTGCTACAGGTAATGAGTTTATTGGTCAATTGAGATACGTTGAAGGACAACCAATGAATCAAATTTATGCACGTACTTACAAAAGAGATGCTGCAGGAAATATCATGTTGACAAACCAAGGTAGACTTATACCGTCAGATAATTATGTAAGTTATGGTAGTGCTTTGCCTAAATTTACAGGTGGATGGAACAACTCTTTCCATTACAAAGCATTGTCTTTGGGCGTGTTCTTTGACTATAAGTTTGGTGGAAAAGTATTTTCTTCTACAGCTTTGAACGCAAACAGACAAGGACACTCTAAACAATCATTGGTAGGACGTCGTGAAGGAGAAACAGGTGTTGTATTCCCGGGTGTGACTCCAGATGGAAAACCAAATACCGTAGCTGTAAATCCAGCTCAGTTTTATGCTGACTACAGAAACAACCAAATGGCTGATATCGTGACCTACAAATCTGATTTCGTGAAGTTGAGAAACGTTTCTGTTTCCTATGACCTCACCAGTGTGATGCAAAAAGCTGGAGCGCTCAAATTCTTTAAAGGATTGACGTTGACTGCTTCTGGAAGAAACCTTGCCATTCTTCATAAGGATCTACAAGATCTTGACCCGGAGGCTGTACAGTCTTCAGGAGACTTTAGAGTTGGATATGAAAATACCTCATTGCCAACAACTAGAAATTTTGTTTTAAGTTTAAATGCCAAATTTTAAGAAAGATGAAAAACACAAAAATATATATAATTGCAATTGCGCTACTTACGGTATTAGGGAGTTGCGATAAAGATTTTGTTGAAATCAACACCAATCCATATGCACTGACTAATATAGATCCAGGTCTACTTTTTGCAGGTTCACAAAGGACCAGTTTAGGAGGTTGGGAATCAGAACATACCATTGCACAACATTTTGTAAACCCACACAATTCTGGAGCGACACAGGGTCCAAATTTCAATACAGACAATGACAACTTCAATAATGGTGTTTGGGACGGCTCATATCCAAACGTAATCAAAAACTTGACACAAGCACTTTTCTTACTTGAAACTCAACCAGAAAGAGTTAATTTGAGAAGTATGATTCGCATTTGGAAGGCACAGACTTTTATGAATGTGGTGGACAGTTATGGTGATGTTCCTTATTTCAATGCGGGACAGGCTTTCATCAAGGGCGATGAGTTTTTCTATCCAGCTTATGATGATGATGCTGCCATTTATGCAGATTTGGAAAAGGAATTGAAGGAATCAGTAGCAGCATTGAGCGCCACTGCAGATTTTGTTGCACCTGATTTATTTTATGGAGCTAAAGGAAGCATTCCATCAACTACAGCTGCGGTTCAGACAGATAAGTGGAAAAAACTGGGTAACTCTTTATTACTCAGATTGGGTATGAGATACGCAAAAGCTGACCCGTCTAAGGCAGCAGCCATCACAGCTGCAGCTTTCAGTGGTGGAGTGATGACTTCAAATGCAGATAATGCATATGTGAAGTTTGATGGTGCAGCCTTTACAAATGGTAGAAATGGTGGTTTAGTAAACAACAACCCATATTTTTATTACGCTGCTGAACCTTTCGTGAATCATTTGAAAAATACAGAAGATCCACGAACAAAGTTTATCATAGCTACTTATAAAAATCCTGCAGATCCGCTCGCTGATACTGCTCCTAATGTAGTGACTGCAGAACAATTCGGTGTGCCAATTGGTATTTTGAATACAGAATTATCAAAACCTGCATATAGAGGTGTTCGCGGCGGTGGATACAATTATTCACAAATGAATGTCAATTCTTTGGCTTCTTTGACAGCTCCAAACTTTTTTGTAACTTATAGTGAAGTTGCATTGATGTTGGCCGAAGCTGCTCAAAGAGGATGGATTGCTGGTGGCGCAGCTGCTGCAAAGCAATATTATGAAGATGGTATCCGTGCAGATATTGGAAGATACAGCCTTTATCCTAAAACGAGCACTATTCCTGAAAGCGATATTGTTGCGTTTTTAGCACACCCTAATGTAGCTTACAATGCAGCTAAGGGTATTGAATTGATCAACAATCAACTTTGGGTTGCTTATATTTCCAACGGTATACAAGCATTTGCCAATTTCAGAAGAAGTGGTTTTCCAACGTTATCTCCAAATAAAGCAAATGACCTTTATGGTGGAGGTTTTGCACGTAGATTTTCCTATCCAGACTATGAGTTAGCTCAAAATAATGCAAATTATTTGGCAGCAGCCGCAGCAATTGGTGGAGATAAAATGACTTCAAGAGTATTCTGGGATAAATAAACAGCGTCTCTTACAAGATATTTATTTTTGATTTTAAAAAAGCGATGCCCTTCAATGTTTGTTGAAGGGCATTACTTTTTCTATGAATAGTCAAACAAGATTGAATTAATTAAAGTTGAAATTCAAACCTAAAGTAAGATATGTTTTGTCTTGGCTGAAGTTACTGTTACTTGCGTTGAAGCTGTAGCCATATTGCAATTGTAATTTTAATTTTTCAAGGCCACCTCTTATTGTCAATGCAGGCTCTATCAAAATATTTGATTTATTTTCTTCCAAATAATTCACTTGGTCTTCGCCGTCGAAAATTAGGTCTCCTTCTATATTATTGTATGATAAGTTGGCAATTCTGGTAGAAAGTGCGGCTGAGAAGAATTTGGATTTATAGCCTATATTTGGTTGCAAACCAATTCTAAAAATATTGGCAGAAATATCACCCATAGTCAATAGAGTAGTGGTTGCAGAACCTGGAAGGTGGTTTTCAAAAGATCCCAAACCTGCGATACCATAAGTTTCAAAAACCCAGCCGGGTGATAATTCTTTAAAATACCCGATGCCTGCTTCCAGAAATTTACCTGATCCCCCATTGCCGTTATCAAGATCAGCAGGGATAAAAAGACCTCCATTGGCCTTGATGCCTAAATGATCAGTGATGGCATTGGCTCCTTGAAATTCCACCTGATTTCCGTTGCCCGACAAAGTCAAATTGGTCTCTCCCTGTGAAGAAAGAAGAGGTACATTTTGAGTATTGGGGGTATAATACTTTGGACTGCAGGCAGAAATTAAGCACAACATTAAAATTGAAAACAAACAGATACTTTTCATTGCTTTAAGATTTAATTGGTTTGATAGAATGAATGTGTCAACCCGCCTAATGAACAATTAAATCTGACGATTCATGAATCACTTTAGCGTCAAAAGATCAATTTTAAATTCTTATTGAATCGTACAAGCCAATAAATAAGTTCATTAAAAACTGGATATGCCCAAGGCACAGAACGGCATAAACCTTTCAATATTTTCTGGATATAAATGGAAAACTGATGAAGATATTTGCTGGTAGCTAAACTTGCCTGAGCAGAAAACTCCGCTCACTGAATGCTGGTATGGTAGCATTTTCTTCATAGAAGAAACTTAGGTCGTCTCCCTTATCCATCAAACCCAAGGAATACAAAACCGGAACGTAATGATCAGGCGTCGGGGAAGCCAATTTTCCTAATTTGTGACTGGTTTCATAGTTGATCAGATTGTTGACATTTCGCTCAATCAATTGTGTTTTGAGCCACTCGTCGTATTCTGCTTCCCATCCGAAAGGACTGAGATCGCCTGTGCGCATTTTATTCATGACCAACTGTAAATTGTGAATCATGGAACCACTACCAATGATCAAAACTCCTTTTTCTCTCAGTTTTTTCAATTGTTTGCCCAACTCATAATGATACATGGGTGATGCATAATAATTGATGCTCATCTGGAAAACGGGAACGTTGGCTTCTGGAAATAAATGCATGAGCATTGGCCAAGCTCCATGGTCGAGTCCCCAATCCATGGTTTCTTTTACATCTGGAATTAAATGTTTGACCTCTGCTGCAATTTCTGGAGCCCCATTTGCCTGGTAAATTACATCATAATACTCCTTGGGAAAACCATAGTAGTCATAGATTTGCTTTTGGGTGGGTGAAACATTGACTTGAGTGTCTTTGGTGGTACACCAATGTGCAGATACCACCAATGCTGCCTTTATTTCAAACTTGTTTTGTAAATCCTTACCCAATTCAAACAAAGCATTCCAAAACGGACGCTCATCTCTGGACTTGGGAATGTCCATTGGATTGCCGTGCGAGGTAAATAATACGGGCATTTTACCACTTTGTATGGGTAAATCGGTTATTTTTTCAAATTCTGATAAATTCATATGCTGTGGAATGAGTGGTGTGAA
>ENA-UOWO01003371-UOWO01003371.1-activated-sludge-metagenome-genome-assembly--contig:-NODE-3371-length-18590-cov-6.254599_pt1 | contig 18590 bp, 16 predicted proteins | sample MGYA00238148_ERZ761564 | MGnify/ENA primary metagenome ERZ761564 (study PRJEB28885, sample SAMN05720194) | activated sludge metagenome | isolation source: Anaerobic digester | place: USA...
TAAAATCTCTGATGGTTTCAAATTGTGCTTATTCATAAATTCATCAAGCGCTGTGTTTTTATCTTTCACCTGATAATATACGTCGTCGACCCCAATTTTATTGTAGCGTTTTACCACTGCGTCCGATTTCCCTCCTGTAATAATTCCTATTCTGATACCCATGCGCGTAGCCAGTTGAACAACAAAGCCGTCTTTCACGTTGGTGTTGCGCTGAAGTTCTCCATCAGGCTCAATCAGCACCTGGCACGACGACAATACACCGTCGACATCGAGAACAATGGCTTTTATATTTTTCAATAACTGTTTGAAATTCAGGCTCTCATCGGGTATCATCAATCTTCCTTTTTATTTGTTTTATACATTTCAAATATACTATTGCTAATGGTTTTATACAAGTTTTCGTAAGTATTAAACCCGTCGTGCAACATTTCGCTGTGTTTTTGCATCACCGATTTTTCGTTTCGGTAAGCCGGACCGGTCTGCACAGTAAAGGGGTCGGCATGCAAACTTCGGTTAAAAGTATTTACGATAAGGGGCTGAAGCATTTCCCAGGGTACGTTGTTTTTTCGTGCAATGTCGGAGGCAATGGCCAACATGTGGTTGCTGAAATTGCAGGCAAAAACCGCCGAAATATGCGCCCAGGTACGATGTATGGTGTCGGCATGTGTGAAAGTTGCGCCCATAGCCTCTGCTATTGCGGCAATTTGTTTAAAGCTTTCCTGGTTGGAGGCTTCAATTAAAAATGGAATTTGCGAGGCAGCGATGCTAATGCCTTTTTTTAGCGATTGCAAAGGGTAGAGAACGCCATAGTTTGCTGTAAGACCCGCAAAAACAGCAGGGCTCATGCTGCCCGAAGTGTGAATCAACAGTTTCGCCGTGTGGCGAAATTGGGGAATGTATTGCATGTTGGCATCGTCGCTGAGGCAGAAAATGTAGATGTCGGCCGCATTGGTAATCTTGCCGAAATTACAGGTGTGGCTGCATGCACATTGCTGAGCGAGTGCTGCGGCCGAATTGTTGCTGCGGCTGAACACCTGCACTATGGTGTATGCGCTGCCCTGTAACAGCGAGGCTAGGTTGTTTGCTACGTTTCCTGCACCGATAATAACAATGCGTTTGTTCATGCTCGTTTTTTCATTTGATAAACAAAGTTAGTGATTTTATGGATATTTTAGGAAACAGCTTTCGAACGCGACGACAAATTTTGTTAAATAGTTATTTTAAAACGATGTGTGATGTGTTAATTATTTTTGCACAATATTTGTAACCTGCCCAAATCGAATTAATTTTGCAAACAATAAACTAAAACAAAAAATTATGAAAAGAGTATTTCTCAGTACCATTGCCTGTGTAATTGCCGTTTTTACCATAGCCCAAACCTGCCCCGATTATTATCCGTTGCATGAAGGTGCGTCGTGGGAAACACAAAATTTCAATGCTAAAGACAAACTCGAATCAACTGCAACAACAAAAGTGTTGGCAGTAAACAATACTGCAGTTGGCTACGAAGCCACCATCGAAACCAATTCAATTGATGCAAAGAAAAATCAATTCACATCGAAAATGACATATAAATGTGAAAATGGCGTGATTTACGTTGATATGAGCAACTTCATGGACCAATCAACAATGGATGCATACAAAGACATGGATGTGAAAGTTGAGAATGTTGGAATGCAGTACCCTTCAACGCTTGTACCTGGAACAACACTTCCTGATGCAAAATTTACAATGTCAGCAAGCAGTCAGGGTTTTCAGGTTTTTAATATGGTAGTCAATATTACGGACCGAAAAGTTGTTAGCAGCGAATCGATTACAGTTCCTGCCGGTACATTTCAGGCTACAAAGATAACCTATACAGTTACCAGCAAAGTTGCCTTTATGAACACTCAGGCTTCTGTAACAGAATGGATTTCATCCTCCGCAGGAGTGGTTCGCAGCGAAAACTACGATAAAAATGGCAAACTCATGGGTTACATGGTACTTTCGAAACTGGTGAAATAGGGTGAATTATTGTAATATAATTTTGCGGAGACCCGATATCGGGTCTCTGTTTTTTTTAGAAGCGATTTTTCCGCGTCAGTGCGTTTTTGAGACGCGATTTATCGCGTCTCTACAATTCAACCCCGTTGGGGATAATTTTGGTTTCAATTGCCCTGGCGAAAAGAAAATTTATGGCTTGCCTGCCTTTTTCACCCAAATCGAGGCTGTAATCGTTAACATACAAATTGATATGTTGTTGCAATACCTTTTCATCCATTTCCTGCGACAGGCTGCGGCAAAACGCAAGGGCTTCGCTTTGGTGGGTGTGCGAATATACGATGCTGTTGCGAATGGCTTGTTCTACATTTTCGGCAATGTGGGGTGCAATGCTTCTTTTAATGGCAATTCCGCCCAGAGGAATGGGTAATTGGAATTTATTTTCCCACCATTCCCCTAGATCAATGATTTTTTTAAGACCTTTTTTTTCGTAGGTGAAACGATTTTCGTGAATGATGAGGCCGGCGTCGCATTCACCATCGAGAACCACGGTTTCGATATCCGAAAATACATATTCTGTTTTGCGTGTAGCTTCTGGGAAAGCAATGCCCAGCAACAGGTTTGCGGTCGTAAGCTTGCCCGGAATGGCAATGTGTACATCGCGCAATTCGTCGGGGTATATTTTTCGTTTGCTGATGAGCAGCGGACCGCAGGCATGCCCCAGTGCACTGCCTGAACCCAGCAGGCGGTAATTGTTGTGGCAGTGGGCGTAAGCATGAAAGCTCAGCTTGCAAACATCGGGTTCGCTGCTCAGAGCCATAGCGTTGAGTGCTTCCACATCAGCAAAAGTGAACACAGGTTCTATGCCGGGTGCAAAGCCCTGAATATTTTTCAATGCGTGAAAAATATAGGTGTCGTTGGGGCAGGGCGATATGGCAAAATTAAGATGCACCGAGTCGTGAAATGAGGGTTTCAATTATCGCACAGTTCGATGTAACCGCATTTAAGAATTGCCCGGGTTCATGCGCAATGCCAACGGTGTTCGAAATAGTGCGTATGCTGCACACTGGAATTCCTTTGGAGGCAGCAACATAAAACACGGCAGCCCCTTCCATGGTTTCGATGTCTGCAGCGCTTTGTTGGTACGGCTCAGGACGTTGGTGTAAGGGCAAATCGTAAAACAGACCCACTGTTTGACCATGAACAGCGCTGCATTCGGGCATAAGTGGCAAAATATCGGCTGTAGCCCGAAAAAGCTTATCGTTGTTCAGAGAGAAGTCGCAATCTCTCAGATGCGTAAAAACATTGTTGCGGAAAATGCCTGAATCAATCAGGTAATCTGATGCCACAACGCAATGGGTTCCGATTTTAATTGCAGATTTGAGCGACCCGGCAATTCCCATGTTTATAATTATGTCGGGGTGGTAGTGTTGCAATGTCTCCGCTAAGGAAAAAACACAGGACATAATTCCGGGACCGCTTACCAGCACAGGGATCCGACCATCGTTGGGATTGTATCCTTTTGCGGTAAAAACCTGAAAAAGTGAATCGGGAAGCTGTGCTTCGAATGGTGTGGCCGATACTATCAGAACTTTCATTTGAACAAATTAACTGAAAAATTGCTTTATTTGCAACAAAATTGCAGTTATGGAACAATCGCTGAACAACAAAAAGAAAGGCGGGTATGTAAAGACCGAAAAATACGATGCCGAAAAAATACAACAGATCGGTGGTCATTATCGCGAAATTATAAGCCTTCTGGGTGAAGATCCTACCCGCGAAGGACTCGAAAAAACACCCTTGCGTGTTGCCAAAGCCATGCAATTTATGTTGCAGGGTTACAACATGGATCCCGAGGCAATATTAAATTCCGCAAAATTTCACGAAGATTACCATCAAATGGTGATTGTGAAGGATATTGAAATTTACAGTTTGTGCGAGCACCACCTGGTTCCGTTTTTTGGCAAGGCCCATGTTGCCTATATTCCGAATCATTACATAACCGGTCTGAGTAAAATTGCACGCGTGGTAGAAGCCTATTCGCGCCGCCTGCAGGTTCAGGAGAGACTTACAACACAAATTAAGGAATGTATTCAGAACACCCTGAATCCCCTGGGTGTTGCGGTGGTTATCGAAGCCCGTCACCTGTGTATGCAGATGCGGGGAGTTCAGAAGCAAAATTCTGTAACTACAACCAGCGACTTTGTCGGTGCTTTCTGCAAAGAAGCCACACGCAAAGAATTTTTGCACCTTATTTCTTCGAAATTGAGCTAAACCAACCACTACAATGTATTATTATATTTCGATGGTTGATCAAATTTTATAAAAATGCAAACTTCATGAAGGCAGATGAGAGAATACAGAATTCAGAATACAGAATCGGGGACAGTCAATTCGATGGTAGATACCTCTGTATTGATATTCGAAAAAGTCCTCGCAATATCGAGTTTCCCTCACCCGAAAAACCACCCCTTCTGCATTCTGTATTCTTTAAAAAACAGGACACAATGAAAATTAATAGGCTGAATATCCATTTCACAAAATTAAAATAAATGAAAGCTTACGTTTTCCCCGGACAAGGGGCACAGTTTCCCGGTATGGGAAAAGATTTGTTCGGCAACAGCAGTACGATTGCCGCATTATTTCATAAAGCCAACGAAATTGTTGGTTACAATCTTACCGAAATTATGTTTCAGGGAACACCCGAAGAACTGAAGCAAACCAAAGTTACCCAGCCGGCTATTTTTACCCATTCGGTGTTGCTTGCCATTGCCAATGGTAATAATTTCACTCCCGACATGGTGGCCGGTCATTCTTTGGGTGAGTTCAGTGCCCTGACAGCTGCTGGAGCACTGAGTTTCGAAGATGGTCTGAGTCTGGTTCTCAAGCGTGCACTGGCCATGCAAAAGGCATGCGAAGCCGCAGCATCAACCATGGCTGCTGTGCTTAACGCCGACGATGCATTGATCGCCGAAATTTGTCAGTCGGTTGACGACATCGTGGTGCCGGCGAACTTTAATTCTCCGGGTCAGGTGGTAATTTCGGGAACTATCCGTGGCATCGATCTCGCTATCGAAAAACTAACAGCAGCCGGTGTGCGCAAGGTGATTAAACTTCCTGTAGGAGGTGCTTTTCACTCTCCGGTGATGGAGCCGGCCCGCGAAGAACTGGCGGCTGCCATTGAGAACACCAAATTTGCAGCACCCCGCTGTCCGGTGTATCAGAACGTGGATGCCAAACCACACACCAACCCCGTTGAAATAAAACAAAACCTGATATTACAGCTCACCAGCCCCGTACTTTGGACTCAAACCGTGAAGAATATGGTAGCCGATGGTGCTGATATGTTTATTGAATCGGGGCCCGGAACTGTGTTGCAGGGACTGGTAAAGAAAATTGCTCCTGAGGTTAATACGATGAGTATTGCGTGAAGACCTGACTTATTTATTCATGGGGCAAGAATACATTAGAAGGTCTTTTGCTTCGTACAATTTTTTGTTTTTTGCAGCCACTCACAGATGAGGCAAGCTTAAAAAGTCAGTTTAAGTTTGTGTTTCTGGTATAATTTTCAAGTATAGTCTGAGCCCAGTTTTCAGCTCTCTGCTCTTCGCCCGCTTCCAGCGGACCTTCCTTGTCAATTACATAAAACCCTTCCGGTGCAACTATTGTATCTATTTGTTTTTTCGAAAATGCCCGCATCATTTTATCGGCTGCAAATCCTCCTTTTTTTACGATATATCGAAAAAATCCCTGCTTAATATTTTCGATTTTTATGCGTGTATCAAAAACAGCCACAGCCATTGGCTTTCCCGGCTTTAATGAATAGTCGTCAATGAATGCCTGCACCAGTGGCGTAGCTTTAAAACCTCTTGTGGGTGACCCTAGGATCAAAATATCAAATTCAGAGTTGATGAAGTCAGAAAAATCTGATGCTTTGTGTATTTCAACAGAATGGTCGTTCGTAAGCGATTTGGCAATCGCAAAAGCAATTTTTTCGGTATTGCCAAAAAAACTGTCGTAAATAATAAGAGTTTTCATATTCCGATAATTGGTTTCAAAAGTAATTATTAATTGCACTACATGTCTATAAAAGGATTGCAATATAATTATCTGAATTGAAAGAATTTGTCTTTCGTTTTCATTGATAAACTGGTAATAACTTAATAATTGTTAGTTATAATCATTTGATAATCAAAGTAATACGCGGTAATATCTTTTTTTGTCTGTAAAAAATCCTCCATGTAAATTTGTACGAAATTCTTATTCGATGAACAAAAAGGTTTCAGTAGCCAGGCTCTCAGTCGCGTCAAACACGTTGCTAATCGCTTTGAAGTTAACTGTGGGTTTGTTGAGCGGGTCGGTAAGTATTATCTCGGAGGCCATACACTCGCTTATGGATCTGGTTGCTGCGGTGATTGCCTTTTTTGCCGTTCGTGTTTCCGATATTCCTGCCGACGAAAGACATCCCTACGGGCATGGCAAATTCGAGAATGTTTCGGGAGTGATAGAGGCATTGCTTATAGTCGGCGCTGCCGTATGGATTGTTGTGGAGGCGATTCATAAAATAGAAAACCCGGGCGAACCTGAATTCGTACTGCTGGGGGCAACGGTTATGCTTGTTTCGGCCGTGGTAAATTATTTCGTGTCGCGAAAGCTGTATAAAGTAGCGAAGGAAACCGATTCGGTAGCCCTGGAGGCAGATGCACTGCACCTGAAAACCGACGTATATACCTCGCTGGGAGTTGGGCTCGGTTTGCTACTGCTTTGGATTACCGGAATACCATTAATCGACCCCATAATTGCCATTCTCGTGGCCTTGCTTATACTCTGGGAATCGTTTCAGTTACTGAAAAAAGCATTCACTCCTTTGCTCGATGTTTCGCTCGACGAATCAGAAGTCAGCCGGATTAACGAAATTCTGGCTGCCCGAAATCTGAAATATCACGACCTGAAAACCCGAAAGGCGGGCAATTATCGTTTTGTTGAATTTCATCTGGAACTTCCCGCTGGAATGGTTTTGGCAGAAGTTCACCGGCATTGCGACGATATCGAAGAAATCCTTAAGACGCAATTAGAGCACCTCACGGTAACCATTCACGTGGAGCCAGTAGGGAAAGCCTAAAATTTTCATTACGTTTAATAAATGTCCAAATGTATTATTAAAAAAGGGGGATAAAAAAACCGCTTAAAAAGCGGTCTTTTTTATAAAGAAGGAACAGTAATTATTCTTCACTATCCTGTTGTGCATATTCTTTGAGCAGTGCTTCCTGAACATCTGGCGGAACTTGCTGGTATTCGCTGAATTTCATATTATACATTGCACGACCTCCGGTAAGTGAACGTAAAGCAGTAGAGTAATTTCCCATTTCGGCAAGCGGTACTCTAACCATGATTTTTTCGAATCCTTTTTCACTGCTCATACCCTGTATAATTGCACGACGCCCCTGCAAATCGCTCATTACATCACCCATACGGTCGCCGGGAACAAACACTTCAACATCGTAGATAGGTTCCATAATTTTTGGTCCGGCATCTTTGAAGGCCATGCTGAATGCATTACGTCCGGCAAGCCGGAACGAAATCTCGTTTGAATCAACAGGGTGCATTTTTCCATCATAAACACATACTCTGATATCACGTGCATAAGATCCGGTCAGTGGGCCAACTTCTATTTTCTCCATGATCCCTTTCAGGATAGCAGGCATAAATCGCGCATCGATAGAACCTCCTACAATACAGTTGAAGTACTGAAGTTTGCCGCCCCATTCAAGTTCAATTTCATCTTTACCACGCACCGAAATTTTGTATTCCTTGTTATTGATTTTGTACATATCGGGTTCTGGCAAGCCTTCGGAATATGGCTCCACGATTAAATGTACCTCGCCGAACTGTCCTGCACCACCCGATTGCTTTTTATGACGGTAATCGGCTTGTGCTTTTTTGGTTATGGTCTCACGGTAAGGGATTCGTGGTTTTAGGAAGTTGGTTTCAATTTTAAACTGATTGTCAAGGTGCCACTTAACAATGCTCAGATGGTATTCACCCTGCCCTGAAATAATCAACTGACGAAGTTCTTTTGAATGCTCGAACACAATCGTCTGGTCTTCGTCGCGCATGCGGTTCAGTGCTTCTCCCAATTTCTCCTCTTCACCTTCATTTACTGTTTTAATGGCAGTGCGGAATTTTGGCGAAGGCCATTCAATTGATGGAATTGTCCAGTCAAATCCGGGGGCTACAAGCGTATGACATGTTTTAGTGGCTTTCAGTTTAACTGTGGCGCCTATATCACCTGCAACAAGCTTAGGCACTTTTGTTCTGTTTTTACCTGCGCAAACAAACAACTGCGAGAGTCTTTCCTTAACGCCTTTCGTTGAGTTGTAAAGGTCGATGCTCTCGGTTATTTCTCCCGACATCACCTTGAAATAGTTAATTTCGCCAATATGCTCTTCGATTGAAGTTTTAAAAACGAAAATTGCCGGCTTTTCTTTTGTACAGCACTTCACAGGTTCACCTTCGCTGTTATTTATAGGTTCGCAATGATCGGGGGCAGGAGCTACACCTGCCAGAAAGTCCATAAGTCTTTCAACACCGAGGTCATTTCTTGCGTTTACACAGAAAACAGGGAAAATGCCGCGGTGAGGTAATCCGGCAGCAATACCCTGCATCATTTCGGCTTCAGACAGCGTGTCGTTTTCGAAAAATTTCTCCATGAGTGCTTCATCGGCCTCAGCAGCTTTTTCAATTAACTGCATTCTCAGCCCTTCAGCATGACTCATTTGTGAAGCAGGAATATCGCTGATTATGGTTTTGCCATCTTTCAGGGTATACATTTTCATGGTAATAACATCGATGATACTGTCGAAGCTGACGCCCTGGTTTACAGGATATTGTGCCACCACAACATTGCCACCCATCGACTCGTGAAGCATATCGATACTCTTCTCAAAATTTGTTTTATCATGATCGAGGTGATTCATGGCAATAATCACAGGCTTATGAGCTTTTTCAAGATACCGGTTGTGAATTTCGGTGCCAACCTCAACTCCATTCTGTGCATTTACAACCAGTAAACCCAGATCAGCTGGATTGAGTGAGGAAACAACCTGACCAATGAAATCATCAAGACCGGGATTATCGATAATATTGATTTTTGTGTCTTTGTATTCTGTGTACATCACCGTAGAAAAAATTGAATTTCCATTGGTCTGCTCCAGAATTCTGTAATCGGAAACTGTATTTTTACTGTCGATATCACCTTTGCGGGTTATGATACCACCTAGAAATAACATACTTTCTGCAAGCATTGTTTTTCCTGAACCTCCGTTACCCAAGAGGGCAACATTTCTGATCTGATTCGTCTGATAAGTTTTCATGTCAGAGTTTTATCTGTTTTAATTAATTGAATTTCTTTTAATTTTCCGGAAACACCCGAAAAAGGCGTACAAAAATAAGAAAATTTTGTGTTTTACAATGCTTAATACTATTTACTTGATTTTCATAAGCCAATACTTTAAAAATAGAATCAGTAACAATGCAATTTTCTATATTTGCAAGACAAAACACCCAACTCTTGAAGAAAAATTTTCTAATAAACCTTGCATTTCTGTTGCTTCTGAACTTGTTGGTCAAACCATTCTGGATTTTCGGAATCGAACGAAGTGTCCAAAATGTGGTTGGGGCTCAGGAATATGGGCTGTATTTTTCTTTATTCAATTTTTCACTTATACTTCAGATTTTACTCGACTTAGGAATTACCAATAATAACAACCGAAATATAGCAAGGCACAGCCACATGCTGAGCAAGTATTTTTCTAACATTGTTTCCTTACGTTTGTTATTGGCTGTATTTTATGCACTTGTGTCGTTAGTTGCCGCATTGGCACTGGGTTACGACATAAGGCAATTCAGTGTACTTGGCGTTCTCATTGTAAATCAGTTTCTCGCTTCATTCGTATTATATCTTCGTTCCAACGTAAGTGGTCTTCAGTTTTTTAAAACCGATAGTATTCTTTCGGTGCTTGATAGGTTTATTATGATTCTGATTTGTGGAATACTTCTGTGGGGACATGTTACATCAGTGCCTTTCAGAATTGAATGGTTTGTTTACTCGCAGACTGCAGCTTATTTAATCACTGCTATCGTCGCATTCATTATTGTTGTTCGTAAAACAACATATTTTAAGCTACATTTCGATTACAGGTTTTATGCAGTTTACATCAAGCAAAGTTTTCCATTTGCTTTGCTTATTCTGCTTATGGCTTTCTACAACCGGGTGGATTCTATTATGATAGAGAGGTTGTTGCCCAACGGACAGGAAGAAAGCGGCATATATGCCCAGGCTTTCCGTATTCTGGATGCTTTTTCCATGATAGCCTATCTGTTTTCGGTATTATTAATGCCTATGTTCGCCCGAATGCTCCAGAAAAAAGAAAATGTCGGCGGCATAATCAAAATAGCGGCACTTTTACTTATTGTTCCGGCTATAGTTCTCGCATCGGTGTGCATTGTTTTCAACAATGAACTAATGCATCTGATGTATGTAGGATTTGCCGAACGTAGTGCCCCTGTGTTGAGCTATCTTATGGTAGGTTTTATCGGAATTTGTGGTACTTATATTTTTGGCTCTCTGCTCACTGCAAATGGCAGCCTGAAGTATTTGAACATTATGGCGGCGGCAGGTATGGTGTTTAACATCAGTATTAATTTCATCCTTATCCCTGCTTTTTGGTCGACTGGTGCTGCTTTTACTAGTATGGTAACACAGCTCATTACTATGACTGCGCAAATATTTATTGCTGTAAAACTGCTGAATATTCGTGCAAATTATAGTTTGATTGCCAGAATAATTCTGTTTTTCCCGATTTCCATCGGAATTTCGTTTGCCTGTCGCTATCTTTTTCACGGTTGGTTTACTGCTTTTATTGTAGCGGTTGCCTTATCGCTGTTATTTGCATTTCTGATTCGGATTTTTAATCTGCGTGCAATAGGAGAACTTATTAGACCGCATATTGTGACTGAAAACGACAATGAGACATCGGAATGATTGTAAATAATACTATATTTGTGTTAATTTGAAGAATAATGAAAGAGTTGCACGACATTAATTTATCAGTAATAATCCCGGTGTTGAACGAGGAGAAGAATATAGGCAATCTGTACACCGAAATTATTGCCGTTCTACAAAGCAATTCTATTGAATCCTACGAAATAATTTTTGTCAACGATGGTAGTTCAGACCTTTCGTTACCGGTAATTAAAGGTTTGTCAGTTTCCGATAACAAGGTGAAATATATTGACCTAAGCCGTAATTTTGGACATCAGATAGCAATAACGGCGGGCCTGGAAGTTTGCTCCGGAAAAAGAATTGTTTTCATGGACGCTGATTTTCAAGACCCCCCGGCTGTATTGGGAGAACTCTATAACAAAATGAATGAGGGATACGATGTGGTATATGCGAAAAGAGAAAGCCGGAAAGGTGACTCTGCTTTTAAAAAATTGACAGCAAGGTTTTTCTACCGTATTTTATCAATCCTTACCCGAAGCCGCATTCCTGTGGATACCGGTGATTTCAGAATTATTAGCCGCAGGGTGGCAAACCTTCTGAAAAAAATGCCAGAACAACAGAAGTTTCTTAGAGGACAAATCGCATGGATTGGGTTGAAACAAACAAGTGTTGCCTTCCACCGCGACAAAAGGCTCGATGGTGTGTCTGGGTATTCGTTTAAAAAAATGTGGCGATTTGCAGTTGATGGCATTACCTCCTTCTCCGATTTCCCTCTGAAATTTGCAACCTATATGGGCTTTGTTTTTAGTCTGGTATCGTTTTTTATTATGTTATGGGCGCTTTATCAGCGGATTGTGGCAAAGGAATATGTTCAGGGCTGGGCATCTCTCATTATTAGTGTTCTCTTTATCGGCGGAATTCAACTTATAAGCCTGGGTATTATCGGTGAGTATATAAGCCGGATAGGCAATAACGTCAGGAACCGGCCGCTATATGTTATTAACGAAACCAACATTGAACCAAATAAAGATGACGTTCCCGTATCTGAAAAAGAATAAAAATCTGTATTTGGTTTTTACTTTTATTGCAATATTATTGTTATCTGTTTTATTATACATTGCAGCACATTGGGAGTTTAAGAATACGGATGGAAAAAAAAACAATCTAAACTCCGAAGTTATTCCTGAAAAATTCATTATTAATTTTGAAACAGATTACCTCATTCTCGAAAATTCCAAAGGTGGCATCAGTACAGAACATGCACTGTCGGGGAAGCATAGCACGGTAATGGCAGAGCGCAATGCATACTCAGCAGCCATAGTTTTCGACCTTGATAACATTGCATCTGCCAACACTGGCTCTGTGAAAATTGGCGCATGGTTTCTGCCCGTTAAAACTAAGATGAATGTACTTCTTGTACTGTCGGTGTTTGATGAAGATATGCAAACCCAATTGTATTGGGATGCACTCCAGGTGAATCGCGATAATGTGACTGCGGGAGAGTGGTTTTATGCATCCAGACAATTTACTATTCCAGATTCCTTGATGAATCAGGGCAATAAGGTCAGAATTTATGGGTGTAATTATCTTGGAGATGGCCATATTGTGTATATCGACGATATCGAAATTAGTTTTCAAAATGGGGATGCTCAAACGAGACTGAAACGATCGAAACTAATCGATTACGAAGGGATTAGCGGAGATGGAATTACTACACGTGTCGCCTACAACAGTCAGAAATCAGCCTCAGCAGCCGGCAAAAATACCTATACCGCGCCTACCATGATTCCATTGGCAGATTTTGATCTAACACAGGTCGATAGGGTGAACTTCAGGTTTTACTACCTGAGTGAAAAAGCCCAAATGGACTACGTACTGGTTTTTGCAGTAAAAGATAAAAACAATAACGATGTTTTTTGGTACGGTTATCTTCTTGGTAAAACAAATAGTCCGGTAAAAAAATGGATTAAAGAACAGGATAGTTTCGAAATTCCTCCCGAAGTATGCTCCCCCGGAAACACCCTGTGTATTTATGGATGGAACAGGAACAATAATTCGGTATACGTGGATGACATACTCGTAATTATGAAAAACACTGACGATATAAAACTGGGTAATAATGCTCTGTGCGACTTAACTGTCGATTCGGTATTTAAGCCTGCAATCAACACCCCGCCATATCCATGCAGTTATGGTACTTACGTAATGGGAAAAGTCCTGCCGGAGAAAGGAATTATTAAAAAGTACAACTGTATCTCAAATATACGTTTATTGAATCAGCAGCATGAACAGGTTGTAGCCGGTAATTCGCCCAATACATTGTCAATATTTTATGCAGTTAAAGAGGGATTGTTCTCAAAACCTGTAATATTCAGCGAAAAAGTTAATGAGAATGCTTTGATGATTCCGATTGATTGGGATAACAACAAGAAAGATGAAATTTGCTTCATCGATAATTCAGGCAGAAAAATAATTTGCTTTAGTTTGAATAATGATGCTTATCAGATTTCAGGGACAAAACTTTGGGAAAAGCAATTCGAAAGCTTTGATGGATTTTCTACAACGACATGGGGCGCCTGTATATCTACAACCGGAGCTAATAAGCCGGCAATACTTGTGCTACAGGGAACCAAATTTGGCTGTATTTACCCATCCGAAAAAAGAGAGCCGGTATTTATAACAGAAAAAAATAACTTCCCCTCAATTTCGAAGTTTTATTGTTACGATGTTTTGCCTGAAATAGCAGGAAGTGAGATTTTTGCAATATATGGTGAAGAAACCAAAATGGTTTACCGTATATTTTCAGTTTCCCTGCAAAAAGGCGCAATTCGCATTACTCAAGTTGCCCAAACCCCAGAAATATTGGAAGATCATTACCTGTTAAACGCTAGGGCAGATTATATTTCTATCGGTAGCCACAAAAACAATTCTGGTAAAGTTTTAGTTCTCGACAGGTCGTGGAGATTCGATCTGAAACAGATTAACGTTGATAAAAAGATGTATACAATCGAAAAGTCGATTGACTTCAAGGGATTCCCTGATGGGTTGAACCCGAAATACTATACAAACAACAGTATTGTGTGTGGAAATTATACAGGCGATGAGACACCGGAAATTATGTGTTTTTCGTTTATTGATGTTTCATCTGCTAACTTGACTCAAAGTACAACACACGATAAGGAGATGATGAAATCAAAAGTTGAGATTTATGCGTTCTAAAGGCGGATTTATATTAAATATTGTTTCAGCAGCGGTGCTGATTGCCTTGTTTTTTTCATGCACTTCAGAGCCTTCCGCAAAAAAGCTGTCATTTTCGGTGGATAATGTGCATTGGTTGACCAATTACCAACCCGGGCAGGACAACAAACAATTGATGCTTGATTACAGGGAAGCCATCCTTGGTTTTGTAATACCATCCATACGGCAGACTGAATCTGGGTACTTCAATTATGAATTTACAATAAAGAATACTTCTTCCAGAAAGGAAAAATACTATTATAAAATTTATTATCAGAACGAAACTTATAAAGTTCCTGAAGTTTCTGATAATTCAAATCAAATGCATCCATACGCTAGTGAGAATTTCTATGGATCATGGGAGGATACTCTTCTCGGGTTTAAGCCTGTGGGTGAAATTGAACCGGGAGAAAAAAAACAAATTCAGGATTTTTTTAGAATAATTGGTAATCCCCGCGACGAAAAAAACTGTTATTTCAATGGTGTGAACGATAGGTGGAAGCGAAACCCAAGAGTAGGTGATTATAGTATTTTACTAGTCATAGCAACAGAGGTGGATATTAAAAAAATACCTGATTATTTGCAACATATCAACAAAACATATAAGAATGATTTTGTAAACCCGTATTATTATTTTCTTTATGGAGATGGAGCGAAGCTTGGAGATAGCTTCATAAAAAAATACGAAGCGGTGTTGAATGTAAAAGCAAAACCCGACTTGGGAGCCGGAATCTATGCTCATGATTACGATTTTCGAAAAACTTTGAATTATAGTGAAACATTCACATGTAATTGCAATAATTCACGTACAATATACGAAAATGCTGCTGTTCAGCAATTCATACATTATGTCGACCGCTCTAGTAAAATGTTCAATATCCCTGTAATTACCGACGTATTAAACGATGGGTACAGTAAGGAGGAATATAATTGGAATAATGCATTTACGAGGAAAGAAGAGCTTATCGGTATCACACCAACCAATGCAAAATATCCGTGTCTTACGGTTTCATCTGATTCAGTGGAAAATAAAATTGTTATTCAAAACCCAGGGGCTACCTATGGAGATTGGCGCAAAGAAAATGTAGGCATTATAACGAGACATGGTTTTACGTATGGAAAAATAACAGTAAAGGCAAATTTGACAGAGTTGCTGAATAAAGACAATGTGTGGAATGGTATCACCAATGCAATATGGTTGATTTATCAGGGTGGATTTGGAGAAGAAAGTGGATGGAACCTGCGGAGGTCGTGTGAAAAAAATGGATACATGGCAACTTACTGGGGTGGCACCGAAGAGAAAAGAGTGAACAGGGTTGCTTATTCCGAAATTGATTTTGAAATTTTGAAAACAGTTCCCTATTGCCCCGATAATGAATATCCCCCATTATATAACGAGCCGGTTGTCAATCAGAAAAACCCTGCCGATTGGAATGTGCTCATGCCCGAGTATATCGCTTCGCTTGATAACACAATAGCTGTTTGCTGTACCAACTGGGATATGGCATGCGCATCACCATCCAATTTCGGAACAGGATGTAACGAAATTCAATACCAGGGCAGGAAGTTTCACTGGTTCCGCTGGGAAGATACATATCGGGCTGTGATAGAAAAGTACTTTATTTCGGACGATGAAGTTTTTGGACGAGATTACTATTATTTCCAAATAGATTGGCAACCTGATAAAATCATCTGGCGCATCGGTCCCGAAAAAGACAAATTGTTTGTCGTGGGTTTTGTTGATGAATCCATTTCAATGATTCCGAATAATCAGATGCTTTTAATTATTACTCAGGAGTTCCATAACACACAATGGTGGCCCGGAAGTCCGTATCTGCAGGAGAATATACCGTTCCCCAAAAATGCAATTACCGGAGAAATATATGAAATTACAATTGAATAAAATGTTGCAAAATGAATAATCCTCAAAAAATTCTCGTCGTTGATGACGACCCTGATATTTTGGAATTCTTGTCATATAATCTAGATAAAGAGGGATTTATAGTTGAAATTGCCGGAAATGGGAAGGATGCCATTGACTTGGCTGGCAAATACAATCCTGATGTAATTCTGCTGGATATTATGATGCCGGAAATGGATGGAGTTGAGGTATGTCATATATTAAGATCATCAACTCAGTTCGACCATACGCTGATTGTGTTTCTTACAGCCCGCTCCGAAGACTACTCACAGATTGCCGGATTCGATGCAGGTGCCGATGACTATATAACAAAACCTGTGCGTCCCAAGGTTTTAATTAAAAAAATTCAGTCGATGCTGAGGAGGAGTAATAGATTAAGCAATCGGAGAAGCGATGTTGATGAGGCGGAAACCGTATTGAGATTTAATGGGCTAACCATCGATGTGGAGATGCACTCTGTAATGAAAAACGGAGCCGAAGTGATTTTACCTAAAAAAGAGTTTAAACTGCTGAAACTTCTTGTTTCGAAGCCGGGAAAAGTGTTTTCAAGGGACGAGATATACTCCGCTATTTGGGGTGACGAGGTTATAGTAGGAGAACGTGCCATTGACGTTCATGTGAGGAAATTGCGGGAGAAAATCGGAGATGAATTCATACGAACCTTCAAAGGTACAGGATATAAATTTGAATATAGACCGGATGAACAATAGGTTTAATTTCCAAATGCTCATATTATGAAATATTACTCATCGAACAGGCTGGCTTTTTTATTTTCGGTTTTACTCAGCGTTGTAATAATGCTGATAGCAATGGTTTTCAATCTGTATTATTACCATTCATTCAATATGGTTTTCTGTGTAATATTGTTGTCGGTGTCGTTTTTAATCTCATTTTTTAGCCTAAGGTTTATTTTTTTTCAGTTTATCTACGACCGTATTCGGGTGATTTATAAAGCCATTCACAAAAGGAAAGAGGCAGGGCGAAATTTCAACGCAAAGTTCAACAACCGTGCTGATATGATACATCAGGTTGAAGCAGATGTTAATGAATGGGATCGTGAGCATAATCAGGAGCTTGAGCAGCTGCGGCAAATGGCAACGTACCGGAAAGAGTTTATCGGAAATGTTTCACACGAACTGAAAACGCCTATTTTCAACATACAGGGCTATACTTCCACCTTGCTTGAAGGTGGGCTTGAGGACGAAAATATCAACAGGAAATACCTTTCAAAGATAGAGAAGAATATCAATAAAATGATTTCAATTGTAAACGACCTCGAAGCAATATCAAAACTGGAGTCTGGAAGGATTAAGCCTGATTTTAAAGTGTTTGAACCCGAAAAACTAATCGCTGAAGTAATTGAATCATTTGAAGACAGGGCAAATGAGAAAAAAATTGCCCTGAGCTTTAAGAAGCATTACGAAAAAATGAAAAGCATCGAAGCCGACAGGCATCTAATAAATCAGGTGTTGGCAAACCTGATCTTGAACGGTATCAACTATGCAAAAGAAGGTGGCTTTGTCAAGGTAGAGTTGTTCGATATGGACAAGCATCTTTTAATAGAGGTTACCGATAATGGAATTGGTATTCCGGACAAAGACCTGCCAAGGGTGTTTGAGCGTTTTTATCGTGTCGATAAGAGCCATTCTTCAAATACTGGTGGAAGCGGCCTTGGTTTAGCGATTGTTAAGCACATTATAGATGCCCATGGTCAGAAAGTGAATATTCGGAGTACGGAAGGAATTGGTACTACTGTTGCATTTACGATGAAAAAGGTTTGAATAACCTTGTAGCCCTTGTAACGGGTTTATTTTGGAGAAAAATTAAAAGTCTGTTGCCCTTTCTGAAGTTTTGCACCAGGTAATGGTTCATATTTCCATTGGCTGAGAGCTGTAATAGCATAGCTCGTACATTCTGCACAATTCGAAGAAACCACCGAGATATTCGACACTACCCCTTGTTCGTTAACAAGATATGAAAGGATTACCTTCCCAAACATATCGGGTTTCTGCATCGGTTCAACTATTTTACTGATTTTTCGTGAACCTACATTTCCTCCAACTCCACCAGGCCCACCACCATCACCAGGGGTTGACCCGTCTCCGTTTGAACCTGGCAATCCGCTTCCAGGCCCGACACCATTCCCGGGCGACCCATTCCCGAATTGAGTCAGGTTCGAGATTTTGTTTGCTTTCTCCCTTCTTTGAATTTCTTCAGGGGTAAGCTGTTGGTTATCCGGATTATTGCCTGAGGGTAGGGCTGGCGCTTCTTCTAAATCCTGAGTCAAACTGCCCGAAACAGGTGTGTGTTGTGAGGAGGCGTTGTGTTGTGCGTCAGAAGAGGAGGGCGAAGATGGTCCCGGATTAGGAGTTCCACTGCCAGCACCCCCAAGATCAAGCAATATTCCTTTCTCCACCGGAGGAGGATCAGGTATGGTAAAACTTAATA
>ENA-UOWO01003372-UOWO01003372.1-activated-sludge-metagenome-genome-assembly--contig:-NODE-3372-length-18581-cov-26.451258_pt1 | contig 18581 bp, 11 predicted proteins | sample MGYA00238148_ERZ761564 | MGnify/ENA primary metagenome ERZ761564 (study PRJEB28885, sample SAMN05720194) | activated sludge metagenome | isolation source: Anaerobic digester | place: USA...
GAAGCCGGTGGTAACTACTGGTTTTTCTACAAATGTTGGGCTTCTCCGAAGCCGGCGGTAACTACTGGTTTTTTCTACAAATGTTGGGCTTCTCCGAAGCCGGTGGTCCATTGCCTTTGTTCTTGCCGTTAACTACGACCCCGGATATTTTCTGATTCACCCGCGCCTTTAAAATCTTTGCGCTCAAGTCGTCACCTCGCTCCGTATTCGGGTAGGCAGAGATTGTATTGGAAGGGCATTCGGATTGTTTAGCCATCCCGACCGGCCAGACTTATTACGCCCTGCTTCCAAAAATTTCAAAAAAATCACGTGTCAGAATTTTTTTTTCAATAAAAAGCACTTGTTTTTTATATAAAAAAATCAACAAAACAGCGTGTTAGAAGATGAAATTATTGCGAAAAAGCGCCCAGTAACTATTTAAATAAAATATTTAGCGTTAAAAAGGCGGCTTTTCAGTAGTTCTGTCGAAAACCTTTCGCTCAACAAAATTGTTTTTTTGTTCTTTGCTACTGGTATTCCATGCTGCACTTTTGTATCATCAAAGAAAGCGAACGGCGGAGCAGCAAGAGAAAGCGGTGATCTTTGATACACAGATTCGAAACTTTTCATGAGATTATATACGGGAAACCGACCCGGCGCAAACGAGCGCCGGGTTTTTTTTTGCCCCTACAAATGTTGGGCTTCTCCGAAGCCATTTCGCATTATTATTCAAAATGCTGGTCTGTTGCGAAACACCAAACACGCTTATTTGCGCTGCTTCCGAAAATCTGCGATGGAAAACTGAATCTGGGAATAGGAAAATTTATGCTCGAAGTGTTCGAAAATTTCCTTCAACTGGTATGGTTCGCTGAAAAGGGCCAGAGCGCCCTGAATCAGATCCATTTGTTCGGGCTGCACCCACTTGCGGATATCCAGCAGTTCGCCGCGCTCGTACATGATGGCCAGGTGGCCGGTAACCGTGACCGGGCTCATGCTGCGTTTTTCCGCAATCGCTTCCACGGAATTCCCCTGTTTGAATAATTCCCAGGTCTGTAGGTAACTGCTGCCCGTCATCGCTGCGCCTTCGCCTGATTTTTCGAGCACAAAACTGCGGATTGCATGCATGAACGCATCTCCATACAAATGTAACTTGCGTTCGCCTACACCTGATATCCGCATCATATCGGCATCCGTCAGCGGGCGTTTTTCCGACATTTCTGCCAGGGTGGCGTCGCTGAAAATGAGGTACGGCGGCATACCCTGCTGTTGGGCGATGCTGCGGCGGAGCGTGACGAGGGCTTCGAACAATTCGTCGCGGAATACCTGCGACTTGTTCTTTTCCACAAATTTCACGTGTTTCTCTTCTGCGGCGGCCTTTACCTGCGGAAGCGCCAGCGTCACTTTTTTATTTTCAAACAGGACTTTTTTGCCGGCCTCGGTGACGCGCAGGCGGCTGAAGTCGTCGTAGGCGATTTCGACAAGCCCCTGGTGCAACATTTGGGAAATGAGAAACATCCAGTTGTCGGGGCTGTATTCCTTGCCTGCGCCCCAGGTTTTGATCTGGTCGTACTGGTGTTCGAGAATTTCCTGGCGTCGGCTGCCGCGCAAAATGTCTATGAGCAGTTGCATGCCCACTTTTTCTTGTACCCTTACGATGGCCGACAAGGCTTTTTGAGCAGTTACCGTGCCGTCGAAGCGGCGTGGCGGATTCTGGCACACATCGCAGTTGCCGCATTTACCGTCATAGGGCTCGCCGAAATAATTGAGCACGGTTTGCCGCCTGCAAACGGGCGCTTCCGCAAACTGGAACACCCGCTCCAGTTTGGCGATCTTGAGTTCCTTTTGTTCTGTGCTTCCCTCACTTTTTTCAAACATTTCGCGGTATGCCTGCACGTCGCTGTAACTAAAAAACAACAAGGCGGTAGAAGGCAGTCCATCGCGGCCTGCGCGGCCGATTTCCTGGTAGTAAGATTCCAGGTTGCGCGGCAGGTTGTAATGGATCACAAAACGCACGTTGCTTTTATCGATGCCCATACCGAAAGCGATGGTAGCGCAGATAATGGGCGTTTTGTCGTTGATAAAATCTTCCTGTACCTGGCTGCGCTGTTTGGCAGGCACTTCTGCGTGGTAAAATCCCGTTTTGAAACCCTTGGCGTTGAGTTTATCTGACAGTTCTTCACAACTTTTCCTTGAAAGGCAGTAAATGATGCCTGATTGCCTGGGGTATAGTTTCAGAAATTCGATGATCTGTTCGAGCCGCCGCTGCCCCGGGCGTACCTGCAGGCTGATATTGGGCCGGTCGAAAGAAGAAATAAAAACCTGCGGATTCCGGAGGTTCAACTGCGTAGTGATGTCCTTGCGCGTGAGTTTATCGGCCGTAGCCGTCAGCGCCAGGAGCGGTACTTTTGGGAACTGGTCTTTCAAAAAACGCAACTGCGTGTACTCCGGTCTGAAATCATGCCCCCAGGCAGAAATACAATGCGCCTCATCGATGGCGAACAGGCTGATTTTCAGGCGTTTTAATAAAGGCTGGAAGTTTTGCGACACCAGTTTTTCCGGACTTACATACAGTAGTTTGATATAGCCTGCCAGCAGAGCGTCTTCCACATTTCTCGTTTGTTCCGCATCGAGCGAACTATTCAGAAATGCAGCGGGCACACCGTTGGCGCTCAGCCCTTCCACCTGGTCTTTCATGAGCGCGATCAGTGGGCTTAGCACAATGGCAGTACCGTCGAGCGTAATGGCAGGCACCTGGTAACAAACGCTTTTGCCACCGCCGGTAGGCATCAGCACCAGCGTATCGCGCCCTTCGTACACGGCGCTGATAATTTCGGCCTGTAGAGGGCGAAAGGCATCGTAACCGAAATACTGTTTGAGTGCGGACCGGGCTTTTGTGAGCGACATTTCGTGGTTATTTATTTTTGCAGCGACTCAAGCCGGCTTTGGCCTGGGCGTGCAAACTATTGGCATATTCGGAGGGGTGCATGTCCAGGCAACGTTGAAATGCATTGCGGGCACTCTGGAAATCGCGTTTTTCCTCATAGATCAGGCCGATTTGCAAGGCGGCGTTGCAGGCGAAGTACCAGGGTTCGGAAGCGCCGGAATCGATCGTTTGCCGGTAATATCCGATGGCTTCCGGCGACCGGTTCATTTTATGGGTAATACGCCCGATCCGGTAGGTGTATTCCAGCAGGCGTTTCCGGTCGGATTGGTAGTCGGATGCGGCGGGTTTCAGCAAATCGTAGGCGCGCTGGTAATAGCCGCCGTCGAACAGCAAACGGGCCTTGATGAGGCGCACATCCGGCGCATCATTGACTTTGGCTTCTTCCAGTGCCGCTTTGTCGGGCTCGGAATTGCTGGCGCCCGCTTGTCTGACCAGAGCGATATTTTGCCGGTAAGCATTTTGATTTCCCTGCACGAGGTGATACCAGGCCAGTTTTTGGTAACACTCTTTAATACCGTTGATGCCTTTGTATTGTTGTAAAAATATTTCGAGCGACTGGTTGGCGTCGCTGTCGAGCCGCCGCAATTTTGCCACGCCGAGCATATAATAGCGGTGGTTCAGATCAAAATACATACTTCCACCGGGGAAATTTTGCAGCATTTTAATCGCTTCGTCGTTGTGTTCGGAGCGCATAGCCACGGTAGCGAAGGCATAATTCGCGAGGGGGTTGGTTTTCGGATTCAGTTTGCTGTTTTTGATGGTTTCCCAGGCGAGGGCGGGTTTGTTGTTGAGGTAAAGTTGCAAAAAGGCGTAGGTCACCACAGCCTCATCTTCAAAAACAAATTCGTGCTGTTTTGAATACGCAAGTACCTCTTCCAGTTCTTTCAGGCCCTGTTCGGTTGTGCCACTCATGCCGCCAAAACTGCGGGCTACCCATTTGTAATCGTCGGGCAGGTTGCCGACCATGGCGTGCAGCAGGCCTAGGCTTTTTTTATTGGCAATGAAATCGGGGTATTTTTTCTGGTTTTGTTCGAGCAGGGCGTAAGCCTGTTTCACGTCGCTGGCGCCGCTCATATAATCGCTGAAACGGATGCGCAGTATGGCCCATTGCAGCCTGATTTCTGCCTGCGTGTACAAGTAATAAGGCGAGCGGCGGTCGCCGCGCGAGATTTTGTCGAGCCTTTTATCCATGTTTTTGGAGAGGCTGCGGTATTCGCTTTCTACATCGTTGGCAAAAATGGTGACGAAATCGATATAGTTTTCCAGGTAAACGGCCATCAGATTGTCGGGCTCGTCGCGTTTCATTTTGTCCAGCGTGGCCCGGGCTTCGGTCAGCCGCAGGCTCAGGGCATTTTGATAGGCCGATTTGGCGGAGGGCGTAAAATCGAAGTATTTTCCTGCGTGCAGGACGTTGTTTTGGGCTAACAGGAATAAGGCAAGGAACGGGAGTACTTTTTTCATGCTTGACAGGAAGGTTGATTAAAAACGGCGCTGAGGGGTAGATGTTCCCGCAGCGCCGTTGTGAAATTTGAAAGAGGTATTTGAGGATAGGAGTATTTGAATATTTGAGGAATTGAGAAGCGGCATTCAAATCCTCGCATCCTCACATCCTCAAATCCTCAGTAATCAATAGCGGTAGTAATCAGGTTTGAACGGACCTTCGGCAGTAACGCCGATGTATTCCGCCTGGTGTTGCTGGAGTTCTTCCAGTTCCACGCCGATTTTTGCAAGGTGCAGGCGCGCTACTTTTTCATCGAGGTGTTTGGGCAGCATGTACACCTTGTTTTCGTATTCCGAAGATTTCTCCCAGAGTTCGAGTTGGGCGAGCACCTGATTGGAGAAAGAGTTGGACATTACGAAGGAAGGGTGGCCTGTTCCGCAACCCAGATTCACGAGACGGCCTTCAGCCAGCACGATGATATCTTTTCCGTCCAGGTTGTAGAGGTCTACCTGCGGTTTGATGGTCATTTTGCTTTGGCCGCAGGTTTCATTCAGCCATGCCATGTCGATCTCGTTGTCGAAGTGACCGATGTTACAAACGATGGTTTTATCGTTCATCAGTTTGAAATGCTTGCTGGTCACGATATCGCAGTTGCCGGTAGCCGTTACGATAATGTTGGCGCGTGGAATGGCATTTTCCATTTTTTTAACTTCAAAACCGTCCATAGCGGCCTGGAGGGCGCAGATCGGATCGATTTCCGTTACGATAACACGTGCGCCGGCGCCACGCAGTGAAGCGGCGGAACCTTTACCTACGTCGCCGTAACCAGCCACGACAGCCACTTTACCGGCCATCATGATATCGGTGGCACGGCGGATCGCGTCGACGAGACTTTCCTTGCAACCGTATTTGTTGTCGAATTTCGATTTGGTAACCGAGTCGTTGATGTTGATTGCCGGCAGCGGCAGCGTACCTTTCGCTACGCGTTCGTACAGGCGGTGTACGCCGGTTGTGGTTTCCTCTGAAATACCGCGGATACCGGCAGCCAATTCGGGGAACAGGTCCAGTACCATGTTGGTCAGGTCACCGCCGTCGTCGAGAATCATATTCAAAGGCTGGCCTTCACTGAAGGCAAACAGCGTCTGTTCGATACACCAGTCAAATTCTTCGGCATTCATACCTTTCCATGCAAAAACCGGGATGCCGGCAGCGGCGATAGCAGCGGCGGCGTGGTCTTGCGTAGAGAAAATATTGCAGGACGACCAGCTTACTTCGGCGCCCAGTTCGATGAGCGTTTCGATGAGTACAGCCGTCTGAATCGTCATGTGCAGGCAGCCTGCGATGCGGGCGCCTTTCAGGGGTTTGGAAGCGCCGAATTCTTCGCGCAGGGACATGAGTCCGGGCATTTCTGCTTCTGCGAGTTGAATTTCCTTGCGGCCCCATTCGGCGAGGGCTATGTCTTTAACTTTGTAAGCGGGGCGAGTTTCTGTTGCTACGGCCATTTTTCAAAAAAAGTGAGTATGCAATAAGTAAAAAGGATCGGTTTTATTTGGGAAATATGCGAGGCAAAACACACTAACAGAATATCGTTCGGTTTGTTGCCTCAAAATGCGGCGCAAAGGTACGGTTTTATTGGTGTTTGATGTTTGGTTTTTCGTTTTTGGCAGCAAAAAAGGCACAAATCATCCCTCCAAACACCCAACAATACATACCAAACACTACTGCGGTTTCTGACCGAGCCGGATGAGCGCTTCTTTCGCATCCGGGAAATCGGGCGACATACCGTTCGCCTGTTTGTAATCGGCCAGTGCCGCCTGTTTGTTGCCCTTCAACTCCGAGCACAAACCGCGGTAGTAGTACGCTTTTACAAACAGCGGATCCGTTTTCGTGGCAATGTCGAAATTGGAATAGGCTTTATCCAGCGAATCCAGTTCGAGGTAAATAGTGCCCAGGTCGAAGTAGGCATTCGAATAATCGGGATTGTGTACAATGATATCCTGGTATGCCTGGAACGCCTTTTCGAAGTTGCCCGTTTTTTTATAAAAAATGCCTTTGTATTCGCGGGCTTCGAGGTTGGTAGAATCGAGCCGCAGTACGTTGTCGAAATACTGCAATGCGGTAGGGTTGTTGCGGTTGACGAAGATGCGCCCGAGGAACATCCAGGCGTCGAGGTGGCCGGCATCGTAGCGCGTCGATTTTTGAAGCGATGCAATGGCATTGGTCGTATCTCCTTTATCGAGTGCGATGCGGCCTGCCATGAAATAGGCTTCCGCGTTTTGCGGGTCGCGCTGAAGAATTTTATCCAGCGTTTTAAGCGCATCGCTGTGCTGTCGTACAATGAGTTGGTATTCACTCAGTTTCAGGAGGGTAGCGTACCGGTTGGGAAAACGTTTGACGGCCAGTTCCATCACGTCGAGCGCACGTTTGGAGTCGCCGGGGCGGGCATAATCCAGCAATGCATCGCCCAGCAGGTGGTAATACTGCGGGCGCATCGAATCGATTTTTATTGCATTGGACAGGTCGCGAATGGCTTCGTCGTATGCATCGAGTTTGTAGTAAGCGTTGGCACGCAGGTACAGCAGCGAGTCGTTGTTGGGGTTTTCGGCTACCAGGGCATTTAGTTTGGCAAGCGCCGGATCCTGCCCTCCCTGTACATTGGAAGTGTCATTTTTAGGATCTTGTTTACAAGCCCAGAGGCATAAAAGCAGCAAGGGAAACAGGTAGTAGCGCAGTGTCATAGATTGGATTTTTGCTGATAAGAACTTTAAAAAGTGTGCAAAAGTACCCGTTTCGCACCCTTTTTTCAGGATCTGACTAAAAAATGGCATATTCGCACAGTAAAAAGCACAACCATGCCCGAACCCGCTACCATACCCATCCGAATTGCCCTCGTAGATGACCAGGAACTGTTTATTGAAAGCCTGAGTGCCCTGCTTGGCAACGTACGCGACGTAGTGGAAGTCGTGTGGAGTGCCCGGAGCCCGGAAGAGGCTATGGAAAACATCCGTCGCCAGATGCCCGACGTGTTGCTGATGGATTATTTTTTTCGTGGAAAAACCATCGATGGCGGCGAGGCCTGCCGTATGATCCGGGAGCAATTTCCCACGGTAGGAGTTCTGATGTTGAGCGTCAGTTGCGATATGTCGGTCATTCGGGAATCGCTGCAAAAAGGTGCTTTAGGGTACGTTTCGAAAGAAATCAGTAAAAATGAACTGTTGCAGGCGATCCTGCAAGTGGCCGCCGGCCATTATTTTCTGGACCGCAGCGCTTTGCACGAACTGATCCAGGCGGTCGTGCAGCCCCCTCTGAAATCGCCGAAATCGGTGCTTACCCCGAGGGAAGTGGAAGTAGCGCGCATTTATGCCAAAGGCCCTTCTATTCGCGAGATCAGCGCTTCTCTATTTATCAGTGAGGATACGGTGGAAAGCCACATCAAGAATATACGCGCCAAAACCGGCGCATCCAGCCGCTATGAGGTCGGCGAATTTCTCAAACAGCATGATCTGTGGATCGAGTAGCCTCCAGCGGCACACTGATATTAACGAATGTGCCGCGACCGGGCGCCGATTCCAGGTGAAGGGTTCCGCGCAGCACTTCTACGCGGGTACGGACATTGGCCAGCCCGATCCCGTCGGAACGCTCTACGTCGGAGCGTTGAAAACCCTTGCCATCGTCTTCCACAGTGATCAGTAAATCCTTCTGGTCTTCCAGCAATTGCACGCTCACCTCCCGGGCCTGCGCATGTTTGAGCGTATTTCCAAGCAACTCCTGCATAATGCGATAAATGTGGATTTTCGCCAGGCCGACGACATCTTCTGATTTGAACTGGGTATACAACTGGATGTCCAGGCGCGGTTGAGCATGCCGGCAACGCATGACGAGGTCTTCCAGCGCGGCCTGCAGGTCCGTTTTTTCCAGTGCTTTCGACATAAGATCGTGCGAAATGTCGCGCAATTCACGATAGGTTTGCTCTATGTCGTCTGTCACATCCGACAGCCGTGCCGACAGTTCGGGCTGATCCGAGAGTCCTTCCCGCAGGGTGTCGAGTTGCATATTCACGGCAGCCAGGTGTACGCAGGCGCCGTCGTGCAGGTCGCGCGCGATGCGCCGGCGCTCGTTTTCCACGCCGAAGATCAGCGCATGGAGCCCTTCTTCGCGGGCTTTGGCGATTTTGAGCTGCGCCCGCTGGTCTTTTTCGAAAAGACGTATGTATTTCCGCAGGGAAAAATTGAACACCAGCAGGATTTCAAAAAAGAAAGCCGTCATCACCGGAACGGGAATATAAAACGTCTGGGTGGTGAAAATCACGGGATTTGCAAAAAGCCGTTCGGTGCCGAATTCCTGAAGGTCGTAACCCAGCGATTGCAGGGAAGTAGTAGCGAGGCCGATAAAATTCAGGGCAACCACCACAAAAAGCGCAGCGGAGCGCGTTCGGCGCTTGTAAAAAATTTCCCGCAAAGCCCAGGCCAGCACACTCAGGCTGAAAAAGACCAGATACAGGCAAAAGAAAAGATAACCATCATAGATGAGCGTAGGAAAAAAGCCTGGTACGGGGCGCGTGAGTACGTAAACTACCTGCAATACCAGCGTACAGACGAACAGTCCGATCGTGATATTCAGGAACATGTGGAATTGCTGTGCAGAACGCTGAATATCGAAGTACATGCGGAAAAACCAGATCCCGAAAATGAGTCGCAAAATGTTGAAAGCCACCGGAATGATAAACTGCAGATCAGGATGATTCCGCCAGACATATTGAAAGCCATGGCCCAGATAAGTAGATATGAAACAGGCCGTCAGCAACACATATATAAAGTAATACCATTGAAAACGCTGCCGCGTGACCGAAAAAACGAAGGCAGATAAAATCAGATACAAAGAACAAAACACAAAAAAGACCGTCAGTAAAATATCTTCATACCGTCGGATAGTGCCTTCGCGGGTGTCATAATCAACCAGTAAAATATTGGAATTGGGCAAAAAGTCGCGGGCAATGGAAAAATAGATCCGGCAGGAATCGCCCGGCTCCAGTCGCAGCGGGAACATGAAATTGCGGCGTTGAACCGGTCTTTGGGAAAACGGAAATGCTGCACCCGTCAGAAAAGTTGTGTCGATGGAACCGTCGCTTCCGATCTGGTAAAAGGTGAGTTTCGGAATAAAAGGATTCACCACTTCCGCCGTAAATATCCGGCTGTACTCCGCCCGGTTGACGACCTTGAACCGAATCCAAAGGGTTTCATGCCGGTACCCGGACAAAAATTTCATGTCCGCACGGGGTATAAACCGGCTTTGCTGCACCTGCTGGATGGTGAGCGCATTTTCCGGGTCTTCCAGTACCTCCAGGTTCGTATTGAGGATAGAAAAAATAGTGTCGGTCAACACCAGGGGATTGGATTGAGCGCGGACAACTACAGGTCCCAGAACGTGAACAGCAAGCAGAAATAAAAGGCGTTTCATACGGTCGTGTACAAAGAAACGCAGCCCGTCGATGGCATACCATTTTAGGCGCCGATATTATGTTTCGCTTCTCAAAAATCACGGCTTTCCGGGAGCAACAGCTCACTGCCTGCCGCGAAAACCGTGATTTTTAATATTTCACCTTTTTCAGGGTGAAACGGAAAGCGGGATTTACTGCACTTTTGGGGACGCGGATTTCGCTGATTTTTAGCGGATCACGCCTTTCGATCCGTAACAAAAACGATATCCTCTTTAAATCCAATCCGCGTTACCAATCATGATGAAACCGATTTACACCTCATTCCTTTTATTATGCTGCTGCGGTTTTTCCAGCGCGCAGGGCTATTGCGCCGACGGCATCGTTTATCTTACTGAAAACCATGCAGTTACATACGACGACGTAATGTACAAACAGGCCGCCGCCATAGACGAATGGTTTTTTGATGTGCCGGAAAACATCCCGCTTCGGGTATATTACCCCAGCGATCTGCCCGCAGGCGAACAGCGACCGCTGGTCATATTGATTCATGGCGGCTATTTTATCGCGGGCAGTTACCACGACTTCAACGCTTTTGCCGAAGCCTACGCCAAACTTGGTTTTGTGTGCGCTACGATCGATTACCGGCTTTGCAAACGCAATGATTGCCTGCTGGCCAACGTGTTTTCGCCCTGCAATATCAGCTGGGGCTATTCCTTTATGCCCAGTGCCTACGTGGCGGCCGTAGATGTGAATGACGGTATCCGCTGGCTACAACAGCATGCCGCCGATTATCATATCGACCCGGAAAAAGTGGTGGTCAGCGGTCACAGCGCCGGCGCTTTTACGGCCATGAACGTCGCTTTCCTCGATCAGCAGGAAATTCAGGAAATAATGCCAGGCGCCGGCTTGCCCGGACATGATTACATCAGCGAGCCGCTCGATCCTGTAGAAGGTATCCGTGCCGTGGTACCAATGGCCGGCGCTACGTTCAATCCTGAATGGATCGGAACGCAGGAGATTGTGGATCGAAACATCGCCGTCGGCGTCGTACACGGCACCGCCGACGGGGTGGTGGATTATGACGTCAGTGCCGCCATTCCCTGTTGCCAAACTTATCAAACCCAAGTATACGGCGGCTGCGCTATTGCCGAACGGGTACACCAACTGGGTGGTAACCTGTTTATGCTGAGTGGGGAAGGTTTCGGGCACGATATCGGCGATAGCCTGTTTTTGCAGGCTATCATGCAGCAGGTACCCGCTTTTATCGTCAAAACCGTCCTGTGCGGCGAATCCGTTTCTCTTCATACTTCTGTACAGCGCGATCCGCCGCTGGCGTACTGTCCCGACGGTACCGGCACAGCGGAGGAATTGTGCGACGTACTGCCGCTTACGCCCGGAGGATTTACAGTGCCGGTGTACGAGCCCTCCGCAAAACCCGCCATTCAACTGGCCTGTATGCCGTCTCCTTTATCCGGAACAGTGCTGCATGTTGACTTAAACATACCCGCGGAAGGTGTTTTTCAATGCGTTGTCCGTGACCAGAGCGGCCGGGTAGCGATACAAAAAACGTTGTACCTCTCTGCCGGCCGGCAGCGGTTCGAACTGGAAATGCCAGTGCCTGAAGGCCTGTATTATTTGAACCTGCAAGGGGAAAACCTGCGCAGCCGGCCTGTGAAAATCGTGAAATTGTAAGGAACATTTCTGGAAAGAATAACTACACAATAATTTGAATTTCAAATGATTGTGGTGGAATTGTCATGTCCTGAAAGAAGATTTTCAACCAAATAAATATCATCACCAACCAACTTTTGTCATGAAAACGATGCTCAGAATTTACCTGCTTGCACAGGTGTGTCTTGCCAGTGCTCACATCGGTGCACAACCCCTTTTCAAGGTACCCAAACCCACCTGTTCTTCCGTACCCATCTACCTGATCACGTCCGACATGTTTGAAACGTACCATTGGGATTTCGGCAATGGCGTAACATTCGAAGGGTATATTCCGCCGGTAGCACAGTATTCCGTCCCCGGCATGTATACCATCAGTCTGACCGTAACGTCGACAACGCCTTTTCGCGTGATCGATTCGGTCATCATCACACAGATCCATCCGAATTCGTGGGTAGGCGGCGGATTTTGCCTTGGCGAGGGCTTGCCCGATATTTTTCTGGAATACTTGTCTTACACCACTGTAAGTCCGTATTGGGCGCGCACCGAAACGCAGGACGAAGCATCGACGCCGATCCGGTTCGGGTTGTCGGGGGTGTTGACCAATGCTGCTTTCCCGCTCACCGTTTGGGACCTCGACGACGGCTTCTGGTGCGGCGCCAGCGATTTCCTGGGCGAGATCATTGTGCCTGCCGGTACATCCGGAGGGGTATTTGCCGACCCGGTTCAACAGTTGATTTTGACAATCAAAACCAAAATGGTCAATACCACAACCTACAGCCAGCGTTTCCTGGTACATGAATCGCCTGCCCAGCCGACGATCATCTGCGCCAATGACTCTTTGTATTCCAGTTATCCCACTTCGAATGTCTGGCTGGCCGCCAATCAGACGACTATTTTGGGCACTGGTTCCGCTTTTCACCCTATACAAGCGGGCACTTATTACGTGAAATACAATGTCCCGAACTGCCCATCTATTTCCGAACCTTTCCAGTATGCTCCGGGTTGCTCGGTTGCGACGGAAGAACTGGCCGGAAATCCGCAACTGCTCGTATTTCCCAACCCCTCCTCCGGCATTTTTGAGATAGCGCTTCCAGCCGGCAGCAATGACCGCCTGTGGACCTGCCGCATGACAGATGTGCAGGGCAAAACAGTTCAACAACGGGAAAACGTAACCGCTCCAAACAATACCATCCATATGGATGCCACTGCCCAACCGGCCGGCATTTATTTCCTGCAGTTATCGGACGGAAAAATGATTTACCGGCAAAAAATTACGATCGGAGGAGCGTGAGAGCAGGAGTGCGAAGTCGTCAGTGCGAAGTACGAAATCTACATTCACTCGGATGTCTTGGGCTTCGCACTTCGCACTGACGACTTCGCACTCCTGAAGTAACTCGCGAGCCCCAGCCCCGTCACCAGGTCCCAGATTCCCCACCATGCCGCGATCAGGGCCATGCCGCCGAGGCCATTGAAAAAGCGGAAAATGAGCAGCAGTCCGAGTGCCGTATTGTGTACCCCCGATTCGAAAGCCAGTGTGCGGCAGTCGAGTTCGGGCAGTCGGGCGAGGCGACCCAGGAGATAGCCGTTGGAGATAGCCACGATGTTGTGTACCAGTACGAGCAGGAAAACGAAGCCCAGGTAATTACCCAGGTTGTCGCGGTTGCCGAACAAAGCCAGCACCAGAATGATAAAAAAGATCAGCAGCGAGATACGTTGCACCCAGGGCCGGATGCGGGCGATGACGACCGGGAAACGCCGGTTCAGGAACATGCCCAGCAGTAATGGCGCCAGAATCAGTTCCACGATGATCAGCGCCATGTCCAGGAATTTGATCTCGAACGATTGCCGCAGCTCCGCCGAATCCGGAATAAATTTCGACCAGAAAAGAAAGCCCGCCGGTGTGACTACCGTAGCCGACAGAATGATAATAGCATTGAGCGTTACGGAAAGCGCCACGTTGGCCCGGGCGAAATGCACCAGAAAATTGGTCATATTGCCCGAAGGACACATACTCACCAGTACCATGCCCATGGCCACACTTACCGGCGGACGGAAAGCATAAATGATCGCCAGCGTCAGCAGCGGAAAAATCAGGTATTGCGCCAGCAAACCTACCGCCACCGATTTGGGAAACTCGACCACTTTACGGAAGTCGCCGGGCTTTACGTCGAGCGCTACGCCGAACATCAGAAATGCCATCGCGATGTTCAGCACGATCATTTGGTCGGGATTGAAATGCAGTTGCAGGGTATCGACCGGGTGCATAGGCAAATAAAATTTTAGGGTGTAAAGGTTCTATAAAATCAGTGCTTTAATACTGTCTGGCACATGAAAAATTACAGAAATGGCCGGCGCGGAATCTTTCATTTTTGATGTTGAATTCACAACTGTCGCGCCTGGATCTTGGCACTGAATGAACTTTTAAGAGGGATAATAACTTGCCCCCGTAAATATTTTGTTTTAAGTTGTCGATTTTTTGTTATAAATTTTGATATTTGCAACACGTATAAGAATATGATATTCTAAAAATCATATTAAAAAGGAACAAACGCTCTCTTGTTGAATGAACATGAAGCAGCAATTTTATCAGCTGCTTCAAACAATTTTTTTCAACCATTCAACAATTTATTATGCGAGTAAGATTATTTTATTTGGTCTTGTCAAGCTTATTGAGCTTTGCACTGAACGCTCAGACCCCTCAAGTAACCATTACCGGAACCGGAACCGGTGGCTGGAATCAACCCGGAAACCTGGCATTAACTTCGACAGACGGAGTTGTTTGGACTGCCACCAATTTTGAAATCGTAGGTGACGGCAATATGAAGTTTTCCGAAGGCGGATCCTGGGAAACAACCGGCGGTTTTTCTACCGATACGCCCGCTCCCGGTTTTCCGTCGGGGAAAGTTACCATCAATGGCGGCTCTAACATTGTAGGTACGCTGGGTTTCTGGAACGTAACTTACAATGTAACCACAAAAGAATATTCATTTACGGAAGGTATCAACCCCAACCCTGTTGTCAAGGTAAGCGGCGGCGGTTTGAGCGAAGACGTTCAAATGAATACACCCAACGGAACCAGTTACTCCAAAAAAAGCTTGTATTTCCCTGGTGGAGACGTCAGTTTTAAGGAAACATCTCCGGTTGTAGCACAATGGGGTGGCGCATTTCCTGATGGCCCCGCTGTATCCGGCGGAACAATACCCGTACCGGCCGGCGCATTCAACACTTACTTCGTGTTGCCTACCGCAACGACGCCGGCAGAGTACATTTTCGAACCCGTAGTAGTGAGTATGATCGGTAACTTCGCCGGATCCGGCTGGGGTACCGATCTGGATATGGAAACAACCGATAACGTTATTTATACGAAATCGGGCTGGGCGCCGGTTGTCAACGGCACCTGGACGGATCCCGAATTGCACCTGAAATTCAGGGACAACCACGACTGGACCGCTCAATTCGGATGCAATGTCAGTGATAACGGAGGAAATAATCTTGCACTCACAGGTTCGGCACAAAATGGCGTCAACGGCGGTGGCGGAGATATTTTCGTACCATGGCCCGCGCCCAATGCCTACAACGTCACGTTTAACAGATCTACAGGCGAGTGGACATTTGGAGTCACGGTATCCACCCATGATGTTACAAGTTCCAACATCAAAGTCTCTCCGAATCCGACCAGCAACAAATGGAATTTCACCATCAACGACAACTCGCTGGTGAAATCTATTCAGATTGTAGATATTCTGGGAAAAGTTATATCCACCACGGATGTGTTTTCCAATGAAGTTTCCATCGATGCTTCCCGCCTCATCAAGGGCGTCTATTTTGCAAAAGTCGGTTCGGAAACCTTAAAACTGGTTAAGAACTAGTGCAAAAAGTGCTTTGAAACGTTCCGGGGGAACGTTAAATCCATTTTTATGGAACGCTGAATTACTTCAATTTTTGAGAGGTTGACTCATAAGGAGCAGCACCGGGAATGGCGCAGGTTTTATTTCAAACCGGACGCTTCTCCGTGTGTACACTTATGAGGCAACCTCTTGAAAATTATGCAAAGTAGTAACCCGACATCACAGAGGTTGCTCTTGTTCCCAGGTAGTACAGGGTTCCGAACATTCTTTTCAAATAAAACCATTTTATAAAAATGAGCATTAAAAACTACTTCAATATTCTATTCATTTTTATTGCGGGTTTTGCTAATGCACAAACAATAGAAATAAACGGGAATGTTAAAGATTCGAACGGCAGCCAGGCTCTTCCCGGGGTTACTATTTTTGCCAAAAGCGCCAGAAATGGTGCGATAACAGATCTGGACGGCAACTTTTCTGTAAAAGTAAACCCGGTTGATACGCTGGTTTTTTCAGTCATCGGCTACACCAAACAGGAAATCATCGTTCGCGAACCACAAACCCTGAATGTCAGTATGTCCGAAGACGCGAACAAACTTTCAGAAGTGGTCATCATCAGTGTCGGTTACGGCACACAAAGCAGAAAGCTGGTTACCAACGCCATTTCATCGGTGGGATCAAAAGATTTTGACGACCGACCGATTACTTCTGTGGGTCAGGCGCTACAGGGCAATGCGGCAGGTGTACATGTCGTACAGCCTTCCGGCAAACCCGGCGGAGCGATCGACATCAGGATCAGGGGCCTGAGTTCCATTATTTCCGGCGTGAATCCGCTTTTTGTGATCGATGGCATTCAAACGTATTCGGCAGATGGAATCAACACCGATGACATCGTCGACATACAGATATTAAAAGACGCTACCGCTACGGCAATTTATGGCATTAACGGTAGCGCGGGCGTCGTGTTAATTACCACGAAAAGAGGCAAGGCAAATAAAAATGTATTCGGGTTCAGTACTTATCTGGGGATTTCCAAAATCGTTAAAAACATCGATGTGCTGGATCTGGATCAGTATAAAACATTGATGGGCGAACTGAGTTCGTCGTACGTCGACCAGGCAAATGCTCCCCAGTATGCCGGAATAAATACCAACTGGAGCGACAAGGTTTTCCAGACGGGGCAGGACAGGAATTATGAACTTTCCTATTCCGGAGGCACCAAAAAACTAAGGGCCTATACTTCTTTAGGCTATCAGGACACGAGGGGTATCGTTAAGCCTTCCAGGTTTTCCAGGCTTTCCGGCCGGCTGAACCTCGATTATGATGCCACGTCGTGGCTCAAGGTTCATACCAATCTGAATGTGATCAACACGGAACTGGCCAATACCAGCGACAATAACAGCGCAAATCAGGGCGGCGTTATTTTGAGCGCATTAACGGCGCAACCTTATTTGCCGGTTTATGCGGACGATCTCATCGGCGGGGCAGAAGCCAATGGCCAGTTGCCCGGCCAGTTTGCCTCCAATCCGATTGCTTCCCTCGAAAATCCGGTAGCCTTTCAAAGCAGGCAGGAAGACACCAACGTAAAAAGGTATTTGGGGAACCTGGGATTCGACGTTACCCTGATCAAAGATCTGGTATGGAAACCTTCGGCCACCATCGATATGGCAAAAAGTAAGTATGAATATTTCGTGGACAGTTACCGGTCCAATTATGGCAGGAACAATGACAATCCCGATCTGTCCACCAGGGGAATAGGACGACAAAGTATATATGAAAATTTTAATTTGAACATAGAGAATACCCTGGAGTATGCACTCCATCTGGGCAAACATGATCTGAATTTTTTGCTGGGCAACAGTGTGCAGCACTTCAATTACCAGCAGGATCAGTTGGAAGGAACCGGTTTTCCGCTCGAATTAAGGAAACTGGATCTGGATCAAATGCTGGATACCACGTATGCAAGAATCATCGAGCGGGAAAAAAACACCATTTCCTACTTTACCAGAACGACTTACAACTACCAGGATAGGTACATCATCAACGGCGTGTTCCGCTACAGTGGCTCCTCACAATTGGCAAAAGGGCATAAATGGGGCTATTTTCCCGGTATTTCTGCCGCCTGGGTCGTTTCAAACGAACATTTTTTCAGTGATGTAAAATTGATTTCCCTCCTTAAAGTAAGAGCGGGTTGGGGACGAACCGGCAATATTTCCGGCATTCCCGAATACGCCTCTTTCGGTCTGGCAGCCTATAGTTATACCAATCCGAATGCACTCGATCCGATCAACTACACGAACGATGATTTAACCTGGGAAACCACCACAGATGTAAACTTGGGGCTGGATTTAAACATGTTCGATGCCAGGGTGAGAATAATGGCCGATGTGTTCAAAAGAAATACCCAAAACCTGCTTTTCCGGTTGAAAATCGAGGGTAAAGATTACCTCTACAATGCCGGAGAAATTGAGAACAAAGGCATCGATTTCGCTTTGAATACCACGAATATCAGAAACGAGGACTTTATCTGGAATACCGGTTTCAATATTTCATTTTTGAAAAACAAAGTGGTGGAATACGGTAAAAACAAATACGAGGCCTACGGTTACCAGAGCGTCAACCGGATAGAAGAAGGCCAGCCCCTGGGCAACTTCTTCGGCTATGCCGTTGCGCAAGTCAATCCTTTGAATGGAAACATCGAATACCGCGATGTCGACGGCAGCGGGTTCCTGAATGCTACGGACAGAACCATCATCGGCAACGCCATGCCGGATTTTACCTTCGGTCTTACCAATTCATTTTCCTTTAAAGGGTTTTCGCTCGATGCCCTGGTTACAGGCAGCCAGGGAAATGATATTTTCAATGCTTCGAGGATCGATCTGGAAGGCATGCAAAATCCTAAAAATCAATCCATTGCGGTACTGGACAGATGGCAACAGGAAGGCGACATCACCAGCATCCCCCGGGCAAACGACCCCAATGCCGTGCTGGCATCGGACAGATTTGTGGAGGATGGATCGTATGTGCGACTGAAATCCGTCACCCTTGCCTATAGTCTCAATAAGAGGTTTTTGGGCATGAATTCCGTGAAAATTTATGTGACCGGGCAGAATCTGGCAACGCTGACAAATTATACCGGATTCGACCCCGAAGTGGGTTCCAATAACGAAACGACCGGTGTAGCCAGAGGCATCGATTATGGAACGTACCCGCAGGTCAGGACTTTTATTTCCGGAATAAAAGTTCAGTTTTAAAAAAAAACAA
>ENA-UOWO01003373-UOWO01003373.1-activated-sludge-metagenome-genome-assembly--contig:-NODE-3373-length-18580-cov-13.720378_pt1 | contig 18580 bp, 4 predicted proteins | sample MGYA00238148_ERZ761564 | MGnify/ENA primary metagenome ERZ761564 (study PRJEB28885, sample SAMN05720194) | activated sludge metagenome | isolation source: Anaerobic digester | place: USA...
GAATAATAATGGGAATAGGTATCTTGCGGGAGAACTAAATGAGGTAAATTGGAATAAATATACCGGACTTGATTGTTCTGGTTTTGTTGCAAATTGTTTTGAGTTACCATATGCATCTAATGGTAATTATTATTATTGGAAATGGCACCCTTCGGCAGATCATTTGATGCAAGATATGTTTACCGAGGAAATAGAATGGGAAGAATTGAAAAAAGGAGATATTTTAATTAAATCTTCGCACGTTGCTATTGTATCCGATTCTCCAAAAGAGGAAAAAATAAATGTAATTGAATCGGCAAAAAGATGGATTCCAGAGCCTGATTATGTTTCGAGAGTGGTGAGTAATACTTATACGAAGGAAACTAATGGGAAAATTGTAAGAGATCATGAACCGTATAGTACAACTTCGTATAAAGCACATAGGTTTTATCCTCCTTATGTTAAGCAAGTATCTATTTATCAAGAAGTGATTGTTGATGGAAGAATTGAAAAATACGAATTGTTTTATAGAAGGGTTTGGTCGGAAAAAGATGATCAAACTGGATTAGAGTTAAAAAAGAATATAAGTTCTGGTATTGGTTTCACGGGCAAGCTTATATTTGAAATTCAATTTTCGAAAGCAATGGCGTTAAAAACAGAAAAATCAGACTACATTTGGCAAGATATTGACGTAAAAATTGGAAATACTTTAGATGCTGCAAAACAAATTACTGCAGTCCATGAAGGGAATCAAAAATTAAGAATATTATCTAATAATGGAATTGCTTTATATCATGGATGGGGTACAAAGTCTGATATTGATAATGGTTCTGTTTTTACAAAGTGGATAGGAGAAATTGTAATTGACGATAATGATGAGAAAAACTTACGAGAAAATATTTTATATATAAATGCAAGGTCTTTGGCACAAGATAAACTTGATGTGAATCCTTCGAGTTTACCTAAGAGAAAATCAGATGGAGCTTGGTCTGATTATACTCCTGGAACCGATACAAACCATAAAATATCAATACTGCCTGAAGGCAGTGTTTTATATATGAGCGGACAGAGGCCTACGCCTGTCGGAACTGCAACGCCTTTGCCTTATATGTATGATAAAGTTGTTGTTAAAAACTTTAAACAAACACCTACAGAAGAACCTACTCTTCTTCCTGAAAGTATGACGCCGATACCGACTCCGACAAATGTTGTTCCTGCTACGGAAGAAATATTTATTGGCGATTATATTAAGGGCGTATTGTATGGGCTTGTTGGAGAAGCGGATTTTTCAAATAGTAAATATGAAAATGGGTTTAAGGCGCTTGCCATCGCGGCCTATACACAACTTTTGCATGAAATTGAAGTTAATAAAGCTGCCGGAAATTCTTATGACATTATGGTAAATGGTTACGCAGGAAAACAAAGCTATTTTATTCCGTTTAAAAAGTTTTCCGGTATAAGTGGAACCAAAAGCTTGATTGACAAGGTTGTTGACGAATTGGTTAAACCGGTGAATGTCGACGGTAACAATTATTATTATATTAAAGCTTTTTGGTTTAATTGTATTTTAACCGGAAAAGATAAATTTATTAAAACGAGAGAATTTGACGGTGCGAAAATTCCTTTTGTTTTGACGAATGTTTTTAGCTTCGCGGAAGGACGGAATGCAAAGAATATTATAATACAGAGTGGATTAAACACGATTGGGACTGCAAAAACATATCTTAGAGAAACAAAATGTGATGAAGCGGATGTTGCTGTTCCTGCCGGTCTGTTGTCCGGATCTAAATGTGGCATGAGCGCGTGGGCGGCAATGTTATTAAGCTTTCAGGGTGAAAATGAAAAAATGATATTGGATACATTTTATCATTGGGCGCCTGTATTGCTTAATAAAGTAGAGATAATACAAGGTGGTAAGACAAAATATTTTGTTAGATGGGGCAAGGCGAAAATCGGAAGCGAAGGGAAAATCTTAAGAGAAAGATTGATAAGCAAATTTGAACAGGCTGAAAATACATCTGCAACAAACGGCATAGCCGGGAATGCCCCGGAGACAGACAGCAAGGGTGTTGTCAATAGCAGCGATGCTATTGTTAAATTGTATTTTACAGATGAGTTATTATTACAAACTGCAACTGTGAAAAAGAAAGAAAAAGGTGCTAAATCTTTGCCTGTTATCGTAGTGCCAAAACCTGCGGATGATGGGCATGCGTATCTTTTACAGGGTACTTTATCAAAAATGTATTTGGATACGCTGTTGGGTAATGAAAAGAATACAATACAAACAATTCTGGCTGTGCATGTAACAGACGCTTATAATGGTGTTCCAAATGATCAACTGCCGGAATCTGTAAGTACAAAAGAAGGCGAAAAAGAGATGTTTGGGTATGAATATAGCGTTCTTGGATCGGATGAGACCAATGTGTTCAGTTTAATATATGAATCAATGGTATCAGAAGCGGATAATGGGACGGCGTATAAGAATAAGGAAGTGGAAGTTGTGCAGACGGGGGAGGAGGTAAGTGTTAACCTTCCGAATTTTGATCTTGGGGTGGATCTGGATATTCAGGGAATAGACATGAATATCCCCCGGCCTGATTTAAAAGGGGCGCGGTGGGGATTTGACGGGTCTTTATTTGGTGTTGTGTTATTGCCAGATGTTGGGCAAGGGATAAAAAATGGATGGGCATTTGCAGCGGGTGCTTTGCAGACAAAACTTGGTTCTATTGATAATCCTTTCAGGGGAATAAAAGGGCCGCAAATAATAATTCCGCAGATAGATACGGGCGTAGATATTTCCGGTATTGCGGGACAGCTTGCAGGTATTGACCCGCCTTGTGATATGGTGGGCAGTTTGTTTGATGATATTCAGAATAACTTAAGAGTAAACGCTGACAAGCCTAATGCTTATGGCGGAAATACTAAAGTCTCCGGGCACGGTATGGGTGCCAATGCGTTGCTTGATTATATGTCTAATACTGCTAACGCAAATAGTATGTCAAGCATTGCGTCAATAAGCCTTGTAGGCGCACAGCTTGGCGGAGTGGATATGGACGCCGTAAACATGATTATGCAGGCGCAGGATGTGGCAAACAAGGCAAGTATTGGAATAGCGCTTGTATCTGCAGTGCAGATGGCAATTGGAAACCCTGTTTACGCCGCATACCTTGCCAACGGCGCAATGGGTTACGCAAGAAGCTGGGGTGAAAGCGCGGTAAAGGCGCTTGCTTTTTCGGCTGTAGAAAATTTTCTTACAAGTAACGGACAATTAATTGAAGGTGCAGAAGAATTTATAAAAGGGCTTCCGGGTGGAAGTAATTTTCCGGGATTTGGCGATTCGTTAAATCCCGCTACTGTATATAAACAGGTATACGGTTGTGATGCGGCTGAAATGCCTTTTGAAAATTTTGATATAAGCAAGGTTGACTGGTGGGAAGTTGCTTCAAAGGTTGCAGAATTTACTGAAAGTTACAAAAGTAAAGAGGATGTAGGCGAAGACAGCAGTTGGCTTAAAGATGTGGCAAACAGGACAGCGGATGTGGAAAAAGCGCTTGCCAATATTGATAAGGTAAAGATAACTGGGGTTGCGGGCAAGAAGGGCGCGAATTTGACAGTTAAAAGCGCTTCTTTGACTGTTATTTCAGAAGTGCTTAATATTTTAAAGAATATTCCTGAACCAATAGTAAATAGCATTACAAGCATAGGGCCTATAGTAATAAGCGTGTTAAATTCCACAGAGGGTAATTTAATTGGAACCTTGGACAGCCAGCTTGGAATAAGCACAGGGATAGTGAAAGACCTTGAAGCTAAAGGAAAAGCTGCTTTCAGTGAAATAGATTTAAGCGGACTGCCAAAACTTCCGGTAGACCTGCCGATTAATTTTGATATGGTGCCTTTTATGGGAGAAGTGTTTACAGAAGTATTAAACAGCCTTTCTTTTGGCAAAGGCGCGCAGTCAGACCCTGCCAGGGTATTATCTGAAATAGACGAACCTGGCGAAGTTGGCGTATTTTATCCTTACCTGTCCACAGCTGAAAAACCCGAAGAAAGTTATAACGGCTGGATAGTGGGTGTTACAACCAACAAAGCTTTTGTACACGTGGAAGGGTGGGCAAGTGATTATCTTCCGCAGTTTTTACAGATATACGCGCAGGCAGACAACGGGCCTATTGTAACAACAGTTTTAAAATTGGATACAACACTGGTAACAACAGAAGACGGTAAAAGGGGCAAGGCGGATTGGGCGCTTGATGTTCCACTGCCGCACGCAGGAAAAAACACAATAAAAGTATGGACAGTAAACGCGGGCGGGCACAGGGTTGAAACGTCTTTTATTTCCTATCTTGTCGGCACTTCGTTTCCGCAGGAAGGAAGCAGGGCGGTTCCTGTAAGTTCGTTTATATGGCGCGCTTATGACAACGGGCTGTTTGGCGCGGGAGATAAAGTGGTATCGCAGGGCGGAGGCATTCTTAATTTTATAGGTGTTGACCCTGGCAAAGAGCCGATGTCTGACATATTTACCGCAACTGCCGCGGCTGGCAAAACATTAAAGATATTCTATCCCGATGACACAACAAATCCTGACCTTATGCTTGCGGATGAAGACGGCAACACTTATACGGCAAACGTAAAAGACGGCAGGGTTCCTGACAGCGGAAGGTTCAGGTTTAAGTTAAAAAGCATTTATACAGGCAAGTCTTTTATAACGGTAATGGGCGGAGCAGACGCGCTAAAGTTTAAGGAATGGCGCCTTGAATACTGCGGATCGCATTATAATCTGACGACAAGCCAGGGATTCAGCTGGGATACATGTTTTACAAATAACGGTATTACAATGTCCAATTCGCCTGTGCAGGGGCCGCTTTTTCAGATAATGACAGCGTGGGATGTATGGAGCAACAGATTATACGGGCCGTACAGGATAAGGACCGTAATAACAGACGATAATTTAAATTATGACAGAAAAGAGCTGGATAACGCGCTGTTTACAATAGGGACGCCTATTGATATTTCCAATACGGCAGCCACAATAGTTGCGGACCCGTATTACAAGTTTCAGCTATTGGTGCCGGAAGGCGCTGTTAAGCAGACAGAATACGTAAACGTGTACTCCGAAAATACAGAACCCAAACTTCCGCTTATGAATAATTTATATCAAATGTTTACCCCAAAATACGGCCTGTTTCCGGCGCTGGACGAAAGCAGGATAAACGCGGGGTCTGAACTTGTGATAACCATAAAATACACGGATTCTGACCTTGATATACCAAATTTTGACGCTATATTCGGGCTTAATCCCAATGATGCTGATTACGCGTCTCAGAAAGAAAAGGCAAGGGATATAATAGAAGAGAACCTTGGCATATACAGGGAAGCGGATACGGTCAGGTATGGTAACGGTTCCTATGTGACCAAAACTGCAAGGGAACTGCTGGCCGGCACACAGCACCCGATAGGGACATACACGGTGATGACGCGTGTTGCCAATGCCGCAGGCAAGTATTTTGTGCTTCCGGCGGACAAGGCGCCTATACTGCGCACGCCGCCTTATGCGTCGCCGTTTATATTCAATCCGGAAGAAGAATCAAAAGGCAGGACAACAACCGCCATATACTTTAAGCCCATGGCTGCCACTTCAAAATACGTTTACGCCAATGTGGATATTAAGACTTTTAAGGGCGGGAGGGTTGTAAGAAATTTATATAATGGTATAGATAAAAAAGAAGCGATAGAACTTAAATACGCGGGCAAATACGGCGATATAGACGAATACAGGGGTAACAAATACTGGTTCTATAACTTTGCGGAAAGCGCGGAAGATACGGCGTCTTACCGCAGAATACTGGACGCGCCCATTGACGGCATAACCTGGGACGGAATAGGGCAAAGGGAAGACGGGTCAACGGGATATGTGGAAGACGGGGTTTATAAGGCGTACATTACGGTAATGGATGTATTTGGAAACAGCACAACCGGAACCTGCATGATAGTAAAAGGGCGTATAGTGCCGTCAATAACGCAGATAGCGGGAAAAGCCGCGCAGGACGGGCTTGGTTTAAACGCGGTTGATGACGGGGAAAACGTTTTAATAGCAGGCACAGCCACAGGCGGGGAAGTTTATAAGGGTTATATGGTTGGATACAGGGCGGCGGGATTTGTATCAGAGGACACGGACGCCGAAATAACAGAAGGATTTACAATGATAGACCTGCCTTTATTAAGCGCGGGCACGGCTGTTACAAAAACTGCCATGAACAGGCAGATAATAGACGGCGAGCTTGCAAAATGGGATATAACTTCGGTTTATAACGGGGAATACGACCTTGGGCTGTTTATATTAAGCGAAGATATGGACGGCAAAGTTAAGGTAATGGATAAGTTTATTGTAAACGGGGTCAAGATAGAGAATCCGCAGGGTATTTATAATTTAAAGGGAACGCCTAATCCTTTCAGCGGCGGGGTAACACTTACGGCAAACGTGAACCTTGAATCGCCGGGCGATGTAATGTTTACTATAACGGATGAAACAGGCAATGTTGTGGAATCGCTGTATGGCGAGCCGGGCGAAGGGGTAAAATATAACGCATACTGGCCCGCGGACGGCGCGGCTGACGGTTATTATGGCGTTACAGTAACTGCGGCGGACAGATACGCGGAAGGTAAGATAAGAAAAGTGGCTGTGGATATGGCGCAGGCTGAAATTACAGCGCCGGATGCCGGCGCAACGCTTACAGAAGAATTTGACGTAAAAGGAAGCGCGTTTGTGGCGGATTCAGAAGGGCAGACCATTCCTGTAAAACTTGCGTATTACGAACTGCTGATGAAACAGGACGGCGGGGAATGGGAAAGCATAAGAAAAAGCGACACACCTGTTAAAAATGGCGTGTTTAAGACGTTTAAAGCCGCGGAACTTCAGTGCGACACGGTAAGTTTTAAGGTTAGCGCAAAGGACAATGCGGGTAATACGGTGGAATCATCTGTCAGGACGGTAAATATAGGTTTTGCCGCAAAGTTTGAAGCAGTTCCGGGGATTGTAATAAACAACGGCACAGACAGCACGGATATAAGTTTTAGTTTTAATAAAGATGTAACATATGGCTCGCTTAAGATAGTTAAGGGAAGCCCGGATGCGTTAAAAAACTTTGATTTAAAAGACAGTAAAAAAGCCGGAAAAGATTATGTGTTTAAATGGGATGGCAAAGGAAATAGCGGAAATGCTTTAACTGATGGCGAATATTCCGCGAAGCTGCATTTGGAAAAAGACGGTATTACTGTGGCGGATAAGAATCTGCCTGTAATTCTTGCCGCGCCTGTTACATACACTGCCAAGATAGAAGTAAACGCGGTTCCAAGGCCGTATTTTGATTTTAAAGCGGCAGGCCACGGTAAGTATGACGTCCCTGTTCCGTTTGGCGTTACGATAACAGGGTACGCGACGGAACAATTTTTGGATGAAGTTCAGGCCGAACTTGATGATATGAATATTACCGCTGAAGGCGGAAGTACAAATCATAATAGAAAATATTTGACAATACCTTATGATCAGGATGTTAAATACGAGGCAAGCTCCAATGGATGTGATTCCGGTGACCACAGCTGGTACATTGATATAAAAGGTGTCACAAAAATAAGCGGTGATTGGGGTACAGGGGTAACTTCTTTAAGGTTATTACGTGGTCAAAATATTGAATTTTATACATGGGCAAGCGGGTGCGGGCTGTTTACTTCGGCAAACACGGATATTAATTTTTGGTATCGAGAAATGAAAGGAGATAATGAATTACACGAGAATATAAAGTCTGTATATTCTAAGGGGACGGCATATTTACACAGACGGCTTTCAACGCCTTTTAATATTCTGTTTAATGCTGATCATTTCAGCGATTGGAATGAAAAACCCGAACATGGCGTGATAATAGTACCCACATATAATCCTCTTGATCCCGAATTTTCAAACAGTTTCAACAGTAAGCTTCCTAAGCCGGATTTTGGTTTTTCTCTGCTTAAAGGCACCATTACCGGATGGGGCGCAAACCTGGTTCCGCTTGGTGAATGCTATAAGGATGAGTCCGGAGATGATAGTGAACAAAAAAACATGGGGTATCAGAACGGGACGTTAACAGTTGATATGGCGGACCAATGGAAATATAAAGTTAAATGTTCGCTTGATGAAACTTTTGAAGCGAAAACTGACACGCTTTTTGCTGATGTTATAGAAAAGGATGATGATTCTGTAAATGAATATGAATTTACAGCCCCTTATGATGGCCAAGTGTTAATAAAAACAAAAATCGACGGGAACGATACTGAACCGTATAACGTACTTGATTATAAATTTTATGTGTATGTAGGATACTGGCAAGAATACAGCAACTATAATTCTCTGAGTGCGGACACCAGGTATAAGATTACTTATAAAAGCAAAAAACAGGACGCAGATGTTAATGTAAATTTTCACCTTGGGCCGGCTGATGACTCTTCAAATGATTACGCGGTTAAAGGATTTTTCTTGTCCGAGCTGCTTGCTCCGGGAGAATCTCAAGAGATACCGATAAATGTTCCTGAGGATAATTATATTAATGACGGCGGGGAGGTTGAAGGGGAATATATCCGAGCGACGATTGGGATTATAAATTATCCGGGATCTTACACTGGAGATGTTGTCCGTTTATATGATAAAGATAATGTCCTTGTGGCGGAAACCAATTCGTTCCAAACTAATTTAATATTAGAAAAAAATAAAATGCCTTATAAGATGTCAGCTGTCGCGCAGTCACGACCTATAGAGTGTGCTTTGGTCTATGAGGGAAGAACTGTCTATAATAACTATATTGTTAAAGCGGATTATAATGTGAATTATATTTATACACCAGAAGATGATATTTGGGTAAAGAGTGATAATGTTAATAACTTTAATGCAGATGACGGCAGCAGTATTAAAATTATAAAAGATGGGTATTATGGTTCAAGCAGATGGGTTTTACTACAGAAGAATAAAACTTATACGATTAAGGCGGGAATTAATGGGCCTATGTTGCCGTATAACTATACCGTTACACATAAAATAACAGAATTTGAAGAAAAAGATTTCACTCCTGATTTTACCGGCAACACTTTAACCGAACCCGGGAGCCATGTGTTTGCGAATTATCACGGCGGAAGCATTAATGGAATTGATGTTCAGGCTGAATCAAGCGATATTTTAACCGCCAGTGTGTACGGTGTTGAGCGTGTATCAGATGGGGAGATAAAATACACTTTAACTTTAAAAACGGTTCAGCTTATTAAAGAATGGGATTCGGGGTTGAATAAACAGTTAAATATAGGCGGCAATACGGTAATTTACAGCCACGGACAGGATGTTTCATCTCAAAAAATCAATATTTTCCAGAAGAATAGCGACAACAATCCTTTTGGGCTTAGCCTTTTCCCGTCGGCGCAGGAATATGCGTCTGTTACAACAACGGCGGGCGGCGATATTAAGCCGGGACCTGACAAGGTTCCTCACTCTTCGGTATGGACGGTAAAAGGACCGTATTATCCTGATACTGACGTTCTTCATGAAGATATAGTACTTAAAAAAGAAATTGACGGGAATGCGGCAGGGGATACCGGCCTGACATTCGGTGACGCGGAATCGTTTGGCACGGGTATGACCTATGACGAATACGAAATAGACAAGGTTAATGCGGTTTTAAGAGACCCGTCTTATGAACCGTATGAAAGCAAAACGTATATAAAGGTAACGGGGGATATTAATACCACAACCGCCAAATACTATACGATAGCTTACAAAAAGCGTAATGATTCTGATTCTTGGCATTTGTCATATGAAAATTTAACGCCAAGAGCCGGCGTGCTTGGGTATATACCTGTAAAAGATAAAATTGGCGCTTATGATGTACTGCTGACAGTTATAAATAAGGATAACAGCGCTTATAAGGCGCAGACAGGCGGGGAAGTTGGCCATGTGATAACACCAAACGGCGGATTTGCGGCAGACGCTTATGAACAGGTGTTTTTATCTTTCCCGAAAGATTCGTTAAGAAAAGACAAGACGATTACAATTACCCCTTTAAAACGTGAAGACGTTCCGGCGCTTGAAAGCGGGGCAGTGCCTGCCGCGTTAATTTATGATTTTAAAGCAGCGGACAGGGGTGTTGCGGAAGCAGGCAGGCTGCGTCAGGATGACTTTAAAATGGATGCAAAGAACAATATACCAAAGCCCGCAATATTGACAATGCTGTATGATAAACGTCAGCTTGGCGATTTCCCTGAATCTTCGCTTAGCGTTTATAAACTACATCTTACTGATAGCGGGGTTGAAGAATTAAAACTTGTTTCGTCAATGATAGATATTGATGCTAAGGTAATAACTGCGGAAATGACGTCATTCTCTACTGTTCAGCTTATACCAAATGCCAATCCGCCGTTGTTTGAAGTTTCCGCAATGCCTAACCCTGCAGGGCTTGGAAGTGTTGTGTCAATATACGCAAGGCCTTCAAAACCGCTTAATGGAGCTTTAAACGGCTGGGTGAACCTGCCGTTTATTAATCCCGCACCCGCGCCTGTGTGGCTTACTTTTACAGCACAGGAAAAAGAGTATATGAACGGAACGGCAAATGTGTTTGTAGAAGCGCTGTCCCCGACAACTACGGCAGGAATGCTGGAGGATGGGTATAAGCTGATATTGGGTGTTGTGGGTAAAGATGGTTTGCCGAATGACGGGGTGATAAATAATGATTTAATACTAAACAAATCAATTAAGTTATCAAATGTCATTGAAAATGGACAAGTGATATATGATAAAGGGTATAAAATTAATAGAGCTGGTGTTTATACCGATTATACTGAAACGCCTCCGGTTTCAAAAATGTGGATAACGGTTGTTGATACTGCAGGTAATACATATAATGAAAAAGAAATATATAGTTTTGCAACAAAGGATACTACATGGTCATATGATGTATTAAATGGGAAAAGAATCATGAATATATCTGTGTCAGATACTAAAAGAAATCTTGTTCTTCAAACCACCACTCCGGGGGAACAATTAACATTCCCGCCTGTTAACTGGTGGAATGGCAAGACAATAGATATGGCGGGACAAAAGTATAAACTTTCCAATGTCCAAATTCGCGGCAGTCAGGCAACAGGGACAACTATAACGGCCGAATTATTGCAAAATGGTGTTCCTGTAACTATCACAGATTCTATGAAGTCCTTGTCGTGGACTATGTACGCTCCTGTAAACGAATACAGGGCTTCTTTTGATGTGGATGAACACGTTCCCGGAACTGTGTCAGGCACAGCGGAAGTGCTTGTTAAGGGCATAGATTACCTTGGAAATACGGGTGAAGGAAAAGGATATTTTGTTATAGATAAGGTTTCACCGCCCGTAACTGTAGAAACAGATAAAATATTGGCAGGTTATGGCGATACCATTACCGTTAAGGCAAAATCTAAGATAAACGGTGTAATGCCTGTTATTAAGATTTATAAGAAGAATCCTGCAACAGAAGAAGTCCCGGTGGATACTGCAAAAATTAGCGAAATAACGCTTCCCGGAACTGTATTAAAAACAGGCGAAATTTTATATCCTTTAACCGCACTGCCGCCGGATTTTAATAATTACAGCGGTGATGTGGAAGTAAAGGCGGAAATTACGGTTAATAATAATCTTTATTTTGACACCAAGACGGTAAAGATAGACACAATTAAGCCCGTATTTACGCTGTCAGTTGACGGGACAGAACCAAAAGGCGCGGGCTATTTTGACCTTGTAATAGATGTAAGCGAAGAACTGCGCGAAGCGCCGGAAGTGATAATAAATACCGGCGTTCATCAGGAAAAAATTAAGGCGGATATGGTGTATTCAACAAGATATCTGGCAAAAATAGAGATTAAAGATGAATACGCGTTAAATCATTTTACAAATTATTACTCTTATCAGACTCTTGGTATTAATGTATCAGGGTATGATGTGGCGGGAAATTCAGGCACAGCACAGAAGAACATCACGTTTGACGTTCTGCCCCCGCAGAAGGTTGAAAATCTTACAGGAACAAGAATAATAACAGGCGGTCAGTATCAATTACCTGCAAACTGCCTTGATTGGGAAATGTATCAGGATCCAACGCTTGCCGGCTTTGTTATTTACCGCGATGATATATATCTTGAAACAGCAGGCCCGTTATTAAGGAGTTATACAGATGTCCTTGCCGGACCTAATTTTGATTATCAGCCTTTAGGCGGCCACACATATTATGTGGCGGCAGTGGATTTGGCAGGCAATACAGGCGCCGGCGCTTATGTGACTATTAACGACGAAGATGGCGTTCCTGTTACTGTTATAGAGGCTTTGGGTAACAGCTATTGTGTTAATTATGACAGCCCCAATCCTTTATATATAGGGAAAAATGTATTGCTGGGCCTTAATGCTTATGATACTGCCGGAAGTTTTGATGATGTGACAGGGGTGAAAAACACATATTATTCTATAGCCGCCAATAATGTAAACACACTCTACTCACAGCCATTTGTTCTAAACGCAGCCAATACTGTGACTGCGGTTTATTATTACTCTGTTGACAGAAACGCCAATACAGAAACTGTAAAAAGTACAAATATTTACAAAGACACAAAAGCTCCCGCTATATTAATAGAACCTGTCGCTCCGTTCTATACTGGGAACAGTTTATACACAGGAAATATAGCATATGAAAATATAACATCACTTACAAGGGAACAGCTAAAAGCAACGATAACAGCAAAGGCAAATACAATAAGCCTGGAAATGATTGATGTGTTAAGCGATGAAGAATTAAGGACGCTGTTGTTGTCTGTGGATAATAACCTTTCCGGCGGTTCGGACGGCATAGATACAATGGATAAACCGCGTTTAATTTCTGCCATTACAAACACATCAAAAGATTATAATGCGGATGAACTGTTAAATGTAAGCGAGGTTGATTTAAAATCAATTTTCAGGGCGATTGTAAATAAAGATTTTGGCTTAAATGTTTATTATCTAAGCCCTGCATATAAAGCGATTTCTATAAGCGCGTCAGACGCCGCAGGTCAAATGTGCGGCGCGGGAATTAAGTCGCTGTCTTACAGATTTGACGCGGGTGAAGAACAGACAATAATTACATCCGGCGGGTGTGATTACGCGGTATTGCCTGATATAAGCGGCCTTACAGAGGGCATGCACAGTATAGAAGCCGTTGCAAAAGATATGGTTGGGAATTCAGGCATATATTCGGGCGCGGGTGATGGGTTTATGTTCTTTATAATAGACCCTTTTGCGCCGTCCACCAATGCGTATGTCTGCGCCGGGGAATGTGTTACAGTTACGGCGGATAATGCCGCGCTTACTGTAACTGCGGTGTCTGTAACTGTTGAGTTAAACGCATTTGATAATGATAAAATGCCTTCCGGTGTCGGAAATACCTACTATATTTTAGATTCGGCAGAACCGCGAATATATCTGACACCTATAACGCTTGTAAATGCTGAATCTGTTTTAAGCTATTACTCTGTTGACAGGGTGGGAAATACTGAAAATTATAAAACATTGTCTGTTTACAAAATAGAACCAACGCAGACAGCCACGCCTTCTGTGACAATGACCCAAACGGCAACGCCAAGCGTAACGCCTACGGTCACGGCAAGCGAAACTGAAACTGTCACGGAAACCGCCACGCCTTCAGTAACAGGCACTTCAACGCCAAGCGTGACAGAGTCTGCGACAGAAACAATAACTGATACCTGTACACAAACCGCGACAGAAACCGTAACACCATCAGTAACACCTTCTGCTACGCCAAGTGTCACAGAAACTGTCACAGGTACGGCTACAGAAACTGTTACTGAAACTGCAACAGATACACCGACGGAAACGTGTACTGAAACCGTGACAGAAACTGCGACGGATACTGTGACTAAAACTGTTACAGAAACAGCAACACAAAGCGTAACAGAAACTGTTACAGAAACGGCTACAGGGACTGCGACACCTTCATCTACCGGTACTGATACAAAAACAGCAACCCAGACTGCCACAGAGACGGCGACAGGGACAAGCACGGCTACGCCAAGTTCTACGGTATCTGATACTGTGACAAAAACTTGCACGGAAACTGTTACAAAAACAGTTACAGAGACTGCTACGGGCAGTGTAACCGAAACAGCCACAGAAAGTGTAACAGCCACCGTTACAGAGACAGCTACAAAAACCGTCACAGCCACGGTGACGACCACTGTTACAAGAACCGTTACAAAGACAATAACAAATACTAATACGCCTACAGCTACTGTAACGGTTACTTCTACAAATACGATAACACCAACGGTAACACAGACATCAACGCCTTTGGCAAATTTAAGGTGTGAATATTTCAGTTACAATACGTCAGTGCAATCTGACACAATTTTTGTTAATATAAGGATATATAACACAGGCAATACGGCCATAAATATCATTGGCATTAGTGCGAAATACTGGTTTACGCAGGAAGGTATTGACCCTTCAACGGCAGAAGTTGATGATTCCAGAATTCTGCCGTCAGGAAAAGATATTAAAGCAGGAACAACAGCAGATGTTTCTGTGCTAAACTGCTCTCAGGACAGGGTGTTAACTGCAGGATTTGGTGTTGATATATTGCAGCCGGGTGAGTTTATTGAAGTGCATTTAAGGGTACATCATACTTCCTGGCAGTCATATAACAAGTACACACAGACAAATGATTACTCGTTCGGGACGCAGGCATGGTTTGCGCAGTGGAATAAAATAGGCGTATATTGCAATAATTCGCTTGTATGGGGAATAGAACCGGACTGCTCTCAGCCTGTTCCAACCCCGACAATAGGTTTTGCGATGTTTGAAAAATTAAAGAAAGTATTAAATTATTTACAATAACATTAAATATTTTATGTATTGGTAGACGCGGGTCTTCAGCCCGCGGATTTTTACTGATAGATTTTTTTCAGTTTTATTGCCTAAAAACAACTATTTAAACATAGAGGAGGATTTATGAAAAAGGGAATTGTAATTGGGGTGATTTTTGTAATTCTTGTAATGATGATTTCTTGCAGTAAAAAGTCACAACCCGCAGAACCTGTAGAACCTACCGCTACGGCAACAAACACGCCTTATCACGAATTTTTAGGCGCATGCGGAAGTGAAGGAACAGCAGAAGGGCAGTTGAGTTGCATTGAAGCTGTAGTTGTTGACAGTAATAATAATATTTATGTAAGCGATGGATGCACCCATTACATTAATAAATTCAATAGTAGCATGATATACCAAATGAGGTGGGGGACAAGTTTAAATGGTAATGGATTGATTGGATCTTGTAGAAATATGACTCGTGATAGTGCTAATAATGTTTATTTGACTGAATTTGATAAAAACAGAGTGACTAAGTTTGACAGTGCCGGAAATATCTTGGATTATTGGGGAGAATTAGGTTCCGGGGATGGGCAGTTTGATACTCCGGATGGTTTGATTTGTTATGGTACTGATAGAATAAAGGTAGTAGATATTATGAATAAAAGAGTTCAAACATTTGATTTGGAAAGCAATTATATTTCTCAGTTTAGTCTTTTTGTCACTGGAGATCCTGTTACTAATTATCATTCCGGAATTGTTGTTGATTCTTCAGAAAACTTTTATGTTCTAAATTATACAAGAAAATGTATTAAAAAATTCAGCAATGATGGAACTTTTATAAAAAAATGGGGTGAAAGTTCATATAATCCCGGGGGAATGCCTCAGCCTAAAAACATAGCTATTTATGGTAATACATTATATGTCACGGACTTCACACGGGAAATTATAATAGCTTTTGACCTTGATGGAAATTTCAAGTATGAAATACGGGGTTACACGGAAGGCGGTACGTATAAAGCGTTATCTGACCCAAGCGCCCTTGCTGTTGATTCTGCGGGTAATATTTATGTTTCCGAATCCAACACAGGCGTCCGGCGTATTGTAAAACTAAGCGGAACGCCTTTGTATAATTAATAACAACATATAATTCGCTTGTTTGGGGAATAGAACCGGACTGCTCGCAGCCTGTTCCAACCCCGACAATAGGTTTTGCGATGTTTGAAAAATTAAAGAAAGTATTAAATTATTTACAATAAGATTTAATTGTTTATATGGTCGGGTTTGTCGTTATTTGTTTTGTAGGGATAGCGCTCCCGCGCTGTCCGTATATTTGATTTATCTTGGTAATTGCACTTTTTATGGTGTCTTGTTATTAACAAAAAATAAATATGTAAACATAGAGGAGGATTTATGAAAAAGGGAATTGTAATTGGGGTGATTTTTGTAATTTTTGTAATGCTGATATCATGCAGTAAGAAATCCCAACCCGCCGAACCCATTGAACCTACGCCTACGGCAACAAACACACCATATCACGAATTTTTAGGCGCATGCGGAAGTGAAGGAACGGCAGAGGGGGAATTAACTTGTATTGAAGCTGTTGTTGTTGATAGCGGCAATAATATATATGTAAGTGACGGTTGCACGGGATATGTTAGCAAATTTAATAGCGGTATGGTATATCAGATGAGATGGGGAACAAGTTTAAATGGGAACGGATTACTCGATGCGCCGTATTTCTTGCTGTCAAATTCTTTAAATGAAGTATTTATTTCTGAATCATTTAAAAATAGAATTACGAAAGTTAATAATACCGGAACAATATTGGATTACTGGGGTGAAAGCGGAACCACTCAAGGACAGTTTTCTGGGGTAGCCGGATTATATGAATACGGTGCAAATATCTATGCACTAGATGCCAATAATAAACGAATACAAAAATTTGATTCAAATGGCAATTACGTTTCGGAATTTAGTATTATTACTGCTGATGATCCTTCATATTGTACATATTGGGATATGGAAGGTGATTTATATGGCTATTTGTACGTTGTAAATGATTCGAAGAAGTGTATTAAAAAATTCAGTAGTGACGGTACCTTTATAAAAAAATGGGGTAATGACACATACAATATAGGCGGTATTCCCGGGCCTAAATGTATCGCGGTATATGGAAATTTTTTATATGTAAGCGATATGGCAAAAAACGCTATTGTGATTTTTGACCTTGATGGAAATTTCAAGTATGAAATACGGGGTTACACAGAAGGCGGAACATATAAAAGGTTATCTGACCCAAGCGCCCTTGCTGTTGATTCATCCGGGAATATTTATGTTTCTGAATCCAACACAGGCGTCCGGCGTATTGTAAAACTAAGCGGAACGCCTTTGTATAATTAAAAATAACTTCATACGCGGGTATGCGTTATAATTTTGGCTGTTAAAATAACGTAAAGATCAAAAACGTTGCGGCTGGTTTTTTGCTATGCATATACTTTTGTAAAAAACTGTGGATTTAAGAATTATATTCATCCAAAAAACTGTTGCCAAAAATCTGCGCTTGTTGTATCATCATTTTAAATTTGCTTATTGATATTTGATGAGGTAATGCATGATAGAAATGAAAGTAAGCGGGCTTGCCACGGATTCCACGTCGCGCATGCCCATTGTTATTCTGACTGATATGGAAGAAAAGCGCTACCTGCCCATATGGGTGGGCGTTTACGAGTCAGACGCGATACTTATGGCGCTTGAACATATAGAAGTGCCGCGGCCTATGACTCATGATCTTTTAAAGGGCATTCTTGAAACAACGGGAATAGAAGTGACAGAAGTATTGATTTCCGACATTAAGGAAAACACCTTCTACGCAAAGATAATATTGAATGACGGCACCACCGAATACGAAATAGATTCAAGGCCGTCGGATGCCATTGCTCTTGCGCTAAGGTTTGAAGCGCCCATTTTTGTGGCGGAAAATGTCATTATGGAAGCCACTATTATGGATAAGGAAAAATACGAAAAAGAAATGCAGGATTTTAAGGACTTTTTAAAGGACATTAAGCCTTCGGATTTTCATAAGTAAAAAAATTTTTTGATTTTTAAAAACGGAACGATGTTTTAAGATACGGTAGGCGGTTCTTAAAAAATGAAAATAGACAGTGATTTAAGGGAAGGGCTTAAAAGTCTAGGCACGCTTGGTACGCTTGGTTTCACCCTTGTAATATGTACGTTTGCCGGGCTTGGAATCGGGCTTTTACTGGATAAACTTACCGGTTTCAAACCGGTATTTACGATAATATTTCTGCTCTTTGGAATTGTATCCGGTTTCGTAAACATATTTGTGAAAACAGGAAGGTTTAAAGATGACGCCAAACGTTAAAGTTTTTATCATGCTTGTGGTATTGGCGGCAGTATCAATGGCGGCGGCTTTTTTTGATTTAAGGCTTGCGCTTGGAATTACAGCCGGCATTATGCTTTTTGCCTTAAATTACCTGGCAATTACGTTTACGGTTAAGGGTATTGTTTCCGGCGACGGACAGCCCGTTCAGAAAGCCGTATCGGTAGTCATGATATACACAGGCAAGATACTTGTAATAGGCGCCGCGGTGTTTGCGGTAATTAAGTTCAGGGAAGTAATTTCAATAAAAGGTTTTTTAGCAGGCGTTTTTGCGGCAACTGCCGCGGTACTTATAGGCCACACGCTTT
>ENA-UOWO01003375-UOWO01003375.1-activated-sludge-metagenome-genome-assembly--contig:-NODE-3375-length-18574-cov-10.225930_pt1 | contig 18574 bp, 14 predicted proteins | sample MGYA00238148_ERZ761564 | MGnify/ENA primary metagenome ERZ761564 (study PRJEB28885, sample SAMN05720194) | activated sludge metagenome | isolation source: Anaerobic digester | place: USA...
TCTAGCTTCAGGTAACGCGCTTTGGCGTTTTTCAAGTTGAGGTTGCTGGTTACAATGTTGTCTTTGCCCACTTCAACCTTACTGCTGAGCACTTTGCCAAAACTGCCTTCCTGCTTGCCCCAACTGACTTGCACCTGTTTGGGGGCATAAACCCATTGGCCGGGATTGTTGAAAAAACGGAGTTTTACCTGTTTCAGCGTAGTCGGTTTGCCCAGGTCGATGATGGCTACAACATCCTTACCGGAAAAGCCCAGCCATTCTGCGTCGTTGAAACGTTGGTTGCTACCGATCACCCCATTGAGCACAGAGCCATTCCCAGAACCCCGGTACTGTGGAGCGGGCTCGGTACTCAAGGTGATTTTTTTGCCCGCGGCTTTGTGGAAACTCACGTCCAGTTTGGCGGAGCGACCAACGTGTTTCCCGTCCATAAAGGACTGAAAAACGTATTGGCCACTTTGATTCAGCAGCAGGTTGGTACCAACATTTGCGCTGCTGGCAGCAGGGGTAGTGCCATCGGCAACATACTTGATCGTACCTTGATTGGCGGGGTTTGAAGCGGAAATTTTCACCCCCGCTCCGTCGGAACTGGCTTGTACTTTGACATCAAAAAGGTGATTGCCAAAATTGACCCCCTCCTTTTTCCAGCGCTCCATGTGCACCATCAAGCGGCTGGTAAAATCGGCAAAGTTCTTTTTGGCTTCGCCAGACCAGGTCAATTCAGCCAGGGCCTGGGCGCGGGGATAGGCCATGTATTGCAACTTGCTGAGGTCTTTGATGTATTCGGTCCAAAGATTGGCTTGTGCGCCTAAAATGTGCTTGGCTTGTTCTGGGGTGAGTTCGCTCGGAACCGGATTGTAGCTGTACACTTTTTCGAGGGGCAAAAAGCCGCCGATGGCCAGGGGCTCATCGGCGTGTAATGATTGGTAATAATCAATGTAACAATAAGAAGTTGGGGTCATGATGACGTTGTGGCCCTGCTTGGCGGCTTCGATGCCGCCTTCGGTACCCCGCCAGGACATGACGGTGGCATTGGGAGCCAGGCCACCTTCCAGAATTTCGTCCCAACCAATGATCTGACGACCATGCAGGTTCAGGAATTTTTCCATTCTGCGGATGAAGTAACTTTGCAGTTCGTGCTCGTCCTTCAGTTTTTCCCGCTTGATGATTTGTTGAGCCGTTGCGTTGGTTTTCCATTGCACCTTCGGACACTCATCGCCACCAATGTGGATGTAGGGACTGGGGAAAAGCGCCATGACTTCGCTCAACACATCTTCCAAAAAGGTGAATGTGGCTTCATTGGGGCAAAATACATTGGGCGATACCCCCCAAAAGGTGGCCACCCCGAGAGGCTTATCCAGGCAGCCCAATTCAGGATACGCCGCGACGGCAGCCTGGGCATGCCCGGGCATTTCAATCTCGGGAATGACCGTGATGAAACGTTTGCGGGCGTACTCCACAATGTCTTTGACTTCTTCCTGGGTGTAAAAACCGCCGTGTTTTTGGCCGTCAAATTTGCGCTCGGCACCTTGATTAAGGTGCCCAATGATGGTTTCGTTGCGCCAGGCTGCAACTGACTGGAGTTTGGGGTATTTTTTGATCTCAATCCGCCAACCCTGATCTTCGGTCAAGTGCCAGTGAAAGCGGTTGATTTTGTAGCGCGCCAACATATCGATGAAGGTCTTGACGTCGGCAGGCGAAAAGTAATAACGACCCACGTCCAACATGACGCCCCGATAGCCAAAGGCAGGTTGATCCTGGATGTCTACACCAGCGAGATTGATTTGTGCACTGGCCTGAACGGGGAAAAGTTGCATCAGGGATTGAATGCCATAAAACAAGCCTACGGGCTGCCAGGCTTCTATCAGGATCTGGCCAGGACTGATTTGCAGGTGGTAACCCTCAGGATGTTTGACGCTTTGGTTCAACTCCAGCACAATCACGTTTTTTGCCTGCTTGCTGCTTGAGGGGAGGGCAAAACCCGCGTAGCTGTTCAGCCATTGGTTGAAATAATTCGCGGCCAGCGCTACTTGTTCATTGTTGAGGTCAAAACGAATGCTGGTCGCTGCACTGAGCACAAACTGTCCTGCTACGGGCGTGATTTTTTGGGGAAGGGGAATAATGGGAAGGGTAGGGGATTGGGCAGTAGCAAAAACACTCAAAAACAGGGACAAACAAACAATAAGCTGTTTCATGCAATCTGATTTGAAAGACTTTTTCTAAGGTGAATCTTTAGTGTCTTAGGTTTCTTAGGTGGTAAAAAAACTTTCTTCACCACCTAAGAAACCTAAGACACTAAAGATTCACCTTAGAATTAAAAGAAGGTTCCTGCGATCATTAAAACTTCCAGCGCCGGAATGCCTCGATTGCCTCATATTCTGCCAAGCCCAATTTGCGGTAAATATGCGCCGATTCGCGGTTGCGGTCTTCGGCACGTTGCCAGAATTCACGTTCATCGTTGCCGGGGAAGGGGGGGCGATCTTTTTGCGATTGGTGCATAAAAATGGCCCGACGCTTTTTGAGCAACTGCTCCGGACTGATCGGCACGGCCATTTCGATTTCGTGGGTAGACCATTCGTGCCAGGCACCACGGTACAGCCACAACCAACAATCTTTGATCCAGGATTCTTCTTTCAATTTTTCGAAGGACATAAAGATGGCATCCAAACAAACCCGGTGGGTACCGTGTGGATCAGCCAGGTCGCCCGCTGCGAAGACCTGATGCGGTTTGATTTTTTCCATCAAATCAACGATGATTTTGACATCGTCTTCACCCACGGGGTTTTTGCGGGTACGCCCCGTTTCGTAAAAGGGCAAATCGAGGAAATGGATATGGTCGTCGTCGAGGCCGCAGTAACGTGCCCCGGCGCGCGCTTCTCCCCGCCGGATCAGTCCTTTGACGGAACGAACGTCGGCGATGTCCATTTCATCCGACTTCTTGTTGTTCAAAAACTTGAGGATCTTTTTGTACTTTTTGTCCAATTCATCTTTGAAGCCGTTGTTGGCACCCGAGTCGTTGTATTCTTGCAAAAACTCGACAAAACGCAGGGCATCATAATCATGTACAGCGATGTTGCCCGAAGTCTGATACGCAACGTGTACATCGTGACCCTGTTCCACCAGGCGCAAAAAGGTACCACCCATTGAAATTACATCGTCGTCAGGGTGTGGGCTGAAGATGATGACCCGTTTTTTAGCGGGTTTGGCCCGTTCGGGGCGGGTGCTATCGTCGGCATTTGGTTTTCCTCCCGGCCAGCCGGTGATGGTATGCTGCAGGCGGTTGAATATCTTGATGTTGATTTCGTAGGCTGCTGCGTATTCCAGGGTGAGGTCGCTCAACCCATGCTCGTTGTAATCTTCGCTGGTGAGTTTGAGGATGGGCTTACCTACTTTTTGCGACAGCCAAATGACGGCTTTACAAATCAGGTCATCGTCCCAATTGCAAATGCCAATCAGCCAGGGAGATTCGTATTTGGTCAAATTCTCTGCGGCGCCGGTATCTACATGGAAACGGGTATTCGGGTGTTTTTGCAAAAAGGAAGAAGGAATCGAAGGCGTAATTTCATCTTCCACCGCCTTTTTTACCACTTCTGCTTTGTGCTGTCCCCAGGCCAGCAAGTGAATGGCTTTGGCTCTGAGGATGGAGCGAATGCCCATGGTCATGGCGCGGTAGGGGACGTCTTCCTCGCTTGGGAAATCTTTAAGGGCATCCCTACGGGTCAGGGCATCGAGACGAACCATCCTGGTATCGGACGTATCCCAGGAACCTGGTTCGTTGAATCCAATGTGTCCGGTACGGCCAATGCCTAGCAACTGGATATCGATCCCCCCCAATAATTCAATTTTTTTATCGTACTGACGGCAGTACTCTTCTACCTGTTCAATGGGGAGTGTCCCATCGGGGATATGGATGTTTTCTTTTTTGATGTCGATGTGGTCAAAGAGATACTCCCGCATGAAGCGCACATAACTTTGTTGCGCGTCGGGTTTCATCGGGTAATATTCATCGAGGTTGAAGGTGATCACATTTTTGAAACTGAGCCCTTCCTCTTTGTGCATGCGCACCAATTCCTGGTACACCTGAATAGGAGAGGAGCCGGTGGCCAGACCGAGCACAATGTGTTCTCCTTCCTGCTGCCTTTGGCGAATGCTTAAAGCAATGGTTTGGGCTACGTGCTTTGAGCCTTCACGGGCATCTGCCCAAACTTTGGTCGGAATTTTTTCTACCGACTTGAGTTGGTATTTAAGAAAGTCCATGCGTATTTTTATTTGGTTGAAAAGTTGAAGTGTTTATGGTTGAAAAGTTAAAGGCAACGGTACAGCGTGCTAAACTTTTCAACTTTTCAACTTTTCAACTTTATAAATTAATGATGCTGCCCCCAGTAAAGCGGCGTCTTCGCTACCCAATTCAGATAGCTTTAACTCCGATTTGCCTTTGAACATGGCGATGGTATGTTTTTCCAGACTTTCGCGGGCGGGATCCAGAATCAGCGGACCAGCCAGGGCCAATCCTCCGGCCAGAAAAACCGCCTGGGGATCGAACAATACAATGAGGTCGGCAATTTTGTACCCCAGTGTTTCACCAGTGAGTTTAAACGCTTCCAGGGCCAGAAAGTCTCCGGCCTGGGCCGCCTGGGTAATGTCGCGGGCGCTGAGTTGATGGAAACTGTAATTGCGCAAAGGACTGTCGACCGTGTACTGACTCATGAGTTCAAAAACGGTACGTTTGATGCCCGTTGCGGAAACATAGGTTTCCAGGCAGCCATTTTGTCCGCAACCGCATTTGCGGCCATTGCGCACCACGAAGGTGTGCCCAAATTCACTGGCCAGGCCGTGGTTGCCAATCACCACTTTGCCGTCTACAATCACCCCCGATCCCAAACCAGTACCCAGGGTGATGAGCGCATAATTGGACATCCCTTTGGCACCTCCAAATTGCCCTTCACCGATGGCGGCAACGTTGGCATCATTGGCCAGACGAGTCCGCAAGCCACATTGTTCTTCCACCAGTTGTCGAACGGGCAAAGTTTCGGTAAAAGGTAAATTTGCTGCTCCGGAAATGGTGCCAGCGAGTTCATCACAAGCAGGTGCTCCAATGCCGATGCCTAAAATAGTATGGGAAGAAGTGACACGCTGTTGCAATTCGACGACTGCATCCGCTATGGCTGCAATAAAACTTGATCCTCCCTTTTGGGCTTGGGTATCAAAACTGCTGCGCTCCAAAATGCGACCTTCTTCATCTACAATAGCCAGTTTAGTGCCTGTTCCGCCAATATCGATGCCAATGACTGCCTTATTTTTCACTTGTATTCAATGTTTGGTTAAGGTTTTGGCGAAAATAAGCGCTTTAATCTTATTTACCTTAAGTTGAAACAAAGGTAGGCAATTTTTTGAATCGTGTGTGCGCACACGCAAGAAAAAATTTTCAGTGTGTACGAACACAGACTTTTTTCTACCTTTGCGTGTGCGCACACCCTAAAATTATGTTTTGAAATTTGTGAATTCAATGAGTAAGCGGGTCACGATCAAAGATATTGCAGAACAAGCGGGCGTGTCGGTAGGCACGGTGGATCGGGTCATTCACAACCGGGGGAGGGTTTCGCAGGATGTGAAAGAAAAGATTTTGCAGGTCATGCAAGAACTCGATTTCGAACCCAACCTCATCGCCAGCACCCTTGCATTCAACCGCAGCATTAATATAGGCGTGCTGATGCCTACTTTGCACAGTGATCCTTATTGGGATCAACCACTACTCGGCATGCGCCGGGCTCAACGCGCTGTCAAACATTATGGGGTAATTCTTTGCGAACAAACTTTTGATCTATTTAGTCCACAGGATTTTCAGAACAAGGCGACGCAAATCATCGCCCAAAAACCCGATGCGCTGGTTTTTCCGCCAATTTTTTTGAAAGAATCTTTGACTATTCTGGACCTCTGCGCACAGGCGCTGATCCCAACCATCCTCATCAATACGGATGTGGAGCATCCTCATGTGTTGTCCTACATCGGGCAAGACTCTTACCAAAGCGGTGTGCTGGCGGGCAAACTGCTCCACTACGCCATTGTCGGAGACGGAGCAGTATTGTTAATCAATCTGGACAAAGAAACCACCAATGCCAAACACCTCTTGGACAAAGAAAGTGGACTGCGGCATTATTTTGATCAAAACCAGGCCCGTGCGCTCCCCATCGTACGTAGAGACGTCGAGGAATTTGACAACCCGGAATTCCTGAAAAAGCTGATGCAGGGCCTTATCCAACAATACCCAAACATAAAAGCGGTGTTTGTTAGCAACTCACGTGCTTATAAACTGGTAGAAGCCATCAAAGAGGAGGCTTTTGCCGATCTTTGCATGCTGGGTTTTGACCTCTTGCCCAGTAATCTCCATTTCTTGCATGAGGGTAAAATAGATTTTTTAATCAATCAAAATGCTGGCTACCAGGGGTACTCGGCGATTAAAAACCTGACGGACTATTTTATTTTTAAAAAACAATTGCCCCGGGTTCAACACTTGCCACTGGACATTGTAGTGGCCGAAAATGCAGCATATTATTTGAAACGCGAGCTGGGAAATTAACCAAACAAATTGCGATTGAAGCAGAACCCCACAACAAAAAATTTTGAACAAAATGACAGCGGCGTTAAATTAGAAGTCAGGGTATACACCCAAAAAAAATATTTGGCGCTAGACCCAAAGGTTTACAGGCAGTTCCATTTTTTTGCCCTTCAAAAAGGAAAAAAGTCGACGAACGGATTTCCCCAATCCGATTCTTTTTGTGATCTTTGTAATCCTCCGATAAAAGGAACGGTTTGAACATGATGCGAAACTAAAGCGATTGATCAGCCACATCATTTTACTAACTTACTGATACGCTCTCTTTTACAAATTGAGACTATTTATTGTTTATCGCCTTTGGCGCAAGATTCTGGAGAATGGTTAAAGATCATGCTACAGTGTGGGAGAGCTGTCTGCAAAACATTCGCAACAATGTTAACATGCAGGCGTTCAGGACTTGGTTTGAACCCATTAAGCCCGTACGGCTCGATGGGAACGCGCTGACCATTCAGGTACCCAACAAGTACTTTTACGAATGGTTAGAAGAGCACTATGTGTCGCTACTCAAAACGAGCATCCGTAGTCAGCTGGGTGACAAAGGTCGCCTGGAGTATCAGATTTTAGTAAGTGATTCTCGTGAAGAGGAGAGACGTAAATCTATTGCTGGAAATGGCATGGGGAATAACTACCCCAATGGCAATGGCAGTTCCGTATCACTCTCCGACCAGGTGCCTTACTACAATAATGTGGATACCGATTCCATCAAAAATCCCTTTGTCATTCCGGGGATCAAAAAGATGAAGGTCGATCCTCAGCTCAACCCCAACTACCGTTTTGACAATTACATTGAGGGAGACTGCAACCGTTTGGCGCGCTCGGCTGGTCATGCCATTTCGCGTAAACCTGGACAAACTTCTTTCAACCCCCTGGTTATCTTTGGCAATGTAGGATTGGGTAAAACCCACCTGGCACAAGCCATTGGCAACGAAATTTTGGATAAATTCCCGACCAAAACCGTGTTGTACGTTTCGTCGGAAAAATTTACCAATCAGATCATCGCCGGGATCAAAAACAATGCCATCAATGATGTGGTGACTTTTTACCAACTCATCGATGTGCTGATTGTAGACGATATTCAGTTTTTGGAAGGCAAGAAAAAGACCCAAGACATCTTTTTCCACATTTTCAATCAATTGCACCAAAACGGCAAACAAATCATCCTGACTTCTGACCGGCCACCCAAGGACCTTCAGGACATGGAGGAGCGCCTGATTTCTCGCTTTAAGTGGGGACTTTCGGCGGATTTGCAAGCGCCAGACCTCGAAACCCGCATCGCCATCCTCGAATACAAAATGATGCAGGAAGGGGTGGAAATTGCGCAGGATGTCACCGAATTCATCTGCTACAACATCAAAAACAACATCCGTGAGTTGGAAGGGGTGCTGATCAGTCTGATTGCCCAGTCTTCCCTCAATCGCCGGGAGATCGATATCGATTTGGCGAAAGAAGTGGTGCGGAACTTTGTCACCGAGATCAATAAAGAAATCACGGTGGAGTTCATCCAAAAACTGGTGGCGGATTATTTCAAAGTTCCTGTAGAAACCCTCAACGGTAAAACCCGCAAACGTTCGATCGTGATTGCGCGTCAGCTCAGCATGTACCTGGCCAAAAACATGACCGACCGCTCCTTAAAGGCGCTAGGCGAAGTATTTGGTGGCCGCGACCACAGTACTGTAATTTATTCTTGCCGCACGGTTCAAGATTTGATGGAAACAGATCCGTTTTTCAAAGAAACCGTGAGTGATTTGGAGAAGAAGATTCGGATGAGTTTGAGCGAAAAATAGCAGAACTACCTATACCGCAATACAAACAAAAAGGCATCAAGGGGAAAGGTTCTCTTGGTGCCTTTTTGTTTCCAACAATTGCCTACTAAAATGAAAGCAAAAGCAAATATTATCCTTTTGATTGCACTGTTTCTGACTGGTCAAATCTCCGAAGTTTTGGCGCAAAGTAAAGCCACGGCGCAAAAAGTACGCACGATTGTCACTACGGATGGAGAGGTAGACGACATCGACTCTTTCATTCGAATGTTGTTGTACGCCAATGAATTCAAATTGGAAGGCCTGGTCTACAGCAGTTCACAATGGCATTACAAAGGAGATGGCAAAGGCACTAGGTTTACTTCAGAGATGGAGTCGACCGCCAAACGCTACGGAGAAAGAACCGAGTTGCGTTGGCCTGGCACGACTTGGATGCAGGAATTGATGGATTTGTATGAAAAAGTACAGCCTCATTTGTCCAAACACGCTTCTGGGTACCCATCTGCCAGTGATTTGCGGAAATTGATTAAAGTGGGCAACATCAATTTTGAAGGGGACATGGCTAATGCGACCGAGGGTTCAGAATGGATCAAAAGTATCCTGCTGGATGACAATCCCGCGCCGGTTTACCTCCAAATCTGGGGCGGAACCAATACGGTTGCCCGTGCTTTGCTTTCGATAGAAGAAACCTACAAAAATACCATCCGTTGGCAAGAGATTTCGGAGAAGGTTTCAAAAAAAGCCATCATCTATACCGTTTTGGATCAGGATGCAACCTATCGGAAATACATAGCTCCCAATTGGCCAAAAATTCGGGTTTTTTACAATTCCGACCAATTCTGGTGTTTGGCTTACCCTTGGACCCGTGTGGTGCCGGCCCCCCTACAAACTTACCTGCGGGGTGAATTTATGGCCAAAAACATCATTCATGACCATGGGGCCCTTTTGGCCAAATACTACTCCTGGGGAGATGGCCGACAAATTGCTGGAGACCCCGAGCACAACCACGGTGATCTGGCTGAAATGAAAAAAAACAGCATGACCCAGCACGACTTTATCTCTGAAGGTGATTCACCCGCTTATTTTCAATTGATTGATGTTGGACTCATGAGCCGTGACCATCCTGAATTCGGGGGTTGGGGTGGAAGAATGGTGCAATCTGCAACAAATCCAAATCGTTGGGAAGATGGTAAAAGTGTGACCGATTACAATGTACATACCCAAAAACAAGACGCATCTTTTCCCCAAACCCGCTGGATTGATGCCTTGCAACTGGACTTTGCCGCACGTGCCGATTGGTGTGTAAAATCTTATGCCGACGCCAACCACCCACCTGTTCTGTCGGTGAAAGGGGGGAACACCCGTAAGGTCAGCGCTGGGGCAAGTATCAAGTTAAAAGCTACAGCCATGGATCCTGACAAGGATGCAGTAAGTTTTACATTTTGGCATTACCTGGAGGCAGGCACCTGCCCGGATCGCGCAAATGTTGTTGCTCAGGGAAAGAACTCGGCCACAGTTCTTGTTCCCCAAACGGCTAAAAAAGGACAGACCATTCATGTGATTGTAGAGGGAAAAGATGCCGGGGATCCATCCTTAATTCGCTACCAGCGGGTGATTTTGGAAGTGGAACGTTAAGCGCCGTTGATGGCCTCACACGTATTCTTCATCTTTTTGAAAATACCGAATTTCATCTAAAAACTCCATCGATTGTAGCATGGGTGTCCATTCTTTGCCTTCAAAAATCATGCGGAACCACTTCTTGTCTCGATTCTCATATTTGATGTTGAAAAAGAGCCAAAGCGCGGCCCAAGTAAACAAAACAGTAATCAATAAATTGATGAACAGGGATAAAGGTTGTTTCAGCATTTGTGCATTGAGGTAAAACGTAGTCCAAATCGGTAATTGCAGGAACAAAAGTCGGGCCACCCAAAGCGTTGATGCTTTTAAACTGGCAATTTTTTCCTGAGCCTCCAACACGGGTGTACCCAGGTTGATCTGGGAAATGAGTACCAATTGGTAAAGGTAAATGCCAAGGGCCAATTTGGATAAAACAACCTGAATGGTTGCTGAAACCAGGAAAAAAGCACTCCCTGACTGCCAGGAACCGATGATCAAAAGATCTACAAAGCCGACCCAGATGATCCCCACAATGATGGTGAATATTTTGAGTGGTTTCATAGAGGCCAAGGCCGACTGCACCTTCATTTTGCTGATTTCTTCAGCATATTTCCGGGTGAGCAAGATATTTTCTTCAAGTTTTTGAGCCTGAGTTTGCCACAAGGCTTTGAGTTCTTTATCGTCCATTTTGACTGATTTTTTGTTGTGAAAAACGTTGTTTCAATTTGTCTTTGATGCGGCCAATTTTGGTCGCTACATTGCTTACCGAAATTCCGATAATCTCCGCAATTTCCGCGTAGCTACGATCTTCCAAATACAGAACCATCAAAGCTTTATCCAATTCTTTGAGTTCTTCAATGAATTGTTCCAGCAACCTGAGTTGTTGTTCTTTTTCAGGTTGATCCGAATCCTCTGACAAAGGTGTTTGGCCCTGGAGGGTGCCCTGTTTGCGCTGGTGAACCTTGTTTTTCCGGAAGTGCGAGATGGCTACATTTAAAGCAATCCGGTACAACCAGGTGGAGATTTTGTATCGTGGATCGTAGCGTTGCAAGGACTGCCAAATCTGAATCATCATTTCCTGAACCAAATCCTGCTGCTCTTCTTCATGCGAGCAATACGCTTTAGCCACCTTGAACAAAATGCCACGGTGTTGTTCGACAAGTTCCTGGAAGACCTGGCTTGGTGTTTCTATTGGCATAACATTACAGGGTTGAGAACCAGTTGGCAATGAGTCCTAAAGTAATCATAACAACTACAAAGAATTTTGCTGTATCCATCCTGCGGAAGATTAGAGTGAAAAAACTTTACCTCATTATTCGCAAGAAGGGGGCGAAAATCACAAAAGCAAGAAAAAATAAATTCAAGTGAGTACAAAACGACCCCATCCGCCTTACCTTTAAAATGCTATATCTACATCCTCAAGCTCTAATCTATGAAGTACTCCGCACTTGTCGCAATTGTATTATTGGCTTCCCTTGGTGTCAACTCCTGTTCCAAAAATGCTGCCATCGACAACCCCAACCCTGACGTGACCGAGATTGATCCCCAAAGTTATAATGCTGATTGGGCGGAATCAAGCCATGGTAACGTTACTCCAGACTACGCCATAGTCTTTCCCCAATCATCCGTTAACCAAATCGAGATTACGCTGGGTACGGATAAATGGACGGCTATACGCAACAATATGAAAGCGATATTTGGCTACGATTTTGGTGCCCGGGCTAATGCTGGCGGAGGCCTGGTGAATACAGAGTCAGAATACGTTGACGCAACGCTGAAGTTCAACAACAAGACCTGGAAAAATGTAGGCTTTCGCCTGAAAGGCAATTCTACGTTGAATCAGGCTTGGGGGCAGGGCAACTACAAATTACCCTTCAGGTTGAATTTTGATAAATTTGAGGACGAATACCCTGGGATCAAAAACCAGCATTTTTTTGGTTTTGAAGAGCTCACTTTTTCGCCAGGGGCCAAGGATCAATCCCTGATTCGTGAAAAAGTAGCGGCGGATATTTTTCGCCTGGCGGGGGTGCCAGCTGCTCAAACCGCATTTTACCGCGTGTACATCGACTTTGGGGCTGGCTTAAAATACTGTGGTGTGTATACCGGGGTGGAAATCCCAGAAGACAACATGGTCAAAAGCCAGTTTGGCGAAGAAAAAGGCAATGTGTACAAACCAGAATCGAGACTTGCCACGTTTATCCAGGCTGAGTTTGAAAAAAAGAAAAACGAAGAAGCGGCAGATTATACGGATGTACAAGCTTTTATCAGTGCCTTAAACAGCAGTACCCGCAGCAGCAATCCAGCGCAATGGCGCTCGAATCTGGAGGCCACTTTTCATGTGGATCATTATTTAAAATACCTGGCGGTCAACAACGCCATTGTGAACTGGGATAGCTACGGTGCTATTGCCCACAACTACTATTTGTACAACCACACTCAAAATAAATTGACCTGGATTCCCTGGGACCACAACGAAGCCTTGAGTGGAAACCCCGGTATATCTGGCAGTGTTGGCTCGGGCGCCGGAGGGATGGGGCGCAACGCGGTGTCTTTGAGTATGAATGAAGTCAGCAGTACCTGGCCTCTATTGAAGTATGTGGCCGAAGACCCGACCTATCTGGCGACTTACAAAAGCTACTTGAAATCATTTAAAGACAATGTATTCACCGAAAGCGCTATGAACGCCCTTTTTGAAAAATACCACAGCCTGATTTCTCCCTACGTGGTTGGTGCCAATGGTGAACAAGGTGGATATACTTACATCAGCAGTAGCACTTCTTTTGTCAATGCGCTCGCTGAGTTAAAAACACATGTGAGTACCCGCAGGGCCTTAATCACGAGTTATGTTCCCTAATTTTTTAAGTTTTAAGTTTTACACAATTTTGCTCCTGATGTGGGTATTGTGTGCAACTTAAAACTTAAAACCTAAAACTTTTAATGACAAACCGGAATCTCCTGCCCAATCTCCCAAAACCGCATCGTCTCGGGCAAATGGAAATTGATGCCCCGCGCCATAAAGTACAAGCCAAATAGCCCCAACAAGATGGGACTGAGCCTACGCAGTCGTTGTCGCCAATTCAAACTGATGAACTGTCCGGCCAGGGCGGTGCCTAGCATCAATGGTAAAGTGCCCGCACCAAAACCACCCATATACAAGGCACTTTGGATCCAGGTATCACTCAATACTGCGCCAGCAATGGCTACGTAGACCAGGCCGCAGGGTAACAAACCATTGAGTGCTCCAATCAAAAAATTGGTTTGTAAACCCTCGCGGCGCAGCAATTTGGCCATGCTGCGCGACACCCAGTTTTGTAAGCGTTGCACCGGAGGAAACTGCTTGATGTAAGATTCTATGTTTAAAGAAAGCACGGCAACAACGATCAGCAAAATCCCCAGAATGACCGAAAACCAGGACTGTACGCCCGCCAAAAACAAACCTCGGCCAAAAGCCCCAATGATTAGTCCCAACAACAGATAGGTGAGGATTCGGCCAAGGTTATACAGCAATGCTCCCGCAACTGCCCCCCAACCTTTGGAGGCATTCGGCAATGCCAAAGCGATTGGGCCACACATGCCTACGCAATGTAAACTCCCCAATAAGCCCAGCAAAAATGCAGAATAGAGCATGGTTTTAGATTTGAATGACCTCTTCTTTGTAATAAGCTCTTTTACCGTCGCTCCAGTCTACCTTCACCCGCCATAGGCCAGATTTTAGCCCGGATGTAGAGATAACCTGACGGTGATTGAGGTTCGGCGCGATGTTCACCTTAAAGTCACTGCCTTGATCTGATGGACAGAAAAAATGAATCTCTCCATGAACTCGCCCAAGTTCACCCGGAAAAAATAGCTCAACCTGGCTACCTGATTCGGCGGTTTGTATTTCCAAATCCTGTTTCAAGGCTTGAGCGTTACTCAACTTGTCGAATCTTTCCTGGTATTTTAAATCATCGGCATAGTAGTGCTCTGACACCAGGCTGTTGTCAAATTGAGTCGAGCGATACACGGAATAGACCATCGTGATCACAAAAAGGCTATAAAAAACGGCTATGCCGGTTCCCCAGTTGAATTTCATGGTGATTTTATTTTGTTGATGAGGGTTGATAAAAGTTGATGAGGGTTGATCTCGTTGATTTCTTAACACCAACCCTTATCAACCTTCATCAATTTTTATCAACCGATTAATTCATTGGCCCTAAAAAGTTCGTTTTTACGCGGTCAATTTTTTTCCCATTGGAATAAACATCTACCGCAATCCTCGTTTTCCGTCCGGTTAGTTTTTTTCGATCTATTTCCACAAACATGGCGCCTTTCGTAATGTCCGAAGCCTTGGTATATGGTGTTTTGCCAATCAGTTTAACGCTGCCGCCCGGTTTTACCAAACGGAACTCAACCGGGAAAGTATCTCGCGTCTTGTTGATGATTTCGTAGTTGTACAAATTGCTGATGTGTGTTGTACCCACTTTTTGGTACAACATGCCAGGCGTGCGCAACAGTAAAACCTCCACCTCGGAACGCGTCGAAAGCAATACGATGTTGAGGATGACCATCAAGGCCAAAACAGCAGTATAAGCTTTAACCCGGGTAGTGAATATTTTTTGGGTCTTGGTTTCAATGCTGGTGGCACTGGCGTAACGAATCAACCCACGTGGTCGCTGTACTTTGTCCATGACTTCGTCACAAGCATCTATACAAGCGGTGCAGTTGACACATTCCAATTGGGTGCCATTACGGATATCGATCCCGGTAGGGCACACGTGAACGCACAATTTGCAGTCAATGCAATCGCCCAAACTCTTTTGTACCGCTTCAATTGGATTGGCGGCATGGGGTAATGCTTCCACCATTTCCAGGGCTACGGCCTGTTCGCTTTGCCGAACCGAAGATTGGATGCTGGTGAGGGGGGACTCAGGTTTGGGTGCGTCTCTTTTGATTTTGCCCCGAGGTTCACCCCGTACATGGTCATAATGCACAACGATCGAACTTTTGTCCAACAGTACCCCTTGCAGACGGCCATAAGGACAAATAGCGATACAAATCTGTTCGCGCATCCAGGAAAAGACAAAGAAGAAAGCAAAGGAAAATACCATGAGCGCAATGAAGCCAGCCAGGTTTTGCGAAACGGGTTCGGATGCAATTTTAAGCACCTCATCCAATCCGATGATATAGGCCAGAAAGGTATTGGCGATCAGCACAGAAATGGCAAAAAAGATGGCTTGCTTGGCTCCTTTTTTCAGGATTTTTTCATTGGTCCAGGGGGCATTATTGAGCTTGCGTTGGGCATTGGCATCGCCTTCAATCCAGTATTCTATTTTGCGGAAAACCATTTCCATAAATACGGTTTGGGGACATACCCAGCCGCAAAACAACCGACCATAGATGACCGTAAAAAGGATGATGAAGACCACAAAGGTCAACATGGCCAATACAAAGAGGTGAAAATCCTGGGGCGCAAAATTCACCCCAAAAATGATGAAGTGGCGCTTAAGAATGTTGAATAGCAGCATGGGCTCCCCATTGATCTTGACAAAGGGTGCGCCAAACAAAAAGATCAAAAATGCCCAGCTTAGATAGGTTCTGGCTGAGGTGAATTTTCCTTTCGGTTTTTTTGGGTAGACCCAAATTCGTTTGCCACGGTCATCCACGGTTGCGATGTGGTCGCGGTATTCTTCGGAATCTTCAAAAGGGGTGATTTCGCTCATGGCTATTTGAGTTCGGGGGTTCGGGAGTTCGAGGGTTCGAAGAGCTGAAGGTCACTAGGAGATCCCTCCTCAACCTTCGAACACTCGAACCCCCGAACCCCAAAATCCATTAATTGTTACTCGGTTTCTGGTACATACTTATCCCCCTGCGGCGCTTTGGCATTCGGTGGATTGGTGCCTTGCAGTGATAGAATGTAGCTGCTCACTTTGTACATGTCAGCAGGTTTCAGCTGTGCACTCCAGGCAATCATTCCTTTTTCTGGCACCCCGTTTTTGATCGTTTTGTAGACATTGGTAATGCCACCCCCGTGAATCCAGAACTCATCGGTAAGATTGGGACCTACACTACCTTCGCCATTGGCCAGGTGACAAGCCACGCAGTTGGTTGAATAAATGGTTTTACCAATTGCAAGGTCTTGAGGATCGGTGCTGGCTTCCAGATTGTCTTCGTCAATCTGGTTGGCCTGCGTAGCAGCAAAAGCAGCTTTGGCTTGTTCGGCCACTTTCATTTCTGCATTGTATTCGTCGGCTTGGCTTGGTCCGCCCAAAACGTGGTAATACGCAAAAAATATGACACCAAGGAAAATGGTGATGTAAAACATCGCGACCCACCAGGGCGGTAAACTGTTGTCGAGTTCTTTGATGCCATCGTAGTTGTGGTCCAGCATGACCGTGTTTTCCTTTTCAATCGGAACCACGTTCGTCCAGGCCTTGTATTGGCGTTTCCAGAGAGGTTCTTGACTTTCTTTTATCTTTTCCTGGTACGCTTCGAGGCCTTGTTCTTGGTAGATTTTGATCTGCTGTACTTTAATCATCATGCTTAGCAAGTGAAAAAGTGCCAGTACTGCGCCCAACATGGTCAAACCAGCGAAGAAAATCAAGCCATTTGACAGGAGTGAATTGTATACTTCGCTATTGGCCTGGGACGTACCACTGGCAGTTGCTGCCGCTCCCTGGGCGAATGCTAGCGAAGAAGAAAACAGGGCAATGATGGTGATGACAATTTGCTTTTTGAGCTTATTTTTCTTCATGGCGAATGTCAGTTTCCGATGTTTGAAGAATAGAATCGTCCAGAGGGAGATTCGACATTTTATTGAGGTAGGCTAGGGGACTGCGAAAAGCCATCACCGCGCTCACCGTAAATACGGCGACAAAAGTGAGCAGTGCAGATATGGCCATCCAGTTGATGTCGCCTACGCCTTCGAGAATGTATTTATACATGATTCAGGGTTTGGAGATTCAGAAGTTCGAATGTTCGAGGGTTTTCTAATAGCCCTCGAACCTCCGAACCCACGAACCCTATTTTTAATTGGTTGCCGCCTTTGGCTTGATGTCTGTACCTAACCTTTGCAGGTATGCAATCAAGGCAATGATGTCGCGTTTCTCCAACTTTTCGTCTTCAATGCCGTCAGCGCGCAGGCGCGCAGCTATACCAGCTGCTTGTTCTTTCAAATCAGCCACAGCACGATCCTCAAAACCATCTGGATAAGGTGTGCCCAAAGAGCGCAGTACCTTGATCTTACGGGGTAGCGTACCCAGGTCCATTTCATCGCGCAACATCCATGGATATGGAGGCATAATCGAACCCGGCGACATACTTTGTGGGTCTACCATGTGGTTGTAGTGCCAGCTATCGGGGTATTTGCCGCCTTCGCGGTGCAAATCTGGCCCGGTGCGTTTGGATCCCCACAAGAATGGACGATCGTAGATGTATTCTCCTGATTTGGAGTACTCTCCGTATCGTTCGGTCTCCGAACGGAATGGACGTACCATTTGGGAGTGGCAACCCACACAACCTTCGCGAATGTAAAGGTCACGTCCATGCAATTCCAGTGGCGTATATGGTTTCACCGAAGCAATCTTGGGTATGTTTGATTCAATCATGACCATTGGGGTGATCTCGATGATGCCCCCAATCAAGATGGCGATGGCGCTCAGAATCAACATTTGCATCGGACGGCGCTCAATCCAGCGGTGCCAGTGTTCTCCCTTGTGTACATCGGCAGTGGCCACTCGTGCAGGGGCCTCTGCGGCTTCGTCACCGATGAATGCACCCTGTTTGATGGTTTTGATCAAGTTATAAATCATCACCAGCGTTCCGGCAAAGAAGAGTGTACCTCCGAGTGCACGGATGTAATACATCGGCATAATCTGGGTAACTGTTTCCAGGAAGTTGCCGTATTTCAAGAACCCATCAGGGGTAAATTCTTTCCACATCAAACTTTGCGCCCAACCAGCCCAATACAATGGAATGGCGTAAAATGCAATCCCTAAGGTGCCAATCCAGAAGTGTGCGTTGGCCAGTTTGAGTGAGTACAAATTGGTGTTGAATAACCTTGGAATCAACCAGTACAAAATACCAAAAGTCAAAAACCCATTCCAACCCAGGGTGCCAATGTGCACGTGACCAATGGTCCAGTCGGTAAAGTGGCTAATGGCGTTGACGGATTTTATCGAAAGCATGGGCCCTTCAAAGTGGCCATACCGTAAGCGGTGATGGCTACCACCATGAATTTCAATACTGGATCTTGTCGTACGCGATCCCAGGCTCCTCTTAGCGTCAGCAAGCCGTTCAGCATGCCCCCCCAGGAAGGTGCAATCAACATAATGGAAAAAACAGAACCGAGTGATTGCGCCCAATCAGGTAATGAAGTGTACAACAAGTGGTGAGGACCCGCCCAGATGTAGATAAAAATCAAGGCCCAAAAGTGAATAATGGACAAGCGGTACGAGTACACCGGACGGTTGGCCGCCTTGGGTAAGAAGTAGTACATCAAGCCCAGGTAAGGTGTGGTGAGGAAGAATGCCACTGCGTTGTGGCCATACCACCACTGCACCAGCGCGTCCTGAACTCCGGCAAAGATGTATGGCCACAACGCAGTGGC
>ENA-UOWO01003377-UOWO01003377.1-activated-sludge-metagenome-genome-assembly--contig:-NODE-3377-length-18566-cov-5.858733_pt1 | contig 18566 bp, 16 predicted proteins | sample MGYA00238148_ERZ761564 | MGnify/ENA primary metagenome ERZ761564 (study PRJEB28885, sample SAMN05720194) | activated sludge metagenome | isolation source: Anaerobic digester | place: USA...
CGGTTTTGCCACAGCCCGGATGTCAGACTCCGCGGAGCTTTGTGAAACATCCGGGCTAGGTTGACGCGTATACGCCGCCGCGGGATCGGCCATCCGACGTTTGATTGCGACTTTGCCGCGCTAAGAAGGATGCGGATCAAGGCGAGCCCCACCGCTCGCGATGCACCCGGGCGGGGTTGAAGCGGGTGCGGGGTTCCTTGGTTTCGCCGGGCCAGCCGAGCGCGACGGCAGCGACGGGGATGACGCCCGCGGGAGTCTCGAGCAGGCTGGCGATCTTCTGAACACGGGCTTCCCGCGGATGGATGCCCAGCCAGCACGCGCCCAACCCCAGCCCGTGCGCGGCGAGCAGGAGGTTTTCGACGCTCGCGGCGCAATCCTGGAGCAGGTAGCTGAGTTGCCGGTCGTGGGCCGCTTCGAGTTCGCCGCAGACGACGATGCCCAGGGCGGCGGTCGCCAGCATCTGGCCGTTTGGCAGAATGCGCGTCATCGCTTCGAGGGTCGAGCGGGACCGGATCACCACGAAACGCCATGGGTCTTTGGCGACGGCTGAGGGCGCAGCCATGGCGGCTTCGAGAAGCGCCTGAACCGTCGGCTCGTCGATCTCGCCTGGCTTGTAGACCCGGATGCTGCGGCGTCCGAGAATGAACTCGATGAAGGGGTCGCGGGCGTGCGCGTTCATGGCATCCTACGGCGCAACGCTGTAAACGCGGACGTAATCCACGCGGAAGTAGTCGGGCAGGTCGGCCTTCTTGATGTCGCCGCCCCAGGTCCCGATCTCTTCGGTCAGCTTGATGAACTCCGGCACACGGGAGACGCCCCCGGCCGTGGTGCGCCAGGCCTCCTTGCCGTCGACATAGAACACATACTCCTCCGGCAGCCACAAGAGTCCGAAAGTGTGCCACCCTTCCATGACGCCATCGACCTTGAACTTGATCCCGGCCGATTTGTGGTCTTTGCCGTAGCCGTCCCAATGCAGGTTTGACGTCAACTGGCCGTCCCGCCACGGGACCTCGACGATGTCGATCTCCGTGCCGTCCCGCCCCTCGTCGCCGGTCGTGTTGACACCATCGCACATCAGCCAGAAGGCGGGCCAATGGCCGGGTTGTTTGGGCATCTGGCAGCGCGCGACCAGGTAGCCGAACGCGTGCTCGAATTTGCCGCGGGTGTTGACGGCGCCGCAGGTCAACCGCTCGCCATCCTTTTTGGTGCGAAGCACCAGATGGCCCTGACCATCGACGTACGCATCGTCCTTGACCCAGAAGCCGTCGCGGCGTTTCCAGTCTCCCAGCCGATTCCACTTGGTCTCGTCCAGGGCCGCCCCGTCGAATTCGTCCTGCCACACCAGCTTCCACTCCTTGCCCTCGGGCGTGGGCGGGAGGAACTCCTTGGCGGACGGCGGCTCGCCCCCGGGGCTGGGGAGACAAAACACAAATCCAGCGCCTGCGAGCAGGCAAACAATCGAGCATTTCATAGGCATTTGGCCGAGCGTTGTATTCGGTTTCAGTCTAAGTGGACGATGCCGGAGCCCAAGGTCTTCAATCGTCGCGACCTGTGAGGCATCGGCGGTTGTTCGGCGCTGGCCGCCGCGCGCCTTTGATCGGCGCGTGACGTTCACCCCCGCAGACTGTCTGACACAGTGCGGCGGGGAAAAAGTTTGTCTCGCGTCTCCGGTGTGCGACACTTCGGTCGAGCCCGACGCAGACCGGCCCGCTGACCCCGGCGCGGGGGGAGGGAAAGGGATCGGCGTGAGGAGGCCTGTCGGGGCGGGGCGGTTGGGACGGCGTCGGGCGGGAATCGGGGCAGCATGAGTCGTTTCGGCAATCTGGAATTCAGCCGGTCGGGGATCGAGCAGGCGTCGCGGAGTGAGGAAGTGGGCGACGCGGTCCTGCATCTTCGCGAGGCGGAGGCGGCCTTTCGGCGCGGGGCGTTCGAGCAGGCGCTGCGGTTCTATGCGCGCGCGCTCGAAGACGCGCCCAACGACGCGGCGGCGTGGGTGGGGCAGGCGCGGATGCTGATCGAGATGGGGCAGTTCGACGAGGCCAATCGCTGGGCGGACAAGGCGCTGGAACGGTTTCCCCGGCATGCGGACGCCCTCGCGGCCAAGGCGGTTGCGCTGGCCAGGCGAGGCGACACGAAAGCCGCGTTGGCTTTTTCGGACGCGGCGCTCGAGGAGGAGAGTTTGACGCCGTACGTGTGGCTGGCGCGGGGCGATGTGCTGCTGGCGCGGGCGGAGAAGCGGGCGGAGCACTGTTTTGCCAAGGCCCTGGCTGTGGCATCGGGGGACTGGCTCTGGCCCTGGCTTGCCTCGCGCATTCACGCTTTCTACCGCAAGTTTTCGCTGGCGCTGAAACTGGCGACTCAAGCCCTGGCCCTGGACAACGGCCAGGCGGCGATCTGGCTGCAACTGGGGCGTTGTCAACTGGCGTTGGGGCTCGCCGCGGCGGCGAACGATTCCTTCGTCCAGGCGCGCGAGATCGATCCCCAGTGCCCGCAGGCCGACGAGGCGGACGCTTCGCTGCGGGAGGCCGGTTTCTGGACGCGCCTGGCCGGGCGGTGTCGCAGGTTCTGGGAGGGCTGACGATGCAACGGCTCGATGCACTCTTGCAGGCGGCGGTCGAGCGCGGGGCCTCCGATCTCCACCTCGTCGCCGGCGCTCCTCCGGCCTTCCGGATCAACGGGGAGATCATCCTCGCCGACGGGGATATCCTCACATCGACCGAACTCGAGGATTTGGCGGGATCGATGTTGAACGCCGAACAGGCGGCGGCATTCCGCCGCGAATGGGAACTCTGCACCTCGCTGCACTGTCCCGAGGCGGGGCGCGTGCGCGTGGCGCTCTATCGGCGCGACGGCCATGCGGAGTTCAGTTTCAGGTTCTGCGGCGAGGAGATTCCGTCGCGGGAGGACCTCGGGTTGCCGTCCAAGCTCGATGAACTGGCGCGGCGTCCCAACGGGCTCTTGTTGATCGCCGGCCCCACAGGCTCCGGCAAGACCACGACCCTCAACTACATCGTCGATCTGATCAACAGCGAGCGGCGCTGCAAGATCGTGACCATCGAGGATCCGATCGAGTTCGTGCACCGGAACAAGCGCGCGATCGTGGTCCAGCAGGAGGTGCTCTCCGACACCCACTCGTTCCGTCGCGCCCTCATCCACGTCCTGCGTCAGGACCCCGACGTGATCGTCATTGGCGAGATGCGCGATCATGCGGCGGTTGCCACGGCGTTGACGGCGGCCGAGACGGGACACCTGGTCGTCGGGACCCTGCATTCGCCCAGCGTGGTCCATGCGATCGAGCGGATTATCGGGGTGTTCGAGGGCGCGGCGCAGCGCCAGATCATCCTTCAAATGGCCAATTCCCTGCAGGGGATCATCGCCCAGGAATTGGTGCCCAGCGTCGATCGCTCGCGTCGGACTCTGGCTTATGAACTGCTGGTGGCCAACAGCGCGGTGCGCAACGTCATCCGCGAAAACCAACTCCACATGATCGAGACCATCATCCAAACCGGCGGCAAGGATGGCATGACCCTGCTCGACACCTGCCTCTACGACCTCTACTGCCGCTGCCTGATCAGCTATGATGTCGCCCTGACGCGCGCCCGTCATCCGGACCGCATCGCCCAGCGGACCGGCTAGCGGGCGCCCCTCAGGTCAAAGCCGGGCCTCAGCCCCATGACTGATTTCTGGACCATCGCAGGGCGGACTCTGGGGGTGCTGGGCGGGGCGGCCCTGGCGGTCTGGGTCCTGAGGGCCTGGTGGAAGAAGAGCGACGACCGCCCCGGCCTTCTCATGCGCTGGCTGCTGACGCTGGCCGACCTGTTGTTTCTGGGGCTGGTGGTCGGGCCGATTGTGGGACGGTTCGATTACGGCGCGGCCTTCGTGGGAGTGCCCATGGCGGCTGTGGCCGGTCTCATCCTGGCGTTCATCTGGGCCCCGCATCTTACGGAGGCGGTCGGGCGCAAAGTCGGCCAGCTTTATGATGGCGGCGATGTGCCGCCCGATCCGGAGCCGTTCTTCTCGATCGCCGAGGCGCGCCAGAAGACCGGGCGGTACATCGAGGCGGTGGCGGAACTCGAGAAACAACTCGATGTGTTTCCGACGCATTTCCGCGGGCTGATGATGCTGGCGGAGATTCAGGCGGAGAATCTCCACGATCTCCCGGCTGCGACGCAGACCGTCGAGCGGATTGCGAGCCAGCCGGTGCACGCCCCCAAGAACGTGGCCTATGCCTTCACGCGGCTGGCGGACTGGCAGCTCAAGTATCTGAAAGACCCGGTTGCGGCGCGTGAGACGTTCCAGCGGATTGTCGATGTGTTTCCCGACTCTCCGGAGGCGTACCATGCGCACCAGCGGCTGGCGCACCTGGCGACGGCGGAGTTCCTGGCCGGCGCCACCGAGCGCAAGCCGCTGAAACTCACTCGGCATGAGGCTCGTCTCGGGTTGCGTCCGGACTTCGAGGGACTCAAGCCGCCGGCGCCCGATCCGGCCGGCCGGGCGGAGGCGCTGGTGCGGCAGTTGGAACGTTTCCCGCTCGACAGCCAGGCGCGCGAGGAACTGGCGTTGGTCTATGCGTGCGATTTCGGGCGGCTCGATCTGGCCTTCGAGCAACTCGAACAGTTGATCGCCCAGCCGTGCGCGCCGGAGGCGCAGATCACCCGCTGGCTCAACCTGCTGGCGGAGTTGCAGGCCCGCGAAGGGGGCGATGTCGCCCTGGCCCGGCAGACACTCGAGCGGATCATCGAGCGCTCGCCCGAGAGCGGGGCGGCGGAGGCGGCGCGGCGGCGGATGGCGACGATTGGCCTCGAGCTGCGCGCGAAAAAAGAGAGCCGAGCGGTGGCGCTCGGCTCGTACGAAAAACGGCTGGGGCTGAAGATGGGCGGCCCGCCCCCGCGGCAGACTCCGCCCCCGGCGCCCTGAGGAAAACGAATGCCCGCGCCTCCAGCCCGCATATTTCTTATGAAATATCCGGGCTAGCGGGTCTGGAGTTGCAGGGCGATCTGCTTGTCGATCTCGCTGGCCAGGGCAACGTTGCCGCCTCCGCCGCTTTTGCGGGCCTGGACCATGACGCGGCAGATGTTGGGCTCGACCTCGTCGAGCTTCACCCAGACCTTGTTGTTGTCGACTCTGGCTTCGAGGCTCTTCGAGATCGTGTTCTCGCCGGTGAGCGTGCCGTTGAACGCCAGCACCTCCCGAGCCGCATCGAAAATCTGGTCAAGCGGCCGTTCGTAGCGGCTTTCGATCCGGTCTTTGACAAACGGCTTGCCGGCCCGGGTGCGGCCGTCCACCGAGTGATAACAACCGACCGTCAGGGCGATCAGGCACAAACCGGCGATCAGGGCCGAAAGGTTCGTCTTCATGCGCCCGAATGCAATCACATCGGGCCGGACCGTCAAGCCTTTTGCATTTGCGGACCTGCGGCCCGGCGTTATAAAGCCCCTGATGAACTGTACTCGCCCCCGCGGTTGAAACCGGTTACCACTCTCCCGATTTCATCCGCGGGAGATCGTGGTGCTGCGCCTCGAACCCGTGAGGGGGAAGCGCGAGGGATCGAAGAAGCGGATGTCCCGTGCTGGGCTGAGGGAACCGGCGCGGCGAATCGAGATACAGAACGCGAACGCAGAAGGACTTGTCATGAAAACGCAACGCTGGCCTCAACTCTTCCGCATCTCGGCTGTCGCCATGACGATGGCTCTCCGGCCGCTGGCGGCCCAGGAAACACCGTTCGCCGATCTTGTCGGGCCGGGACCTGTCGGCGCGGTCACTCAAACGGCGCCGTTGCAGGTGCCCGTGATCACGTGGGGGGGCGACGTTGCCACATTCCACGCCAACGGAGGGCTCACGACGCAGCCCGGCACGATCTTCCAGAAGCAGGGGCTCAACCTGCGGCTCGCCCCGGCGGACGATTTCGTCCAGCAGGTTCGCGACTATCGGGCGGGCAAGACGCCGTTTCTGCGCGGGACGTTCCACATGGTGGGACTGGCGTCGGAAGTCATCGGCTCCGATCCCCGCACCAAGGGAGTGGTCATTCTCCAGATGACCTGGTCCGCCGGCGATCACATGGTGGCGCGCGAGGCGTTGCGGACCCTCGGCGACTTGAAAGGCAAGACCGTCGCGCTGCAGCAGTGCGGCCCGCACGTCGGCATGCTCGACGACGTCCTGAAATCCGCCCAACTGACCTGGAACGACATCCGGGTGGTCTGGGCCAAGGACCTGTCCGCCTCGCCGGACTCGCCGTCCGAGATGTTCCGCAAGCGCGGCGACATTGACGCCTGTTTCGCGATCACCCCCGACATGGTGGGCCTGTGCGGCGGCCTCACGAGCGTCGGCACCGGCGCGGAAACGACGGTGAAGGGGGCGCGTGTCCTGGTCTCGACCGCGCAGCTTTCGCGCTCGATTGCGGACGTGTATGTGTGTCGGAAGGACTTCTACGATGCGAACAAGGAATTGGTCACCAAGTTTGTCGCCGGCTATCTCAAGGCATGCGAGGACGTTCTCGATCTGAAGAAGCAGTACGAGACCTCCGGGTCCGCGCCCTACAAGGCCCTGCTTCAGATCACGCAGAACATCTACGGGCAGAAGACCATTCCCGTGCTCGAAGACGCCCACGGATTGGTGGCGGACTGCACGTTCGTCGGCTATCCGGGCAACGTGGCGTTCTTCCTCGAGCAGGGCAACCTCACCGGATTCGAGACGTTCCAGAAGTCCGCTCTCGATCTGGCGGTCAGCCGCGGCTATGCGCGCGAGCGCATGGGGCTCTTCCCCTCGGGGCTCGATTACAAGTCGCCGCTGTTCCTGAGTTACCTGAGCAAGACCCAGATCGAGCGCGGCGAGCGGTTCCGCGCCGAGGCGGTCCGAAGCGAGATCGAGCAACTGAGCGCCGGGGGCGCCCTGGACGAACGCACGATCCTGTCCTTCACGATCAACTTCGAGCCGAATCAGACGGAGTTCAGCGCCGTGCAGTACGGCGCCGAGTTCCAGCGGGTCGTCGAAACGGCAGCCCGTTTCGGCAATGCCGTTGTGGCGGTTCGCGGCCATGCCGACCCGACCAAGACGCTGCTCGATCTGGTGAAAGCGGGCCTGGCGCGGGGCGTGCTCAAGCGGGTCGGCAGCCAGGGCAACTACTCTTATTCCCTCAACGGGAAAGCGCTCGATCTGGGCAGCACGGCCGAACTGACGCGGCTCATCGAGAGCGGCGCCTTCGACGGCGTGCCGGACAGCAACCCACGTGAGACCATGCAGGCGGCCTTGAACCTGTCCCGCAGTCGCGCCGAGGCGGTGCTGGACTCGATTATCGAGTACGCGAAGAGCAAAGGCCTGACAATTGACAAGACGCAGATTCAGCCCGTCGGCGTCGGCATCCGCGAACCGTTCGTCGCCAAACCCTCGAACATGGACGAGGCCAAGAAGAACATGCGGGTCGAGTTCCGCATCGTCCGCGTCGCCGCCGAGGCCACCACACAGTCCGACTTCGACTTCTAGCGAGGCGCGCCTCAGACCCAAGACCGTTGCGCAATCACACCGGAGTTTTCTATGAGCCACACGCCCTGGGGTTGGTTGTCCATCCTGGCCCTCGCCGCCTTGAGCCCGAGCACGGCGCGTCTGTGCGCCCAGGACTACCACGACAGCGTGGTCATTGTCCTGGATGCGTCGGGGTCCATGAAGGACCGAATGCCGGGGGGAGACGGGAGCAAGATGGCCGCGGCCAAGACGGCGCTCAAGACCGTCTTGCGCCAAATCCCCCCCACCACACACATCGGTCTGCTCGTTTTCAGCGCCCGCGACCTCCGGGAACCGTGGGTCTACCGGCTGGGGCCGCGCAACGACGACGAGTTGACGTCCGCCATTGATCGGCTCGAACCGTACGGGAACACGCCGCTGGGGCGCCATATCAAGCAAGGAGCGGATCGCCTCTTGCAGGAGCGGGCGGCGCAGTTCGGGTACGGCACATACCGGCTCCTCGTCGTCACCGACGGCGAGGCCCAGGACCAGAACCTGGTGGACCGGTACGCGCCGGAGGTGCTCGCGCGCGGGATCACGATGGACGTGATCGGGGTGGCGATGCGGCAGGACCACACCCTGGCCCGAAAAGCCCACTCCTATCGGCGCGCCAACGACGCCGCCTCGCTCGAACGGGCTGTGGCGGAAGTCCTGGCCGAGGTGAGCCGCCCGCGCACCGACACCGCCCAGGCCGACGCCTTCGTCGAGTTGGCCTCCCTGCCGCCCGAGGTGGCCGCCGCGGCTCTGCAGGCCCTCTCGGCTTCCGGGAACCAACCGATCGGGGAGAGACCGCGCCAGACCGCACCCCCGGAGTCCAAGAGGCCCGACGACGACCTCCAGCCGGCCGCAGGCGCGCCGGCGCCCGCGCCGGCGCCCGCGCCGCCCATGCCGCCCGCGCCGGGCCGGTCCAAGCCCAGCTACAGTCTGTGGTTGCTGATCGTTCTCGTCTTTCTCATCGTCTTCATCGGTCGTCTCTTTAAAAACCGCAGACCATGAGCGAAAAGCGCGCCAGGGGATGTCTGATTGCCGCGGTGATTTGGTGTCTGATTCTCGCCGTTTTGGGCGTGGCGTACCGATACCTGGTGCACCCGTACTTGCGGGACAAACTGCGCGGCGACACCGGATCGAGCAGCCAATACCGCGAGGAGTTGGTTGTCGCCGCCGACGCGTTCAGCGGCTATGCGCTCCTGCGTTCGGAAGCGCTCAAGCAGCAACTCAAGGCGGGCCAGATTCGGTACATGGTGCGCGAGGACCGCGGCGATTTCTCCGCCCGCCTCGAGGCGTTGCAGGCCGGCAAGGCCCATCTCGCCGCGTTTACGATCGATTCGCTTCTGGTCGCCGGCGCGCGTCTCGGGGATTTTCCGGGCACGATCGTGCTGGTCCTGGACGAGACCAAGGGGAGCGACGCGCTGGTGGCGGCGGCCGGCTCGGTGCAGAGCCTCCAGAGCCTGAACTCGCCCGAGGCCCGGATTGTGCTCACGCCCAACTCGCCCAGCGAATTCCTCGCGCGCGTGGTCGTGGCCCACTTCAATCTGCCCCAACTCCCCGCGCGCTGGTGGATCGAGGCGGATGGCCCGCCAGCCGTGTACAGCCAGTTGCGCGCAGCCAAGCCGGGCGAGAAGAAGGCCTTCGCCCTCTGGGAACCGTACGTGACCAAGGCGCTGGCTGAGCCCGGCGTGCACGTCCTGCTCGATAGCTCGAAACTCAAGGGGTACATTGTCGATGTGCTGGTTGCCCAGCGGCAGTTCCTGCGCGATCACCCCGACCGGGTCAAGGCCTTCGTCGAGGCCTACTGCCGGGCCGCCTATGAGTACAGCCAGGTCCCCGACGGCCTGCCGCGGCTGGTCCGCGAGGATGCCCGCCAGACAGGCGCCGAGAGCCTCGATGAGGCCCAGGCCAGGCGCGTCGTCCAGGGCATTCAGTGGAAGAACACCCTCGAGAACTACGTGCACTTCGGCCTGACGCAGGCCCCGCCCCGATCGGGCGTCGATTCCCTCGAAGACATCATCGGGCGTGTGATGGATGTGTTGCTCAAGACCCGCGCACTGGACAGCGATCCGCTGGGGGGCAAGTACAGCACCCTGTATTACGATCAGATTCTCGCAACCATGCAGCGCGAACAGTTCCATCCAGCCAAAGGCGCCAACCTGATTCCCGGACTCGGGCCCAGCGCGGCCGCCGACGAGCAGGTGCGGTCCGCCCAGGCGATCCGGGCGCTGAGCCCGGAGCAATGGAGCCAGTTGCAGCCTGTGGGCGAGCTGCGGGCCGAGCCCGTGGTTTTTGCGCGCGGCTCCGCCACCGTCAGCCAGGCGAGCGAACGGGATTTGCAGGCCCTGGCCCGCCGGCTCGAGTCGTTCCCCGAGTTCTATGTCCGCATTCTTGGGCAGACTCGAGCCGAGGGCGACGCCGAGGCCAACAGGCGGCTCGCCCAGGCCCGAGCCGAAGCCGTCGCCCAGTCCCTGCGCGCTCATGGGATCAATCCCGATCGCCTGCGCACCCAGGCCGAGCCGAGCAGCGTGGCGGGCGGCGAAGGCCAGACCGTTCTCTTCGTTGTTGGCCAGTTGCCCTACTAATGCAGCCTGACATCAGCGTCACCTGCTGTCCGTGGGTGCAGGCCAACGCGCCCAGCGAGCGCGGCGAGGGGCGGCGCCGTGGCAAAAAGACTGTCCACGGACTCGAACCCGATGCATATTCGGCGCTGATCAAGTTCAATTTCGAGATGCCCGACGCTCGAAAAATCCGAAACCGCATCGTGCTGCGCCTGGCCGGTCATCCGCTGGTCATCGGCCCGTTCATCGCCGGGATGACGGCCCTGACGGCGGCGTGGTCCTTTGGCTGGAGAGCCGGCTTTGCCCTCTTCGCCGGCCTGGCCGGCGTGCTTGTGGCGGCCGGGTCGTTTGTGACGCAGTTGACGCTTCGCGGCGAGCGCCTGGCGCGCCAGGTGACCGACGAAGTCCTGGTCGAGGAGGGCCAGGCGGCCCAGCGCGCCCTGGACGATCTGGACCGCCAGTTGGCCGAGGCCGACAAGGATGCCCGGCCCGAGACCGCGCTGCGGGACCTCCGGGCGCTGTTGCGCGCGTTCGACGAAGCCGAGGCCGCCGCCAGTCCCGCCCATCTCCCGCTCATCGTCGACCTCCGGGCGCGGGTGCAGGAGGTCTTCCGCCAGGGTGTCGAGGCCGTTGCCCAGACCGGCAAGCTGTGGCAGACCGCCCGGCAGTTGAATTCGACAGCCGCCCGCCAGCCTCTGCTCGACCAGCGTGAGCGGCTGATTGCGGACATCCAGGCCACCGTCAAACAACTGAGCGACACGCTGGTCGGGGTGCAAAACCTCGGCACCGGCCAAGGATCGCCGCGCGAGTTGGCCAGGCTGCGCGAGGAACTCGATCAGAGCCTCGCCGTGGCGAAAACGGTTGAAGAACAGGTTGCCTCTCTGTTAAACGAAACCCCAATCGGCAGCCGCCACGCGATGGCTGTCCCCACCTCGGAAACGAAAGGATAAGTCTATGTTCGGCGCTCTTGTCCGCTGGTTCAAAGCCCTCGGTTACTTGCTGACCGGGCAGATGGACTCCGCCCGTCGCGTCATCGATGCCAATCCCCATGTCGTGCGGGCCAAGTACGACCAGATTGTCCGGGAGAAGATTTCCCAAATCCAGATTTACAAACAGGCGGTGGCGGGCCTCATCGCGCAGCAGGAGACCAAGATCGCCACCGTGAAACGCCTCACCGAGGATGTCCAGCAACTCGAACGGCTCAAGGCCGGCGCGCTCGCCAAGGCCAAGCAGACTGTCGAGCGCCTCCAGGCCTCGGGCAAATCCAAGGAGGCCATCCATACCGACGAGGACTACAAGAAGTGTCTCGCCGCCTACAACGACTTCTCGTCGACCCTCGGCGAGAAGCAGGAGCGCATCGCCGAGAACGAGCGCGACGTCGAAGGATACCGCAAGACCATCGGCGAGCATAAGGTCCAGTTGCAGCAACTCCTGCGGGACGTCGAGAAAGTCAAAGCCGAGGCCTCGGACGCCGTGGCCGACATCATCACCGCCAAGCAGGAGCGCGATCTGGCCGACACCCTCGCCGGCATCGCCAAGGACGGCTCGGCCGAGGAACTGCAGCGGTTGCGCCAGATGCGCCAGGAACTCCGGGCCGAGGCCCGCGTCTCGAAGGAGATGGCCGGCACCGACGTCAAGGCGCAGGAGGCCGAGTTCCTCGATTACGCCCGCCGGACGGCCGCCAGCACCGAGTTCGACGCTCTGCTCGGCATGGAAGAGAAGAAAGAGGCCGCGCCGCCCGCCGCCGAAAAGTCATCGGCACTGCCGGAATGAACCTCGCATTCATCCCCCCACTCGAACCACCCCCGATTCCCATGAAAACCACTCGATTCGCCCTTGCCCCCGCCGCCTGGCTTCTCGCCGCGGCCCTCATCGCCTGCGCCCCGTCCGCCCTGCCCGCGCCCGCCTTCTCGCTCGCCTGGAGCGAGTATCCGTCCTGGAGCGCGTTTGGCGTCGCGCATGTGTTCAAACTCATCGATGGACGCGAGGGGCAGACCGGCCCGATCGAGGAGAAATGGGGTGTCGACATCGTCCTCAAGGAGGCCGAGTACGATCCGTGTCTGACGATGTACGGCTCGGGCCAATGCGACGCCGTGTGCATGACGACACTCGACGCCTTGAATCCGGCCTTGGGACGCCCTTCGGTCGTGATTGTGCCGACCTCGACCAGCGCCGGGGCGGATGCCCTGATCGTTCCGAACACGATTACGAAAATCAAGCAACTGCGGGGACGGAAGGTCTTCGGCCTGGCCAAGAGCGTCTCCGAGTACTGCTTCAACCGCAACCTCGAACTCCTCGGCGAACGCCCCGAGGACTACAAGTTCACCAACATGGACCCCGGCGCCGCCGCGGTCGCCCTCCAGCAGAAACAGCGGGAGATCGAGGCCATCATCGTCTGGAACCCGTTCGTTCTCGAGACGCTCAACAAACGCAAGGACGTCCATGTGCTGTTCGACTCGACGACGATCCCCAACGAAATCATCGATTCGGTTGTCATGGCCCAGGCCTCGCTCGACAAACCGGGCGGCAGGGAGTTCGCCTGCGCGGTCGTCGACGCCTTCTACCAGGTCAATCAGCGCCTCGCCGATCCCGCCACCCGCGACGACACGTTGATCGCCCTGGGCGAGAAGTTCAGCCACCTCGACCTGGCGTCCATGAAACAGGTCGTTCAGCAGACGCGTTTCTATGCCGCGCCCAAGGCCGCCCTCGACCTCTTCACCGGCCCGGAACTCAAGGCCGTCACCAAACGCGTGGTCGATTTCTGCGTGAAACAGGAGATCGTTCCCTCGGCGCCGAAGATCGGCTACGGCAGCCAGGCCGAGGCGGGCGCCGTGGCGCTGCGCTTCGATCCCGCCTTCATCCGTGCCGTGGCCGACAGGAAGTGACGCCGTGCGCACCGTGTCTCTGGCCAACGAGGTCCATCTGGCCACGGCCAATCGCGTGCCCAACGGCATCGACACCCGAGGCGCCGGCGCGAGCGAGGCGGGCCCCGCGCGCCCGGCGTCCGGAAACCCCGTGTCATGATCCGTCGCCCCATCAAGTCCTCGACGGCAGCCTTCCTGGGCGCGCTCTCGGTCCTGCTGATGCTCGGCGGCTACACCTTTCTGGCGCACCGGCAGTACCAGCGGAATCCGGACGACACGACCATTCCGCGCTGGAGCCAGTTGCACAAGGGCCTGCAGAGCGCCATCGAGGTCAATCGGCGCAGCGGAGACCGCTGGCTGGTGATCGACGCCGTCGCGAGCGGACAGCGTCTGTTCCTGGGACTGGCCGGCGGCGTGGCGGCGTCGCTTCTGCTCGGCCTGGCGATGGGCTGTTTCGCTCCAATCGAGGGCTTTCTGCACCCGCCGCTCTCGTTGCTTGCCAAGGTGCCTCCCACCGCCGCGCTGGCCGTCTTTTTTGTCCTTGTGGGAACCGGAAACAACATGTACGTGGCGATGATTGCATTCGGCGTCCTGCCCACCATGACCCTCACGGTGAATCTGGCGGTCAAGGAGTTCCCGGACGAACTTCTCTACAAAGCCTACACCCTGGGTGCCTCCCACATGGAGGTGGTCTGGACCATCATCTTTCGCCAGGTGCTGCCCAGGTTCATCGACGCCGTCCGACTCTCGATCGGGCCGGCCATGGTCTACCTCATTGCCGCGGAAATGGTCGTGGGCGACGTTGGCTTCGGCTACCGCATCCGCCTCCAGTCCAAACTCCTCAACATGAGCGTCGTCTATCCGTACCTCGCCATCCTCGCCGCATTTGGCTTCGGCATGGACTCGCTGCTGCGCCTGCTCCAGCGCAAGCTGTGCCCCTGGTATGAACCCCGAAGGTGATGCCAGTCCCGCAGCGGGCGACATCGCCCTCGAATGCCGCGGCGTGGGCCACGGCTTCGGCGCCAAAACCGTCCTCTTCGATGTCAATCTCAAGCTGCGACGCGGCCAGTTCCTCTCGATGGTCGGACCAAGCGGATGCGGCAAGTCCACACTCCTCCGCGCCATCGTCGGCACCCACCCGCCCCGCGCGGGCGAGTTGCGGCTTTTCTCGACCGAAACTGGAGACCAAGGCAAGGTCATTGATGGCCCCGGACGGGATCGGGGCATTGTCTACCAGCAATACTCGCTGTTCCCCTTTCTGACCGCCCGCCAAAACGTGGCCATCGGCCCGATGCTCGATCAGACAAGCCTCGCCTTCCGGTGCCTTCGCCGGCTGCGCTGGCGCCGCCTGCGGCGCGACCAGTGGCGGGCGGCCGGTGACATGCTCGAGAAGGTGAAGCTCGGGGACGCGATGGACCTCTATCCGCACGAGATGTCCGGCGGCATGCGCCAGCGGGTCGCGTTGGCCCAGGCCATGATCATGAAACCGGAGATCATTCTCCTCGACGAGCCCTTTGGAGCGCTCGACGAAGCCACGCGCGAGGACCTCCAGCACATGCTGCTCAACCTCTACGAGGAGAATCAGAAGGCGGTGCGGCAAGGCCTGCGCCCTCCCTACACCCTCATCATCGTCACCCACGAACTCAACGAGGCCATCTACGTCGGCGACCGCCTCGTCGGCCTCTCGCAACTCTGGGACTGGCGCAAAGAAGGCCACGCCGAAGCCCCGGGAGCGACTGTTGTCTATGACAAACCGACCCCCGTTTTCGATTCCAAGGCCGCCCGCAACTTCGAGCGCTTCACCGCCCAACGCGAGGAAATCCGCCGCGTGGTTTTCGAACCGGACCCGCCATGCGACCGACATCAGCATGTGGTCTATTGGCGCGAATGCAGAACCCGACCCAACGCGCCTCAAACCGATCCCGATCCCCATCCGCTTGCATGAACCCCCCCCCTCATGACTTCTTGCGGCAGGCCGGGCGCATCCTCAATTCCGGGCAGGCCCGGTCGGTCGTTCTCACCGGCAACATCTACGATCTGTTCTGCAGGACCGCCGACGGTCCAGACGCCTATGTGCCGCTCATTCCCTTTCTCACGGCCCAGTGGAATCTTCCCGGCCTGATCGTCATCACCTACGAGTTGAACGGGCCCATCCGGTTCCACCACGAGACCGACGCCGAAAAGGTCCGCGATGCCTGGCTGAGATGGCGCAGCGGCTGCGACAGCAACGCCCTGGCCATCCAGCGCATGCTGGCCAAGGGCAAAGCCGCCAGCGACCTCGATCTGATCCTCGAGACCTACGACGACACCCTGCGACGCGCCGTCAACAACCCGACGCTGGCCCTCGAACTCCTGCGCCAGATGTGCCTCTGCTCGCGCACTGTCCTCGGCGGCAATCGTCTCCTGGCCGAAAACCTCCTCATCCTCATCGAGGGCGCCGACCTGCTGATGCCCGACGCGCCGATTGCCGGGCTCTCGGACGTCGACCGCCAGCGCATCGGCATCTGTCATGACTGGTTCAGCGATCCAGGGTTCCTCACCGGCGGCGATTCCGTGGTGCTGATCGCCGAGTCCCGCAGCCTGCTGCATCACCGCATCGCGCGCCTGCCCCAATTGCTCGAAGTCGAGGTCCCCGCCCCCGACGCGTCTGTGCGCGCCCATTTCATCGCCTGGTTCGAAGCGGCCCTGCCCGAAGAGGCCCGCGCCAAGCTCGGGACATCTGCGGCCGACTTGGCGCAGTGGACGGCCGGGCTCTCGCTGCAAGCGGTCATGCAGTTGCTCAAAGGGGCGTCTCATGAAGAACGCCCCCTGACCCAGACCGACGTCGTCGCCAAGGTCGAGTCCTTCATTCAAAGTCAGTTGGGCGAGGACATTGTCGAGTTCAAGAAACCGTCGCATCGGCTCACCGATGTGGTCGGATTCCGCCGCCTCAAGGAGTTCCTCGCCAGCGACCTCATCCCGCGCCTGGCCCTGTCCGGACCCGAGGCCCTTGCCGGCGCCGCGGTCTGCGGCCCGATTGGGGGCGGCAAGACCTTCATCTTCGAAGCCGTCGCCGCCGAACTCGATATCGTCGTCCTGGTGCTCAAAAACATCCGCAGTCAGTGGTTCGGCCAGACCGATGTCATCTTCGAGCGCCTCCGTCGTGTCCTCAACGCCCTGTCCAAAGTGCTCATCTTCGTCGATGAGGCCGACACCCAGTTCGGCGGCGTCGGCGCCCAGACCCACGAGACCGAACGGCGCCTCACCGGCAAAATCCAGGGTATGATGTCCGATCCCCAGTTGCGCGGACGCGTCATCTGGCTCCTGGTCACCGCCCGCATCCACCTCCTCTCGCCCGACCTGCGCCGGCCCGGACGCGTCGGCGACCTCATCATCCCCACTCTCGATCCGGAAGGCCCCGACCGCGAGGAATTCCTCCGCTGGACGGTGAAACCGGCGCTCGATGCCGACCTGACCAAGCCGCAAATGGCGGAACTCGAGACGGTCACGCGCGGTTACTCCGCCGCCGCGTTCGCTTCGCTTCGCTCGGAACTCAAGGCCCGGACCCGGCAATTGGGCCGGTCGCTCAAGTTCAACGAAGTCCTCGAACGTGTGGCGGACAACCTGCCGCCGGCCATCGAGGAGACGAGGCGATACCAGACCCTCCAGGCCCTGGTCAATTGCACTCGACGCAGCCTGCTGCCCGATCCCGATGTGACCGAGGAGCAGCGCCGGGCCTGGGAAGCCGAACTCCGCCGCCTCGAGGCCAGGTCCCTCGAATTGTAGCCGGGCGAGAAACGATGGCGTTGGGTGCGCCTGTGTCCAGTGTTCGCGTCCCGGCATTCGGCGGCCAGTTCCCGGTCAATTTCGTCCGGATTGTCCAAGCACCACGCCAATGCCGCGTGGACCTCGCCCAGCGTCAGATACGGGTACGGTGATCGGTGACGTCCCGCGCACAGCGGTGCTGAAGCACGCGCACTCTCCCGCAATGCGGGGCTTCGCGACCTCGATGCCGAACTGGCGCGGGTGGCCAAGTCCATATCGGCGGCGTAGGCCCGCTGCCGGGTGGCCAACTCACTCCGTTGGGCGCGCCGCATCTGCCACGTGGTGGTCACCAGACCGAGCACCAGGCTCATGACCACCGCGCCCAAAGCCCCCGCTAGTTTCGGATTGCGCCGGCGCCAGCGCCAGGTCCGTTCGGCCCGATGCACCGGACGCGCGCGGATTGGCTCGTTGGTCAGGAACCGGCCCAGTTCGTCGGCCAAGTCCTGGGCGCTGGCGTAGCGTCGGTGCGGGTCTTTCTCGAGGCACTTCAGCGTGATCGTCTCGAGATCGCGGGGGATGCTGGGGTTCAACAACCGCGGCGCGACCGGCTCGGTCTCGATCACCTGCCGCAGCAACGCCGTAAGGGTCTCGCCCTGGAACGGCGGTCGGCCCGTCAACAAGTGAAATATGCGGGTCAAGGGTCGGCTGCATGGCTTCCGACCGTCTACCATGATTAACACGCTTCAGTTAACAAGAACCGACGGGCTTTCTTGGCGCTTTCCGGATAGCACGGATGGGTTGGCAGGGGGCCCTGCCGCGCTCGCCAGGTTCGGTCCTGCCAGGTGCAAAAGCCGCATGGCCACATTCCATCCGCGCCTGTTGAGGCAGTCAGCGGCGGCTACGGGTCCTCCGGCCTATGGCACCAGGGCGCGATAGAACCGTTGGGCGTACTTGGCGGCCAGGGTGTCGGTGAACTCGACGGTGCCGGTCACGTTCGTCCGCACGCCGATCTTGGTCCACTGCACCAAGTCGGTCGAACCCTCGAAGACGTACAGGAAGTTCTTGTCGCCCGTAAGCGTCAACTGCACCGCGCCCTCGGTCGATCGCGTTGCGGTCAAGCTCGGCGCAGCGGAGCCACCGGCCTGGTGCTCCGTGACCTCGAACGTTTGCCGCGCAGCCACATTCGCGAATTCCTGGACCAGGCCCGACGGCCACTCGATCCGGACCAACTCGGCGCTGCTGGCGTCGCCCAGACCGAAATGGGGGATCAGGCCGTGCCCGCCGCTCAAGCCGGTGTTACCCGTCAACTCGCGCATCTGCCAGAAGCTCTTCCCGCCAATCGTCGCCTTGACGCGCACCTTGGCGCCAATGGCCGAGCGGTTCGAGGCGACGCCGATCAGGTTGAGTTTGAGCCACGATTTGCCGTTGCCGTTGTTGCGGTAAAGGAGATTGTACGCGCGCTGATCTGGGCTCAAACCACACGCGATGAAGAGATCGAGGAAACCGTCATCGTTGTAGTCGGCCCATACCGTGCCGAGGCGGTACGTGCCGGCGGTGAGGGGGCTGCCCACTTCGACGCTGCTGAAGGTACCGTCGCCGTTGTTGCGGTAGAGGATGTTGGGCGTCCCAGTGAACCTGGTGAGGAACAGGTCCAGGTCGCCGTCATTGTCGTAATCACCCCAGGCCCCGAACGTCGCGCAGACGCTCTGAACCACGCCGGCCGTGGACGCGACGTCGGCAAACACGTTGCCGCCCAGGTTCCGATGGAGCGAGTTCAGGCCCGCCCCCCAGGGGGGCGATCCACCCGTCACAAACAGGTCGAGCCACCCGTCGTTATCGTAGTCTCCCCAAAGCCCGACGTCGCCGCTCACGAGATTTGACCCGGGTGTGCTCATGAGAAGTGACCCATTTG
>ENA-UOWO01003379-UOWO01003379.1-activated-sludge-metagenome-genome-assembly--contig:-NODE-3379-length-18561-cov-5.056955_pt1 | contig 18561 bp, 17 predicted proteins | sample MGYA00238148_ERZ761564 | MGnify/ENA primary metagenome ERZ761564 (study PRJEB28885, sample SAMN05720194) | activated sludge metagenome | isolation source: Anaerobic digester | place: USA...
AGCCCTGTTTGGATAGTGATGAGTGCAGCCGATGAGTTTAAAGACAAAACAACAAGGCCCAACCAGTTATGGCAGACCGATTTTACATACATGAAAATAGTTAGTTGGGGCTGGTATTATCTTGCCACGGTAATAGACGATTATTCACGTTATATAGTTCATTGGGAGCTTTGCAAGTACCAGAAAAAGGAAGATGCCGAAAGAGTTGTTAGCGATGCAATAATCAAGTCAGGCTTGCCACCAAACAAAAGGCCAAGGCTATTATCGGACAACGGCCCATGCTATATTGCTGCAGGGTTTGATGAATACCTCGCAAGCCTGGGAGTGAAACACATCAGAGGTCGCAAGCTTCACCCACAAACACAGGGGAAAATAGAGCGCTATCACAGAACAATGAAAAATGTAATCAAGCTTGAAAACTATTATTTTCCGGAGGAACTAGAACAAAGAATCAAAGAGTTCGTAAACTATTATAACAACGAAAGATACCATGAATCGATAAACAACGTAACTCCGGCTGATGCTTATTATAGAAGAGACAAAGAAATACTACGGAGAAGGAAGATGATAAAAACAAAAACATTAGCAGAAAGGAAATTAAGTAACCAAATTGCATGTTAAAATTAAACCAATTGGAAATAACAAAAATACACCTTAACTTTGATAAGAATTTTGTCCAACATGTTCAGACTTCATACACTGTCGTTAGAATTTGGTTTAAATCGTGAGAGCCCATTTACATATAAAATATGTGTAGATTGAGATGTTGTTGACCCAATACAAATATTTCCACTGTAATTTATTCTCATTCTTTCCACACCGTCTGTGGTAAATCCAATAATATTATGCGATGGGTTGAAAATGCCTGTGTTATTGTTGTACCACCATGTATAGCTTGGCGTTGATGCTTGTGAATATGTATTTGAACCCCGAATGTAAGGTGCCCTGTCGGTTGAGCTTAGCGATGGATTTACTGAAAATACAGCATTTCCAACAACATGTAATTTAGCTTGTGGGGCACTGGTGCCAATTCCTACATTGCCCGGAGTTACAACTTTTAACTGGGCTTGGCTAAAGTTTGCAATAGAAAGGCAAATGGCTAATAAGAGAAGTTTTGTTTTCATAAATATTGATTTATTCCTACAAATGTAAAAATAAAACATTAAAGAATACAAAATAATTATACGTTAATATTATGCACGTTAATATTACGTGTTAAATATTGTCTTTCCCTGTTCAATCTGTAATTTTCTTGTTTTGCGTTGCCCATCCATTTCAAATTCTGCAACGTACAAACCCTCAGCCAATTATGGTAGGACAATGTAGCAGTTTTTGGGAATATATTCTACATGCAGCATAAATATAAGATAAAAATTTTTTCGTTTATATTTTCGTTGTAAATTTGCTCACTTAAAATAAAAAAATGATGAATTACCGCAACGATGTTGAAGCTGTTGATGCTCTCAGGGAAAAGTATAATCTGTTATTTAAAGAGGTAAGTAAAAAAATATACGGACAAGATCAGGTTGTAAGAGAAGTGCTGATATGTATTTTCAGTCGCGGCCACACATTGCTTGTTGGTGTTCCTGGTCTGGCAAAAACACTTTTGGTTAACACCTTAGCTGAAGTACTGGGTTTAAAGAACAAACGTATTCAGTTTACACCTGACCTGATGCCTTCCGATATCATTGGGACCGAAATTCTAGATGAATCAAGGCAGTTCAGGTTTATTAAAGGACCCATTTTTGCGAATTTCATTCTTGCTGACGAAATCAACAGAACACCACCCAAGACTCAGTCCGCCCTTCTCGAAGCTATGCAGGAACGCTCGGTAACTGCAGCGGGAACTATTTATCAACTCGACGACCCTTTCTTTGTAATGGCAACACAAAACCCGATTGAGCAGGAGGGGACTTACCCATTGCCTGAGGCCCAACTCGACCGTTTTATGTTCAACATTATGGTTGGATATCCAAGCTATAAGGATGAGCTTGTAATTGTTAAAAATACTACCGCAGACCTCGATTTTAAACTCGACAATGTGCTTACTGCAGACGAAATTGTATTTTTCCAGAAGCTGGTGCGACGCGTACCTATAAACGATAATGTGATGGAATACGCAGTAAAGTTGGTAAATATGACGCGTCCTGGAACCGGAATGGTTCACAAAACTGCAGAAAAATATCTGCAATGGGGTGCCGGTCCACGTGCTTCTCAATATCTCACAATTGGTGCTAAAGCCAATGCAGTGCTGAGCGGAAAGTACTCTCCCGATATTGAAGATGTGAAAGCAGTCGCCAAAATCATACTGCGCCACAGAATTATTAAAAACTACAAAGCAGAGGCAGAAGGGATATCGGTAGAGGATATCATTGATGAATTACTTAACTCGTAAGAAATGCCTGGCATGAGGCATATCGTTTTTTTTCTGTTGGTTTCGATATGTACCTGGCAAAGCGCATTTTCACAAAACAAACGTAAGATTGAAATTGTTGATGCCAATAGTCTGGAATACAATCAAAACATTGGCAGGGGTGCAAAACGTCTTATTGGGAATGTAGTGTTCAAGCACGAAGGTGCCATGATGTACTGCGACAGTGCCTATTTTTATTCCGAATCGAATACTGTCGACGCTTACGATAATGTTAAAATCGAACAGGGCGACAGCCTCATGCTTACGGGTACAACGCTTAAGTACAATGGAAATACAAAAATGGCTATTGTACGTAAAAAAGTTGTATTAAGCCATTTCAATTCGTATCTCGAAACCGATTCACTGAACTTCGACAGAAGCCTGAACATGGGATATTATTTTAATGGTGGAAACATCTACGATGGCGATAATCATCTTTTCAGTAAGAGAGGGTACTATTATGCCGATGATAAAGACTATTTTGCCGTCGATGACGTAGTGCTTACAAACCCTGAGTATGTAATCTACTGCGATACGTTACGCTATAACACCGAAACTCAAATTGCCTATTTTTATGGTCCCACTCGTATTGTCAGCGATTCTACATTCATCTACTGCGAAAACGGGAACTACGATACAAAAAGCGACCTGGCATCATTTTCCGAAAATGCGTATCTGGTTTCGGGGCAGCAGACGCTTAAAGGTGACAGCCTTTTTTATAACCGCAACATCCGTATGGGTAAAGCGTTCCGTAACGTAAGTGTTACAGATACCGTTGAAAATGTGATTGCCGAAGGTAATCTGGGATACTATTACGAAAACCCTAAAAAAGCCATGCTCACCGATAGTGTGTTGGTAACCTATATCAGCGATGGCGATACAGTTTTTATGCATGCCGACACAGTGTATGTTGATATCGACAGCCTCGACAGAAAGTTGGTAAGGGCATTCCGCAAAGTTCAGGTTTTCAGGAACGATATGCAGGCACGATGCGATTCACTGGTGTACTGCACTGCTGATTCGGTAGCCGAAATGTTCGGGAAACCTGTGTTATGGTCCAACGAAAGTCAGCTTACAGGTGAATACATGGTAATGCATTTTGAGAACAATAAAGCACATCACGTTGAAATAACAGGGTATGCACTTATTGTTCAGGAGGAAGACAGTGCGCGCTATAATCAGATTCAGGGACGAAAGTTGGTGGCTTATATAAAGGATAATGATGTGTGGCGAATCGACATTTTTAACGATAGTCAGACTATATACTTTATCCGCGACGAAAAAACCAACGACATTACAGGGCTCAATAAAATCATCAGCTCCGATATGATCATTTATCGTACGGATAAACAAATCGAAAAAATTCAATTCTTCGAAAAACCCGATGGTATTGTTATTCCAATTAAAGATTTAACTGAGTCTGATGCCTTTCTCAAGGATTTTGTATGGCTCGATGTATTCCGTCCTAAAAATAAATTGGATATTTTTAATTGGATTTCAATAAAATAGTTTATTTTTATAGAGCCAACCAATCTTTCAATTTATGAGCGAAAAACTGCTTATAGGTGTATTAGGGCACTATCATGCAGGAAAATCCACTACATGGAACAGTCTTTTTCAACGGGTTGTTCGAACCGGAAAACACGAAAGAACGCTTGTAATCGGGAGTATGGACATCCCTGTATTTCTTATTAACGGTGCTCCGCTGGAACGCAAAACCGAGTTAAAGAAAATCCTTCCCAAAGATGATCCGACTATTGTGCTGTGCTCTTTTTTGTACCATAAAAATGTAATTCAGAATTTTGAGTATTTTATTAAAAAAGGGTATCAGATTTATATTCAGTGGCTTAACCCTGGTTTCAGTGATGAATACGATGCAAGTTTGTTTTACCAGTATGGTATTATTGACTATTTACTCAATTCCGGAGCAACAGTAAGTGTGCAAAACGGTAAAATCAACCCTGAAAAGAGAGTTGAAATGGTTCAAAATTACTTATTGGGTTGGTACTATTTTTATATAGAAAAAAATTGTGAAAAAATATTGAATTTCGGATAATAGAAACTATTTTTTAGTGTTGGATTTGACCCAGTAACCGAATAAAACAATTCTAAAAAACTTGCTTTAATGCTGAAGTAGGTCATTTATTTATTAATTGTTCTATACTATCTGTTATTGTTTTGCATTTAAAATGTGGAAAAGAAATATTTGATATAAAAACAGAATAAAGCGTTTTTTTTTACTTTGAAATTCAAACTCAAAAACAATATATTTGCATTCAATTAGAAAATATTAATAATTATGACATTACTTATTGAAAGCCAAAACATAGGCAAAGTGCTGGAGCTTAAACTTCATAGTATTGGAATCGACACTATCGAAACATTAAAGGACGTGGGCACTGAGGAAACTTTCCGTCGTTTGAAAGAGATAGATAAAAACTGTAGTAGAAGTATTTTGTTTGCAATTGAAGGAGCAATTCAGGATGTGCGCTGGCATAAACTCGAAGAGTATCGAAAAAATGAACTTAGGGCTTTTTATAACGAAATAGATAACGTTTATTAATAAATTCAGATTTTCTGAATAAGTTTGGCATTTTCTTAATGCTTCAGGGCTATATACTCTGAAGCATTTTTTATTATCTGTAATGCTGACAAAACTCATATTCTAAGGGGAAAACTATTGTCAATTTTACCTGCTTTTTAATGGTTGATTTAATAGATTAATTATGTACAAAATAGAAAAACACCCAATTCTTGATGTTCCTGTTAATGAAAAGCTTACATTTCATTACAACGGTAAACCTATTACGGGCGACTCTGGTTTCACCATTGCTGCTGCCTTGCATCAGGCAGGTTTTCCTGTGCATAGCCATTCCCTTGATGGACGTAACCGCTCTCTGGAATGTGGTATCGGAAAATGCGGAGCATGTGAAATGCTCGTTGACGGGCAGATTAAAAGAATTTGTATTACAAAAATCGATGGGGTACAAGATGTTCGTGAAATACCAATGAACCACATGCCTCCTAAAGAATATGCAATATCCGACAAGCCTGTAAATACCTATAAAACAACCGTTGCAATTATAGGGGCAGGGCCTGCAGGACTCGCTGCTCGTGAATTGTTAAACGAAAATAATGTTGCAAACATTGTTATCGATAATAACGATAAAATTGGCGGGCAGTTTTTAATGCAAACGCACCAGTTTTTCTTCTTTGAGAAAGAAAAAAAGTTTGGCGGTATGCGTGGTTTTGATATTGCAAAGACCTTGGCCGGAGACGATTACACAGGCATTATGCTTAATTCAACGGTATGGGATATTCTCGAAGGAAAGCGCATTGCAGTAAAGAATATTAAGACTTCGGAAGTATTTTACGTTATTGCCGATTTTCTGATTGTTGCCACCGGAGCCATTCCTTTTATGCCATCCTTTGGTAATGATGATGTGCCCGGTGTTTATACGGCTGCGGTAGTGCAAAAAATGATGAATAACGAATATACCTTGTTGGGTAAAAACGTGCTTACCGTTGGAGCTGGCAATATAGGATATCTCACTTCGTATCAATTAATGCAGGCAGGAGCCAGAGTGAAAGCCATAATCGAGGCGCAGCAGTTCGAAGGCGGTTTTCCTGTACAGGCTAACAGGGTACGACGCCTGGGAATTCCCATTATGACCGGATATATTCTGGTTGAAGCTATTCCCAATAGCGATTATTCGGGGATAATTGGAGCAGTTATTGCAAAATGCGAGAATTTTAAAGCCATACCTGGAACTGAACAGGCGATCTATGGTATCGATACGATAAATATATGTACTGGACTTGTGCCTGACGACCAGTTGGCAGTGAAAGGCGAGCTGGTGTTTGGCAGAAATCTGTTTACAGTTGGGGATGCTCTACGCATAGGTGAAGGCACAAGTGCAGTTTTACGCGGCAAACAATCGGCATATGAGATTCTCGAACGCATGGGAGCAAGGTTCCGCTTCGATGACTTCCTCAATATTTCGAAAGAATATATCGATTCGATGCAGCATCCTGTAAGGGTAATTGAAGAAGCTTATAAACCTACCCGCGAAAGAGCCGAATCCCGTCCATACGTGTTGATTGATTGTTTGTATGGTTTTGCCTGCAACCCTTGTGCTTTTGCTTGTCCTCACGGTGCAATTACTAAATCTTCCACTAGTACGGTACCGCGGATCGATTTTGATAAATGCATCGGGTGTATGGATTGCGTTTATCAATGCCCGGGACTAGCGATTTTTGGTTACAACGAGAAAAAAGACTGGTTGTTTTTACCTATTGAATATGAAGTTACTGAAGGAGCTGAGGTTTTTCTGGTTGACAACAACGGTAAAAAACTTGGACAGGGTATAGTAGAGAAAATACTGCGTAAAACCAATAAAACAAATGTGGCTCGTGTAAAATCGCTTGACATTCATGGCATAGACCTCGCCAATGCCCGTGGTTTTATTGTAAAGGAAAACTACCCCGGTGCTCCCGATATTAAAGACCTGAATAAAACCTATGCTACCGAATGTTATATCTGTCATTGCGACGATGTAAAACTCGAAGAAATTGTAAATGTAATCGGCAATCGTAAATATATATCGATTGACGAGGTAAAACACACTACCCGACTGGGAATGGGAGCCTGTCGGGGAAAACGATGCATCAAAAGGCTGAAGCAGATAATTGCACCATACGGAATTGAAATTGTAGGAGAGGCAACACCACGTGGTCCCTTATCGAACCAATTGAGCTTGGGAGAAATGTACCCGAAAAGCAAAAACGAAAAAATTGTTCCCAATATTAATGGAAAACAGATTAAACGCGTTAAAGTGCAGGCTCTTGTAGCCGGTGGTGGTATTGCAGGAAGTGCTGCATTTCGTTATATGTCCGAGGTAGGAATGAAACCTGTACTCATTAATAAAGACCGTGGTGCTTCGTGGAGGAATATTGCCGGTGGACGCCCTGCGTTCAGCTTACCTGCTTTAGCCGATATAGCTCTTAAGAATAAAGCCATTTTTGAAGACCTCGAAAAAAAGTCTGGTATTAATTATCATCCGATACGTTATGTTAGCTTTGCCCATGACGAAGCCAACTATCGTGCCCTTGAAGCTTCAATAGCATGGAGTAATGCTTATATGGTGGAGCCAAAAGATTTCAGAAAAGAGATTTCTCCCCACTTTAATCAAAACCTGAAAACCTATCTTTCAGCACTGGTTACACACGATTGCTGGCAAGCTACTCCGGGTAAAGTACTTGACCTGATACGCAGAATAGGTATTGAAAAGGGAGGTTCAATTCTTGAAGACTGCGCTCTAATCGATTTGCACCGTGAAGGTAAAAACGTGGTTGCACTCGTACTTAACCACAACAATGAATATGTGGAATATGAGACGGAACATTTTGTAAATGCCTTGGGACCGGAAGCCGGGGTATTTGCCAATAAAATTGGCATTGAAACAGGGCTTTACCCAGTAAAACATCAGGCATTCATAACAAAACGACTACCGATGATGGGAAAAGACGGTGCTCAACTTGACATGATAATCGACCGCAGAAAGTATAAAGGTTTTTCAGCAGTATATGGACAACAATTGGCTGAAACAGGGCAGATCATTGGTTGTGCATCGCCTGCCGTCGATCCTCTCGAAACCCGCCAGGAACTTAAAGTTAATAATAAAGAATTTATTGAAATAATATCAGAAGTGTTTGTTGACTGGCTTCCTGCTTTAGCAAATGTCTCTGTTCAGGCTGTATGGGCTGGCTACTACGTTGAACCACGATATATCGTAGACCCTGATCATGGTCTGATTGTGGGTCTTCGCGGGCATGGATTTATGCTTGGGCAATATTTAGCTAAAATGTATGTCGACAAACTTATGGGAAAACCGGTTCCTGATTACTTCGAAGAACTGAAGTTGGGTGGTCCCGGACTTTCGGAAGCAGCGTTTAAATAGCGGAAAAGCTTGCTTTTATTTGTTGGTTGAATTATAAAATCTTATTTGAAATTGATTTTCAAATATGTAAATGTGCAAATTACTTTATTGAAAACTACGAAATATTCTTAATACATTATTATTGAATTTACGAGTGTTAAAATGCTTGCATGGGTTTCGTTTTATTTTGTATCTTTGTTAAGATGAAAATCATAGAGCAGCATATCGAATCATTAAGAAAGCTATGTGAAGCATATCATGTTTCAGTTTTATATGTCTTTGGTTCAGTTTCGGAAGGAAATTTTACCGAAACAAGTGACATTGATTTTTTAGTTCGCTTCGAAAGTGTTGACCCATTGGAATATTTTGATAATTACCTTGATTTTAAAACTGACTTACAAAAGCTTTTTTCGAGGGAGGTTGATCTATTAGAGATTCAAACACTAAAAAATCCAATATTAATAAGGTCTATCGAAAAAAATAAAATTTTGCTCTATGGAAGAGAGAATTCAAAAATGGCTGTTTGACATTAAATACGCTATTGAAGAAATAGACAACTTCTTTTTAGAAAATCCCAAAGAATTTAGTGTTTACTCGACTAACTTGATTTTAAAGAGGGCCATTGAAAGAAATTTAGAAATCATAGGCGAAGCGGTAAACAGAATATTGAAAGCAGATCCCCAATTTCCAATCAAAAATGCAAATAAAATCGTAGGGTTGCGAAATCAAATAATTCACGCATACGATGGCATATCCGATGAAAACATCTGGGCTGTAGTGCAGAAGCATTTGCCGTTGCTGCAAGAAGAGGTTAATCGGTTAATTGACCAATTACAATCATAAACTTTGCATGATTTTAAAATTACCTAATCATTTAGTTTCTATTTCCACCTTCAGCACAAAATTCCACAACAAATTGTACTTTTATCTGTTTAATAATATGAATGAAATGTATTATGGGAAAATTATTTTTGATAACTCTTGTGCTGATGGCTATTGCCTTTTTGGCCCTGGGTATTGCTATTTTTTTCGGTAAAAAGAAAAAATTTCCCGAAGGCTCCATCAGTAAGAACAAAGATATGCAGCAAAGGGGCATTACCTGTGTGAAACACGAAGAGTATCATTCCTGTGGATTAAACGGGGGGTGTTGTGGGAACCATGAAGTTGCTAAAAATGATTAGAAACAATCTTTATAAAAATTATTCAAAAACCAGTTGATAGTTTTCGGGTAAAAGAGTATTCAGTGCATCAATCAGGATTTTAAGTTCGGACGGGTACTCGAAATACACATACACTTGTTTGCTTTTGTGCTGATGGCGTACGGTGATTTCATAATGATTTTCACCTTCAACCTCGGGGTTGATATATTTATCTTTCACCGTTTCATACGGAAAATCCCCGAGTAATTCATCAAATACCGGTCCTTCGTTCATCGAAATGCGCTTTTCGAAAACAACTTCAGGGGCATCGCCGTTTGTCGAAAACCTTGTTACTGTTACTGATTTATAATTCAGTTTGTATTCCCATATCTTATATGTACCTTTTGTAAAAACCGATACAACAAGGTCGTAATCGGCATTTTGGGCAAAAAGTGAGCTAAAGCTAACAATCAGAATAAATGCAAGAGTGAATAGGGGTTTCGTTTTCATGGTAACCTGATTTATTATGGTTTATAGTGTGTATATGAGATTCAAATATCAAATTTAGTGTTTTAGCATTAATATTCTGCGCTTTTATTTAATCTTTTAATAATTAGCAGACACCATTTATATTGTCTTATAATAACGCAAATTTTCCTGAATTGTCCAATTTCATTTTTCTATTAATTAAATATTTTTACATTTGCAGGGAATTGAGCATGTGTGCAATTCGCTTTAGTTACATGTAATATTATGAATCGATTTTTAATACCAGTTTATACGCTGCTCGTTGCCGTAAGCTTTCTGTTAACATCCTGTAAGCCCGATCCTGCCGATCCTCCAACCATTGAGTTGATTTTTGAAACAGGTATGGCTCAGGAGGGGGATACCTTTGCCGTGGGTCGCCCGATTCGTTTCCGTATTGTTGCAAACGGAGCCGATGCCAATATTACCAACTTCCTGGTTCAAAAAGTGTTTGACGGAACACATAAAACGGTTCTTGATTCAGGGTTGAACTCAGCAGGTTTTACAGTAACTGAGACATATTATCAGGGCGTGGAAGAAGAGGTAGAGTGGACTTTTTCGGTTATGGACAGGAACAGAAAATCAGCTTCTGTGAAAATCAAGTTGATAAAAGATCCGAACTCACAATTTGGCGGAATACTCGAGTATGACAGTATTACTGTTGGATTGCAAAGCAATCCTGATGTAGGACATTTCTTCCTGCCATCGCTGAACGAAGTGTATTTCGAGGATTCAGCTACTATGTTTCAGGATTTGGTCGATGTTCTTTGCTATTTTAATTACAGTGAGGATAATGGTGTTAATCTTCCATCACCAACATTTTCCTCTCCCGGAGAAGACCCCAACGCTTCCGGCTATTTGTACAGTGAATATTATCCATTTATCAGCAGCTGGGCTACGCGAAACTACACGAAATACGATATCCGTGCTGACAATGGCGTGACCTTGCAGGAATTCTTTTCGTCGCACAACGACAGCCTTCTTATTGTTTCGTATGACGACGTATGGGGCAAGAAAAAATATAAATGGGCTTATAGCGGCACTTTGATTCCTTTTATGACAGCAGGAGGTAAAAAAGGCATTATCAGGGTAATTGAGGCTGACACCGTAGCAACTGGAACAATTACGTTTTCAATGAAAATTCAATTATAAATTAACCTTTAAAAACAATGATTATGAAAAAAAATCTATTATTTGTTTTTGCATTTTTGATGTTGTTTAGCCCGATAATAGTTGCTCAACAACAAGTGATGATCGGATTTACCTTTTCCGATAATACTGACGCTGATTTTACTGCTGATAACGGAGCAGGGCTTCCAGGAAACGACAGCTACAATGTTCGTGCAGAAAATGCAGCAGGAGATACCCGCGATCTGATTTACTCCGCAGGTGCAACAACTTACGCAGCTACAGCCGATAATTGGGATGCTGGCAGCGATGATAAATTCTGGTCGATAAAATTTAAGGCAGACGGATACCAGAATTTTAAAGTTTCATCGAAACAGTATTCCGATCTTACAGGTCCAAAGGAATTTAAGCTGCAGTATAAAATGGGTAACGGTGGCACATGGACAGATATTACAGGAGGTACTGTTACTGTTGCTAACGATTGGGCAAGCGGTGTTGTAAACGAAATAAGCCTCCCTGCCGAACTGAACGACCCGGGTACAACTTCGATATATATTCGCTGGATTATGACCTCTAACACCTCTGTAAGCAATGCAACAGTTGAAGCAACGGGTGCTTCAAAAATCGACGACATTATGGTATATGGTTCCCCTTTGCCAACACCGGTTTCAATTATCGGGTTCAATTTCACCGACAATACCGATGAAGAATTCAATGCCGATTTAGGCCTTGCAGGGAATCTGACCTATGACATCAGAGCCGAAAATACTGCCGGCGATACCCGCACACTAACTTACACTGAGGGTGCTACCGATTATGCTGCCACGGCAAGTGGTTGGGATGCTGGCTCAGGAGATAAATTCTGGTCAATTAAATTCAAAGCCGACGGATACCACGGTATGAAAGTATCATCAAAGCAGTATTCCGAAGCCACAGGTCCAAAGGATTTTAAACTTCAGGCACGTTTCAGCGGTGGCGATTGGGTAGATATTGATAATGGAACTTTAACCGTTGCCAGCGACTGGTCGACAGGCGTTGCAGAAGAGCTTGATTTGCCGGCAAGTTTCGATAACCCCGGAACGACATCAATTTATATCAGGTGGATTATGACTTCAAATGATAATGTCGAAAATGGAACTGTTGATGCTGATGGTATATCGAAGATAGACGACATCCTGGTAACAGGTTTTAACTCCACAGGTTTTGAGTCTGTGATTTTCGAAAATTTGGTTTCTGTATTCCCCAATCCATGCAATAGCCATGTGAACATCGCAGCAAATGAAGAAATAGCATATTGCTCTTTGTATGACATGCAGGGTAAACTGATAAGCACAACGCGTGTTGATGCTGACGAAACCACGATATCGACCAGCAATTTGGCAAAAGGGATGTACATTGTACGAGTGTTTTTCGGAAACGAAAAGACTCCCGTTACGGAAAGAATTATTGTTGAATAATTAAAATATCATATCTTGGCATTGCCGGTAGCATTGAAGCTTTCGGCAATGCTTTTTTAGGGACTTTAATGCGTAAAATACTAACAATATTGTTGTTGCTGTTGAATGTATATTCATTTTCGCAGACTATTTCGGGTTATGTTACCGACAGTTTACGAAATATCATGCCCAATGCAAACATCTCGTTAAACCGCCACGAAAAGGGCACTATCACCGATTCTAACGGTTATTTTAAATTATCACTCGAAAAACCAGGGAAATACATACTGAAAGCCAGCTTTATAGGATATGAACCCGCGATAAAACAAATTGAACTAAATGACAATCAGAATATTACAATTGATTTTGTGCTGATTCCGTCCACTATTTTTACACCAGAAGTCGAAATACAGGCAAAGAAAACCGATGGATTTGACCATTTTGATGTGCCGATTAGAGTTAAAACATTAAATACTTACGATTTGGTGCAAATACCTGCAATTAGCTCAAGTAAGCTATTTAATAATATTTCCGGAATAGATGTTAGAAACGAATTCGGAATTTTTTCGTCGCAGACTGTGGTATCATTGCGCGGGCTGGGAGGGGGGCAATCGGGGACTCTGGTAGTGATTGACGGAACACCCTTGAACAAATCGGAATCCGGCTCGGTAAACTGGAACATGATTGATATTGATGGAATTGAAAAAATTGAAATCATGAAAGGACCGGGCTCTGTTTTATTTGGCAGCAACGCTATGGGAGGCGTGATACTTATCACCACAAGCAAACCCAAGTCGCTGTTTTCAGCCGATATGAGTCTGGGTTACGGGCGCTACAATACTATGGAAACCAAACTTAATACTTCGGGGAGAAGCTTAAACAACTTGATATACTGGAAAGCCAATATCATGTTCCGGCGCAGTGATGGGTATGTCTACACTCCCGATTACGAAATTATTGAAAACGATACCATTATTGTCCCGGTTTATCTGAGAGAATATAGTGCAGGAGCAATGCTTGGATTTCAGATAAACGAACAAAACCGACTTGAACTCTCATTCGATTACTACGACGACCGTAGGGGCTCCGGAATAAAAATATTTGAGGATTTGGGAGCAAATGATGAGCATGATACCTATAGTACGTATTTACGTTATAAGGGCAATTACCGTAAATTCTCTTTATACTCAAACTTATATTTGTTGAATGAAAACTACGGTAAGCTTAACGAGTATTATAGCGATGGGGAATATAAACTATACGAAGTAGATTCGAAGAGACTGGATTATGGAGCAAAAATTTGGACTGAAATACCTGTAAGCAGTAAATGCGATATTACAGCAGGTGTCGATTTTAAAACTGGTGCAGTGAATGCCTCGGATATATACTTTACCTCGACTGATGTTATCAGAAATCGTGGAGAAATGAATACACTGGCAGCCTACCTTCAGTTGAAATACTATATTACACCGCACTTTACCGCTATCGGAGGTGTTCGCTACGATATAGCTTTGTTTCATGATGCCGCATTCAGTATTGAACAGCCATCATATTCTATCGAATATCTTGCCGGGTATCAGTTCAGTGATGTTGAAACAGAGCACTGGTCAGCAACAAACCCTAAATTCACTTTGCAATATACAATTAATGAATTCGATAAAATTTATGTTACGGTGGCCAAAGGATTTGGAGCACCAATTTTAGAAGATTTATGCCGCACGGGAAGGAAAAAAATTGGTTTTAAAATTGCAAACCCTGCCTTGCAACCCGAGCATATAACCAATTTCGAAACGGGGTTTGACTTTGGGTTGGGCAAGAAGCTGAATTTTGCTGCATCGTTTTATTACACCTTAGGCGATAATTTTATTTATTTCGTTACTACAGGCGATTCTGTAAATATGGGCTATACTATTGCGCCGATATATCAGGCAAAAAACATAAGTAAAGTTGAAATATTTGGTGCTGAAGCTGATATAAATGTCGCTCTTACAAATAATCTTAAGGCTTTTGGAAACTACACCTATAATCATTCTCAGATAAAAGAATATATTGCAAATCTGGAACAAGGCGATAAAGACCTGTCGGGGAAGTTTCTGACCGACGTACCTATGCATAAGTTTTCCCTGGGCTTGAGTTTTCAAAATAAATATGTGAATATCTCTTCATCGGTAAAATATACCGGTGAGCGATGGCTGAACGATGAAAATAAATACGACAATGTATATCTAATGTCTGACAAATACCCCGATTATTTTCTTGTTGACATGAAACTATGGAAACAGATCAGGTCTTTGACTCTGAGTGTAAATATCGATAACCTGCTGAACACAATATATACCGACAGCAAAGGGTTTAAATCCCCTGGAATTTTCTGGATGATTCAAGTAAAATATAATTTTGTTACACCTAAAACTAAATAGTTATGAAAAAAATCAAAGTAGTTTATTATTTATCTGTCATTCTCATTGTAATGGCATCTTGTGCAGGGAATAGCAATCGTGGAAAACAGGAAGTTGGCAACAGCTCACAGCAAACTGTTCAACATGACACGGCAGATTATACAAATAATTTTTATGACAATGCCGAGAAATACAGTCTCAAAACTTACGATCTTGAAGTGGTAGGTGAAGTGTCAAACCCCGGCAAGGTGGATTTCTCAAAACTACCACTGCGAAGTGTTATTGTTAAGGAAACGCTCCTTGGCGACAATGGGGATAAATTTGTAGGTGCATATTGCTACGATGGGTATTCACTTTTCGATATCCTGAATGCATATCATGTCGCCAAGAAAAACGAAGAAGAATATAAGCCGATTATCGACATGTATGTTGAAATTGAAAATGCCGATGGAGAAAAGGTGGTTTTCAGTTGGGGTGAAATATATTACCCAAACCATTTGCACGAAATAATAATCGCAACTAATGTAATGCGCATTGTACCAAGTAAAACCAATGAATTATGGGAATTACCCACCGATAACAAACTGGTTGTAGTAAGCGATCTTATTACTGAACGAAATATCAGTAAACCTGTAAAAATAACTGTTAAATCATACGATAAGCAACTGGTTACCATAAAAGGCAAGACCCCGCTTTTTGCACCAAAGTTCGATTTTTTCAATTCCGATAAACTGATAGCCACATATACTCAAAACCCGAAAGACATTGCTGAATTAACCTTACATACCATATTTTATGGCCGCGGCAGAGGCATTCACAGCACCCAACCGTTTACGGGTGTTCCACTGAAACAACTAATTGCCGGACACATTCCGTTGACTCAGACAAGCATCAGGCAGGGATTATTTCTTGCTGCTGCAGATGATGGCTTCAGGGCGGTGTACACTTATAGTGAGTTATGCAACCGCAACGATCAAGCAGATGTGCTATTAATTTGCCATCCGGAAGTAACTACCGATGGTATTTTCAGATTGTTCCCAAGTTGCGATTTCTTCAGCGACAGAGCTATTAAAGCTCTGAATGCACTTTATTATTCAGAGGCAAAATAACATTCTCACAGTTTCGCTTATCCTGAAAACTCCTTGCTGTTAGAAATCGTTTTTATCGCAGGATTAATTAATTTTGTGGCGCATTATTACGGTCTAATGAAAAATTTTTCAGCATTTACGCTGACTTTATGGTTATTGGGAGGAATGGTTTTGCTTTTTATTGCAGCTCCATTGCTGGGTTTATTCCTGTCGACCGGAGCACCAAAACTCTTTGATACTATTCAGGATCGTGAGGTTACCCGAAGTATTTCACTTACTTTGTGGGCATCGATGGCAGCGACAATTATTTTTGCCATTGGTGCTATTCCGCTTGCATGGTTATTAGCACGCCGGAAATTCAGATTCAAAGGACTGGTAAATGCTCTTATCGATTTACCCATTGTAATACCGCATTCAGCTGCCGGTATAGCTATTTTAGGTTTAGTTTCTCGTGATACACTTCTAGGGCGCATAGGAGAGAGCATGGGGCTAAGTTTTGTAAGCAACCCTGCCGGGATAATTATTGCAATGGCTTTTGTAAGCTTACCTTTCCTTATTAATGCAGCCAGGGATGGCTTTTCTGCAGTACCTGAAAAACTCGAGAAAGCTGCCTATAACCTGGGTGCATCACCAATGAGGGTGTTTTTTACGATAAGTTTGCCTTTGGCATGGAGAAGCATTGTTTCCGGGCTGATAATGATGTTTGCTCGTGGGATGAGTGAATTTGGGGCTGTAGTAATCGTGGCATACCACCCCATGACAACTCCCGTTTTAATCTACGAACGCTTTGGCTCTTTTGGTCTGTCGTATGCACAGCCTGTTGCCGTTATATTTATTAGTATATGCCTGTTGTTTTTTGCATTGCTGCGTTATTTTTCAAACAGAACTGCCCTTGATTGAGCTGAAAAATATATCGAAAAAATTCAGGAATTTTTCGCTGAAAAGCATTAACCTGCAGGTTGAACAGGGTAGTTATTTTGTTTTACTGGGAAATTCAGGCTCGGGAAAATCTGTTCTGCTTGAAACTATTGCAGGCTTCTATTCACCCGACAGTGGCCAAATATTTATTAATAAAAAAGATGTAACCAATCTGTCGATTGCAAAACGTAAAACAGCTCTGGTGTTTCACGATTCAGCACTATTCCCGCATTTAACCGTTAGGGGAAACCTGATGTATTCGTTAAAAACAGGCAAAATACAAAGAAGTAAGTGGGATTCCCTTGTGAACGATATGGCCTCTCTGACAGAGGTATCACAATTGCTGGACCGCTATCCTGCAAAGCTGTCAGGTGGCGAGAAACAGCGTGTTGCTCTCGGCAGGGCATTGTTGCAGAAACCCCATGTGCTCATGCTTGATGAACCGCTTGCATCGATGGATGTTACATTACGAAGCAACATGCGTAGCTTACTGCGTAAAATCAACAGAAGCGGGCAGACAATAATACACGTAACGCACGATTTCGAAGAAGCAGCTATGCTGGCAACTGAAATTGCTGTTATCGAAAACGGCAGTATAATGCAGTGCGGGAAACCAGCACATGTTTTTCAAAGTCCGAAATCAGAATTTATTGCAAGGTTTTCAGGCTATAAAAATTTCTTTGAAGGCAATATTGTTAATAATAATGGTCATAGCGTATTTCGTACGAAAAACATTGAAATTGTGCTGAGTGATTCAGAGGCAGTTGGATATGGTTTTGCTGCAATTCGCAGCGAGGATGTCTCTATTGGGATCGAGAAGCCCATTTCTTCAGCAAGAAATAATTACAGAGGTCAGGTTACCTCAATTGAACAGTATCATTCAAATTATGAAATTATTGTTGATGCAGGTCAGGAATTCAGCGCATATATTACTGCTGAAGCGATGAAGGAGTTGGCGCTTGATGTGGGTTCATGGGTATGGGTATCGTTTAAAGCTTTTTCAGTTAAATTTATTGAAAAATGATCGACTATAAAGAAGCTGCCATAATAATTCAAAGAGCAGTTGAATCTGTCTCAACCGAAACAATTCCCTATAGCATTGCTCTGCACAGAATTATTGCTCAGGACATTGTTTCGGATGTAAACATGCCCCCTTTCGACAAGTCGGCGGTTGATGGGTATGCATGCCGCAGAAGCGACCTTGGAAATAAGCTTATGTTAAAGGACGTTATCAGAGCAGGGCAGGAGCACCACATTGTTATTGACAAAAATGAATGTGCTAAAATAATGACAGGGGCAATGATTCCAGCTGGTGCCGATTGTGTGTTCATGGTCGAGCAGAGTGAAATATCGGAGGATAAAATGATTCGTTTTATCGGTATTAAAACGTCTGATAATATTGCCCGTTTTGGTGAAGATGTTAAAACAGGGTCAGTGGTGTTACGGAAAGGTACTTTCATTGAACCAAAGCACATCTCGGTGTTGGCTGCAACAGGAACTACTATGATAGAGGTTTTTAGAAAAATAAAAGTAGCTATAATTACCACAGGAGATGAAACTGTTGAACCAGATATTA
>ENA-UOWO01003388-UOWO01003388.1-activated-sludge-metagenome-genome-assembly--contig:-NODE-3388-length-18538-cov-13.018936_pt1 | contig 18538 bp, 4 predicted proteins | sample MGYA00238148_ERZ761564 | MGnify/ENA primary metagenome ERZ761564 (study PRJEB28885, sample SAMN05720194) | activated sludge metagenome | isolation source: Anaerobic digester | place: USA...
TGGGTGGTGTCCCGACCTTCAATTTCATTTGACTCTATAATTAATTATAAAATAATAGTATGGATTAACACCGAAAACAAACCAGAATTTTTATAAAACCGGAACACTACTGAGTACAGATAATGCGGAAGAATGCGGAATTTTTTCCTGACCGGCTGCGGAGAGTGAACGCCAGCCGGGGTATACCCTCAGCCTTGCCCCGGTAAATGCGAAAGCGCCGCTCCTGCTGATGAGCAGGAGCGGCGCCGGCACCGGATTACTTGGCGAGAAGCAGTTTCCTGGTCAGGAGCTGATTCCCGGTGCGCAGGCGGTAATAATAGATGCCCGTGGGCACCGCCATGCCCGCCTCGTCGCGGGCATCCCAGATCAGGCTGTGAACACCCGCAGAGCTGGCGCCGCGGACCAGGGTGCGGACCATTTGCCCCTGCAGGTTGTAGATGGTGAGCTCGACATCCGCCGCGGCCGGCAGCTCAAAGCTGATGGTCGTCACCGGATTGAAGGGATTGGGATAGTTCTGTGCCAGATCCACGCGCACCGGGAGGGCCACCTCCGCAGCGACCGGGCCGTGCAGGGTCATCACTCCGCTGCGGTCCACATCCTGGATCTTGTAAAAATACTTCATCCCCGCCTGAGCGCTCCGGTCGAGATAGCTGTAGCTCCCGTCCGCAGCCGGCGGAATGAGGGCGGCGTTGACCTTTTCGTAGAGGCCGTCGCGGAGGCTGCTGCGCAGCACATTGAAGCCGAGATGGCTGCTCTCCGAGGCGGTCTGCCAGCTGAGCAGCACGGCCGCTTTTTGCGCTGTGGCGGTGAAGGATTTGAGCTCCACTGCGCTGATGAGGAGATGCAGATGCCAGTTAAGTTCGCGCGTCGCCTTGTTGTCCGAGACGCGGACCGTCACAACGCAATCTTCCGGGAAAAGCTCCGCATCGGGATAGAACATGAAACTGGACTGATCGCCGCCGAAGATGCCGTTGACCGACCAGTGATAGGTCAGGGGATCGTTCTCGGCATCACTCGCGAAGATCTGGAAGGGGATGAACTGGCCGAATGTGCGCGTCAGCGTGGTATCACCCGGTTCAAACGAATCAATGCTCGGGGCGGTGTTCAGGGTCGTGACCGTGATGCGGATCCAGGCCGTGTCCGCCGCCTGGAAGGCATCCTTTGCGATGAAGGTCACAGTGTAGGGGCTGCCCGAGGCCTGGACGCGCGTCGGCGTCCAGGAAAAGCTCCGCTTGCCGGTCGAATCGAACGCTGCCCCGGCCGGCAGATTGCGCGCTCCATAGGTGATGGCGTCACCGTCGGCGTCGAAAGCGGAGACGGTGAAGGAGATCGGCGTGCCCGCCAGCACCGAAGGATCGGTGGGCACCGTCAATTCCGGAGCGGCGTTGACGGCCTGGCTGCTGAAGAGGAGGGCGCCGCCCGCTTTGGTGAGTGGAGAGAGTTTGACGCTCTGGCTGCCCTTCAGGCCCAGCTTCCAGGTGGCGCTCACCTGTCCCAGCGCGTCGCTTTGTACAACCGCCGCCGTGGTCAGGGTGCCGCCGCCTTCGATGATCTCCCACTTGACCGATTCACCGGCCAGAGGCCTGCCGTAGGCGTCGCTGACCAGGCCCTGAATGGTCATCACTTCGTTGGGCCGGCCGCTGCCCGCAGCCTCCTTGATCTTGCTCAGATAAAGCGTGGCTCTCTCCTCGACGATGAACTGGAACTCCTGCACCAGCCCGGAGGGGTGATAGGCAGTCACGCCGTATTCGCCGGCGACGGAGCGCGGCCGGAAGAGCACCGCAGCATAGCCGCGCTTGTCGGTGGTGACCGGGTTGGGACTGAGAAAGTCCCCCTGGCCCTTGCTCTGGAAAAAGGTCACCGGCAGCCCCTCCGCCGGGGCCGCATTGGAATCGGTCATGGCCACGATGAAAGAGTCGGTGAGCGCGGTGTTGATCAGTCCGATCTGATGGTTGCCGCGGACGATGACCATGCTGTTCGGATTGGGCGGATTGGCGATGGCGTAAAAATCGATCTCGCTGCCACCCAGTTCCGGCACCACAGCGGCGACATACTGCTCGCCGATCTTGCTGCCGAGAATCCAGTTGACCTGGGCTTTGCCTTCGGCGTCTGTGGCCACCGGCTGGATCTGCGAGATCGAGCCGCCGCCCGACTTGACGCGGAAGGTCACCCAGATATCGGGGACAGGATTGCCGTTGATATCATGGAGATAGAGCCCGATCGGCTGGGGCAGGCCGGTACCGCGCAGAGCGATCTGGCCGGTGCCGAAGCGCATTGCGCTGACCGGCAGACCCGGCACAAAAACCACTTCCGCAGTATCCTGCGGAACGATACTGTTCTCCACCATGCTCCAGACCCGGAGGGCGCCCGCCCGGGTCGAGGTGATGGTCCCCTGGGTCTGACCGCCGCTGTCGGTAGCGAGGGCAGGCTGGTTGACATGTACATCCAGCCCCGAAGTGTAAAGCGAGACCATCTTGCCCGGAACCGGGTTGCCCTGATCGTCGTGCAGGGTGACGATGATGGTGGCAGCCGCCTTGCCGTCGGCAGTCACCGGTGAGTTCGCCGTCAACTGTGAACGGATCCCGTCCGGCTGACCGATATGGGCTGTGACCTCGAAATCGATCGGCGAATTGGCGAGGGCGAACCGGCCGTCTTCGGCTGTGGCGCGGATTCTGATCGTGCCGGGCGTGCTGCCCAGCCTGAGCGCCATACGGGCGATGCCGTGGGCATCGCTGGTGGTGACCAGACTGTTGGATTCACCGTTGAGGAGTGCGCTGCCGCTGTAGACCTCAAAGCTCACCGGCTGGTTGGCCACGGGCTTGTCGGTCGCGTTGACCGTGCGCACGCTCAGTGAATCCGCGAGATAGCGGCCCACCGTGCCGGCCAGGCCGCTGCCGTGCACATAGACCATTTTGGTCGCGGTCGTCCGCCGGCCCGAGGCACGGAACGGAACCGGCGAATTATAGAGCGGCACCGAGTTGAGTTCGGCGCGCACCTCAAAAATATTGTTCTCATCGCCGAAATTGGAGCCGATGCTCGCCACTGCGCTGGCCATGCCTGCGGCATCGGTCGTCTTTACCACCTCGGCAGCCCCGCCAAAGTTGGCACCGGGGGTGATGGCCTGGAAGGTCACCGGATGGCCGGCAACGGGCACGCCGTACGCATCGGTCACCTTGACCTTGAAGGGCTCCGGCAGAGGCTGGTTGATCCCGCCCACCTGGAAGTTACCGCTGACGTAAACAAGGGAATCGGCATCCCCCGCGGCGGTCGTGGCATAAAAGACCAGCGGCGAGGGATAGGTCGGGATCTCCGAACCGAGATACTGCCCGGAAACCGTCACCTGATTGACGTAATCAGTGCTGCCCAGGGTGAAAACCACGGCGGCCTGCCCGGTGGGGTTGGTCTGAACCGTGGCCAGGGAGAGGCCGTTGACAGTGCCGCTGCCGCGGCTGACCAGGAACTGCACCGGATGATTGGCGATCGGATTGCTGAAAGAATCGCTCAGGGAGACGATGAGGGGCTGTGCCAGGGGCGCACCAAAGGTCCCCTTCTGGTTGTCCCCCGAAATCTTGTAAAGCAGGGCGGGACTTCCGGCTTCAGCGACCGCCGTGAAGGTGATCGGCGAGCCGGTCAGCCCGGAAGCCGTCGCAGTGACGGTGTTGGTGCCGGTGGCGGTCCCCAGCCGGTACCAGGCCGAGGCGTATCCGCTCTTGTCGGTGCTGATGCGGACCGATGTTTGGCCGTTGATCGAGCCGCCGCCTGTGATGACATTGAAATCGACGGGATGGTTGGCGACCGGATTGGCGTTGGCATCGGTCACCCGAACCACAAAGGGGGCGGCCAGAATGCGCCCGACCTTGCCGCTCTTGCCGTTGCCCGAGGTCTCGATCAGCCGGGCCGCCGGCGCGGGAGTGGCCGAGATTTTGAAGGTGACCGTGCCGGCCGCACCCACGGAGGAGGCCTGGAAGACGTTATTGGTGTCGCCCACCACTGTGCCCACCGTCGGCTTGATCGAGGCCAGTCCATCCGCCGAGGTATTGACATTCAGAGTCGACTGGCCGTTGATCTTGCCGCCGCCGGAGACCACAGAGAAGAGGACCGCGACACCGGAGATGGCGTTGCCCTGATAGTCCCGCAGCCGGACCACAAGCGCGGACTCGGTGGCTGTGCCCACCCGGGTGCTCTGACGGTCGCCGGACTCGTAGCTCAGGCGGCGCAGGGGTTCGGAGGCCGAAGCGGAAAAGAGCGCAGGATTGGCGGCGTTGAAAGCGCCATAGACCTGCAGGGTCTGCACGCCGAGGAGCGGCCCAAGCCGCCAGCCGGCGGAGGCGGTCCCGTCCGTGCCGGTGACCGCGGTAGTGGGCGAACTCCCGCTCGTGCCGAAGCCCCCCCCGCCGGTGACGACGTTGAAGGTCACGGTATAGCCGCTGACGATATTGCCGAACTGATCGGTCACCTTGACCTTGATCGGCACATCGAGCACTTCATTGAGGTAGCCGCTCTGCCCCTCGCCCGCGATCTTTTGCATCCGTTCCGCAGGTCCGGCGTTGGCCGAAGCGACGATATCGATAGGAGCGGCGGGAGTCCCGGGCGCCGACAGATTGATGATCTGGCCGCCGCTCTTGTCCAGCGAACTGATCTGGACCCGATTGTTGCCTGCGCCTGCGGTCTGGCCCAGCCTGAAAGCCGCCCGCGCCAGGCCGTGGAGATCGGTCGAAACCGTGGCTGACGGGCCACCGTTGACGGAACCATCACCCTGGGTGACGGTGAAGGTGACGCTGTGACCCGCCAGGGGACGCTGTTCATCCCCCTCGGCGTAAACGCGCACGATAAGGGAATCGTTGAGCACCGTTCCGGCGACACCGGTCTGGTTGTCGCCCTTGACGAGGATAAAAGAGGCGGCATCCCCGCTGGTGGGATCGATCTCGACCAGGGTTTTGGCGGTGACACTCCGGGTCAGGACCTGGCCATCCGGCAGAGTCACGCGCAGCACACCGGCGGTGTTGGTGCCCATGCCGAAATGGACCATGCGCCCGGGCTGGCTCTGATAGCCCTGGATCGAGCTGATCTCGCGATAACCGAGGCGGGCGCCGTTGACGCCGCTCTGTTCGAAAAGTTCAAGTTTTGCGCCCAGGTAGCCGAGAAGTTTGCCCTTGTCGAGCACGCGGACGAGAAGAAAACCGTTGTCGTTGGTGGTTGTGTTCCTGAAGAGAAAATTGCGGCCGTAAAACAGGCCGTTGGAGCCCGTGTTGCCTTTGGCTGTGCCATAGATATCGATCTTGCCGTCGGCGTTATAGTCGGCCATGGCCCCGCCGCGGCCGTCCTGAAAGATCGCCTCCAGGCCGGTGCCGGTATATTCGGAGAAGCTGATGCTGCCCGGCGACGAGGTGTTGCGATAGAGGCGGGAGCCGTAATCGGAACTCTCGGCGCTGTAGCGGTTGCGTTTGATGAGGTAGAGGTCCTGAAAACCGTCATTGTCGACGTCGCCGGTGATGGCGCCGTAGCATTCGAGGTAGATGGTGCCGGCTTTGGTGAAGGAGCCGCTGCCGCTGTTGCGATAGTAGAGCACCTGCGGCTTGTTGTCGCCGGCGCTGGCTACGGAGAGAAGCAGATCGAGATAGCCGTCGTTGTCGAGGTCGGCGAGGGTGGGCGCGTTCGGATCGGTAGTGATATCCACTCCATACGCGGTAGCCTGATCGGAGAAACCGCCGTTCCTGTTATTGATCAGCAGCACCGCTGAAGCATTGCGGCGGGGGTAAAAGATGTCGATATAGCCGTCCTTGTTGATATCGCCCGCGACGGCACGCGCTCCCGCTCCGAAGGGCAGGCTGCTCAAATCAACGCGGTTGAAGCTGCGGTTGTTCTGATTGACATACAGGGTGTTTGCCGAGCCGCTGTTGGCGATGAAAAGATCGATATCACCGTCATTTTCCAGATCGAAGGCCAGAGGATTGATGGAGCTGCTGGTGGCGGCATTGACATTCCAGGCGGCACTCTGGTCGCTGAAGGTGCTCCCCTGGCTGATGAAAAGACGGTCGGAACCACCATAATTGGCCAGGAAGGCATCAAGACGGCCGTCACTGTTGAAATCGGCGGTCGCCATTGCGAATGAAGGGCCGACGTCCGAGAGGCCGTAGGCCGCCGCCGATTCGGCGAACTTGCCGCTGTCGGGAAGCGCGGCAAAATAACGGTTGGCCAGATTGTAATAGGAGGCGTAGATATCCTCTTCCCCGTCGTTGTTCAGATCGGCCCAGCTCATGCCCTGGCCGTTGAAGGTGGTATCGACAGCCACACCCGCGGATTTGGTCGCATCAACAAATTCGATCGCCTTCTGCGGCCCCTTCAGGACCAGGTTGCTGTAGGTGACCCCGGTCATGGAAGTATATTCATAATTCTTGCCCAGGAAAACAAACAGGAAAGCCTCGCTCTGCATGACCCAGGGCGTCGATGATTCAACCAGCTTGCTCCCTCCCGCCCAGACCTGGTACCAGATCGTGCCCGGCTTCCAGATGAAACGCAGGGTGTAGGTTGTCGCGCTGCTGTAGGCCTTCTCCTGGATATCCGCGGTGATCAGGTTCGCCTGGACCGGATCGTACTGGGACTTGGTGAAAAGCTTAAAAGCGACATTTGAGCCGTCCACCTTGGAGGTATCGGTCTTGACGAAGGCAAAGCTGCCCTCGGAAGGGAATTTCACTTTGTCGCGCTGGTAGAAAGCGCCCCGTCCGCGCGACCAGATCGAAAAGGGGATCCAGTCTCTGGTGACGGCATCCGCGGAGAGCCCCTTGACCTGCACCTCGAGCGTGCCTTCATACGGCATATAATCAGTCAGATAGAGCTTGAGCTGGCCGGACTGACTGGTAGGCCTCCAGCCGCTCGCTGTAAAAGAGCCGCTGGAATTAACTATCTGCGCGACCGGTGTCGAGGCGGTGGTCAGATCATAACGGAAAAGTTCCCGCGTATGGTTCGGCTGACCCCAGGCCAGGCTCACCAGCCCCGCCATAATTGCAAGCACGAAAGTTGCTTTTTGCTTCAACATAACCTCACCCATTGAAAAGATTACCGTCACTTGAGAAATACCAGTTTAATCGTCTGATGAAAGCCCTCACCCTGGAGCACGCACGGATAGACGCCTGAGGGCACTGTTTCACCGCTGTCCGACCGGCCGTTCCAGACCAGCCGATGATATCCGGCCGCGGCCCTGCCGGTGTAGAGCGTCCGGACGGTTTGACCCGCCATGGAGAAAATTCTGATCTCGATCTCCTGAGGGGCTGCCAGTTCCCAGGCGATCGTGGTCTCGGGATTGAAGGGATTGGGATAATTCTGGACCAGACGGCTGGATCTGGGCAGCGCAGCCTCTCCACTCCCTGAGGCGACCCCCGTGGCCTGTTCTACCGACCAGGCTTGCGCAACCGAATCACTCTGATCGTAAACCGTCGCGGTGAGCGTAAACTGCGCTGGCAGGGCCGTACCGGTCAGGATGGTCAGGGTGTCTCCCATGCCGACCAGCCGGCCGTTGAGCCTCCAGCTGCAGGTCAGGGCATCACCATCCTGGTCGGAGGAGTGCACAATAAAGGTCGCAGGCTTGAAAGCCGGCGTTTGAAAATAGAAAGACTCCGGCTGGAAAGCATAGATCACCGGCGGGCGGTTGAGATTCTGCACCCGGACCGTCGTGGTCTTGCTGGTCACGCCGCCGTTCTCGTCCCTCGCCGTGAAACGGATCGTGTACTTCCCCTGCTGCTCATGTCCGGGGCGCCAGATGAAGAGCCGGCTGTTGACGGGATCGAAGGTAGCACCGGGCGGCAGATCATCGACCGCCAGAGTGACCGTCCCGCCGTCCGGATCGACAGTCCGGACTTCGAAAACCAGATTGACCGTCTCCATGACGGTGGTATCATCGACGGCGTAGATGACCGGCCCCAGGTTTTCCAGCAGCAGGGCGGAGAAGAGCGCCTGCTTGCCGGGCAAAGCCGGCGATTTGGCCTGCAGGGTCTGTGTGCCGCCTGCGCCGAGGGTCCACCGCGCTGCAGCGATACCCTCCCCGTCGGTGATCACGACCGCCGGTGTGACCGAACCACCACCCGCCAGGGGCGCGAACTGGACCGTCTGGTCCGGGACGCCGTTGCCAAAACGGTCGATGAGACGCACCTTGACCGGAGATGGAAGACTCTTGAGGGCGCGGGCGGTCTGCTGGTCGCCTTCATAAACCGCCATATCGGTTGGTGCGCCGGCGGTGGCGAAGAGGGTGAAGGGAACGGGAGAACCATCGACGTGGCTGCTGCTGGCCTGGCAGCGGTAGATCCCGGCCGTCGTACCCAGCCGCAGTGTCGCCGCCGCCTGGCCGTCGTTGCCGGTATGGATCGGCTGCGGCTCGACAATATCGGCCCCACCAGTCGTCTCCTCAAAAAAGACCGGCACATTGGCGACCGGATTGCCAAGATGGTCAGTGACCTTCACCATGAGCGGATAGAGGGTTTTGCCGGCCTCGTCGGAGAGGCTGTCGCCGTATATCCTGGTGATCAGCACCGGGATGGAGAGGGATACCGATTCCGTAAAATCGACCGGATCGCCCGAGGCCGCCATGGCGCGGATCCTGACCACTCCGGGCTCAATCCCTGCCGCCAGACGGACCCGCGCCAGGCCGAAACGGTCGCTGACCACGGCGCTGCTGGTGCCCAGCTCCACTGAACCCTGCAGCACAACGAAAGTGATCCCCACGCCATAGACGGGGGCGCCATGATCATCCACAACCCGGACGGCAAGGCTGTCGGGGAAGAGCGTGCCCGGAGCGGCGAACTGGCCATCCCCACCAGCCTTCTCCAACTGGATCTGCTGGGGCATGAGGACGGTGGCCGTAATGGTGCGGCGAGCTGCGGAACCTGCGGCCTGAACCACCAGCTGCTGCTCACCCAGGCTGGGACCGAGAATCCAGGTCACCTGTGCATACCCCGCCTGATCGGTCGGGATAATCGTCCCGGGTGAGACCTCCCCGCTGCCCCCGGCCGGAACGAAGAGGAGTTCCGCACCAGGGACCGGGTTGCCATAAAAATCCTCCAGCCGGACTACAACCGGTTTTTCGAGGGCCGACATGATGTAGCCGGTCTGAAAATCCCCCGCGACGGCCATGATGCGCTGCGGATTGCCCGCCTTGAACCGGACGACCGGGGCCGTCCCGAGATATCTCTCCTTGCTGGAGATGTAGATTCTGATCGTCTTGCTGCCGGCGACGGTTGAGCTCACGTAACCCACCGCCTCGCCCGCACTATCGGTCACCTCCTCCGGCTGAATGATGCGGTTGCCATCACCACTGACCAGCAGGGTGACCCGCTCCCCGGGTACACCATTGCCCGCGGCATCGACCAGACGAACGCGCACTGCGCACTCACTCACACCGTCGGCGACCACCGGGGTATTGATCGTCACCGTCGAGGCGCTGGTATCGGGCTGCCCGTAGGGCGCGCTGACCGCCAGGGTCAGCGGCGAATTGATCAACGCCGTGACACCGTCGCTGGCAGAGGCCTGCACGACATGCGCCTGCACTCCCAACTCATGCCCGAGCCTGAAGCTGATCTGGGCGATGCCGGAGGCATTGCTCTGCACCGTGGCAGCCGCAAGCTGTCCCGCACCCAGGCCGCCCGTCCCCTTGACCACCTTGAAGAGTACCTCCTGGCCGGCCAGCACCTGCCCCGCCTTGTCCAGGATCCGCACCGCCAAAGGAGGCGAGAGCATCTCTCCGGCCTGGGCGCTCGCGCCGCTGCCGCTGACCGCCTCCATCCTGGAGGCAAGACTTTTGCGGGCGCTGACATGAAACTTGATGGGTGAACCGGCGAGCTGGACGCCGCCGGACTGGAACGACTGGGCCTCGAAGACGTTGTTGGCAATACCGTAAGCTTCTCCCAGTGTGGGCGTGACCGCCGCCACACCGTTGGCATCGCTGGTCCTGGTGATCTCCGTCTGCCCCTCCAGATGGCCGCCGCCGCGCCGTACCCAGAAAGTCACCGGGTGATTGGGCACAGCATATCCGCTGAGATCGGTCACCCGCACCCGCAGGGGGGCTTCGAGTGGCTGACCCGCCAGGCCCGAGCTGCTGTCGGGGGAGACACGCTGCAGCATGGCGGGATCGGTCACCGCTGTGGCCGAAAAGTAAACCGGCGAACCCGTCAGGGCGATCCCGCCACGCAGGGCAGAGGCAGAGAGCGTATAGACACCAGGATTGCCACCCAGCTTGAAAAGAGCCTGGGCGATTCCCGCGCTGTCGCTCTGTATCGTCACACTCTTTTGATCGTTGACCCAGCCATCGGACCCGGTGACAGTAAAAGTGACCGGATGACCCGCCACGCTGTTGCCAAAATCATCCGCCACCCGGACCCGGAGGTAACGGCTCAGCGTATAGCCCGGCGCCCCGCTCTGCAGATCCCCGTCCACCTTGCTGAGCAGCGCGGGCTGCGCCGCGGCGGCCGAGGCGGTGAAATAGATCACCCTGTCCACTCCGCTGTACTGCACGCTGACATGGTTATTGGCTGTGCCCGCCAGAGTGCCAAGACGAAGAGAGACGGATGCCCGGCCATCCTCATCGGTCTGAACGTTCTGCTGCTGCGCTCCGCCAAGCGTGCCGCCGCCGGCAGTTACCTGAAAAAGGAGATCATAAAAAGGGCAAGGCGTGTTGACACTGTCGACCAGTTGAACAACAAAAGGTGCCGCCAGAAGCGCCCCCGCTGTGCCGGTCTGGGCATTGCCGCTCACGTAGAGCAAACTGCGCGGCCTGCCGGCCACAACAAGCCGCTCCATCGCCGTGGCCTGGAGATCGGCCGGCGAACCCGAGAGGTGCTGGCCGTTGGCCGCAGAGGTGATGCGCAGGGTCTGGGCTGAAAGGGGGACCGGGCCGAGCTGCCAGGCAACCGCGGCAATCCCTTCGCCATTGGTGAGGCGCTCTGCGGAGGCGCCATCGCCCGGCTTGAGCCGCCCCTCCCCGGCGGTGACGAGAAACTGCACCGGATGACCGCTCTGGGGCGTTCCGAGGCTGCTGGTCACCCGGACACGAATGGAGTCGGCCAGAATCTGGCCGGTATAGGCGGATTGGCCGCTGCCCGAAAGGAGAGTCAGAACGGCCGGACCGGTATTGATCACAGTGAAAGTGAATCGTGCAGAGTACTCGCCCGTCACCGCCGTGATCTCCCGCTGCCCCGCCGTATTACCGGTGGTGAACCGGACCTGGGCATAGCCGCGACCGTCGGTGTGGACCGTCCGGGCCGGGGTAAAATCACCCTCCCCTCCCTGTGCCGAAAAGGTCACCGGCGCGCCGGCCACCGCCTTGCCCTCGGCATCCAGGACCACCACGCGCAGAGGCTGATTGAGGGCCGAACCCGCGGTTGCGCTCTGGCTGTCTCCGTCGATCACGGCGATCGAGGCCGGCTTGCTGAAAAAGAATCTGCGGTTGGTCCCGAGACGGGTTCTGAGCGTCGTCCCGTCCAGCATCCGGATGCGGAGATCGACTGAATCGCGCATGCCCACGCCGAAATGCTGGATGATATCATCCTGGGCGAGATAACCGTAGCCGTTGATCACCTGTTTGTAGCCGACCAGATGGTCCATCTCATCCATGTGGCCCTTCTCGAAGAGCCAGATCTTGGTGCCGAAAGCGCCGAGGTCGCCTTTCGGGCCGCGCCCCCAGATCTTGAGCCAGCGGTTGTTGCTGGGTGTATCGTTGCGAAACAGGCGGTTGCTGTAAGCCGCGACCGTATCCTTGTTGGCGTCGACATAATAGATATCCAGATCGCCGTCGTTATCCATGTCGGCGATCGAGCCGCCGCGCGGATCGTCCATGTCGATTTCGATCCCGGTGCTGCTCTGCAGGACATATTTGCCCTGCCCATCATTCAGGTAGATACGGCCTTTGTCGCGCGTACGCGGCGCAAAGATATCGAGATCCCCGTCATTATCCATATCGAAGATAAACGTCGTGAAACCCCACTGCTCGATCACCACGTCCGTGCTGACATTTTTGAAGTAGCCGCTGCCGTCATTCTGCAGAACGCGGATTTTTGGACGAGCTTCATCGACATAGGGGACAAAAGCATCGAGATCGCCGTCATTGTCATAATCAGCGAAAGTGGTGCCGTTGATGTCGTTGCTCTCGGAATAGAGCCCGCGCTCGCGGACAACCGCCTCGGTGAAATTGCCGCCGCCGTCGTTGATGAACAGATCGTTGGGGGCCGGTGTGGGACCGCGGCCGAAGATGCCGCTGCCGTCGGGGTTGTAGCCCAGCAGGGCATAGTTGCGATGGCAGACAAAGATATCCATATCCCCGTCTTCATCGATATCCACAGCAGTCACCCCCTGGGTGCCCTCGTTGCTGGGATTGACGGGCGTGCAGCCGCGATCCTGCACATTGCTGAACGTGCCATTGCCGTTGTTGATAAACAGCTCGTTGGGCTGCGCCGGCACCACCCACGGAACCCCATTAACGTCCTCGACCGGCCCCCAGTTGGTGGCGTAGAGGTCCATGTCGCCGTCGTTGTCGGCGTCAAGGGCGACCAGAGCGCGCGTGCCGTAGCCGATTTCGCCATAGCCGGCATAGGTCACCCGGGTAGACAAAAGATTCGCGCCGGTAGTGTAATTCTCGAAAAAGCCGTCCCCCTTGTTGCGGTAGAGGCGGACGCGGTCATCGGTGGTGGCGTTGAAGATATCCAGATCGCCGTCATTGTCGTAATCCGCCATGATGACCCCGTGGGAGCCGGTCAGCCCATAGCTGTCCGTCACGCCGCGGGCGCCATCCTCCTCGGTATAGGCGGCACCATCATGACTGATGTACAGGGTCTCCGGGACCTTGCGGTTGGCAAGGCGTACGGCACTTGCGATGTAGAGATCGGGCAGAGAATCTCCTGAAACGTCAGCCCAGACCGCGCCATGGCCGAAAACACTGGTGCCGTTAACCACCCATCCAGGCACTTTCTTCAGAGAGGTGACATCGGTGAACTTGATGGCCTGGCCGGCCGCCAGAACCGGCAGCAGCAGGAGGCCAAGCAGCAAAAGTCTCTTTTTTAAACAGGTGTGATACAATGAGTCAGTTTTTTCCTTGACCCGCAGCCGCATAATGATCACTCCGCAAGATGCAAATATTTATAAAGTATAGATATAGATTTGCCCCACAAAAGATGCACCTGAAAAGGGCCCCCTCATCGCCCTACCTTCAAGCAACAATCAGGCCCAATTCGCAGACGGAGCCCACTATTCACCCGGCATCGTGACACTCTGCGTCTTCCAGCCGGAAACGGCGCATGCTGCCATTGCCGTTATATATTGTTATTATATGAGTTGATATCAATGCGGTTCCGGCGGGGTGCAAACAAAAACCCCGCTTCTGGAGGGAGCGGGGTCAAGTCTGCTGCCGGAGTGGGTGAGAAAGGCGTCAAGACCCGAAACGGTCCCGCCGGCGGCGGGACCGTTTCGGGAGGATCGCCTAATAGCTCATGCCGAAGGAGAAGGTATGCACCGATTTGAAGAGCCCGAAATCCTGAAAGGCGTAATCGATGCGCAATCGGGAGGCGCCGAGGGGCTGGCGCACTCCGAATCCGAGGGTCAGGCCGCGCTGATCGTAATTGCCCATATAACCGGCGCGGAGCAGGAACTGCTCCCGGTAGGCGTATTCGATGCCGTATTTGGCTTTTTCCTTGAAATCGCGGGGGTGGCGCGTTTCAAAGCCGGCGGTCATCTTGTGCTCATTCTCGTCGCCGAGCCAGATGGAGAGGGGATCGAAGGAGAGGCTGAAGCTGACCGCGTAGGGAAGCGGAAACTTGGCCTCTTCATATTTGATCTCCCGGGAAAAATTTTGCATGGCCGCCCCGAACCGGATGTTGTAGAGGCGAAAATCGTAGATGGCGCCGATATCGATGGCGGGCTCGGAGAGGGCGTAGCTTTTTTCCTCCATGGTCATCGCCGGGTCATCCACATCCGAGCCGGTGACTCCGATCCAGGCGGAGCCGAGGTCCTGATGGGCGTATTTGACGTGGACGCCATAGGAAAAACGGTCGCTCACCCGCTGGCTGAAGGCCAGACCGATGGCGTAGGACTGGGGCGAAAAGGCCCCGGTCTCCTCGAAACCGAGCTCGTTGGCAGCGCGGCGGGTGCCATAAAAATCGCCGTAATCCATGATCAAAGCGTCGAGACCGATCACGCCCAAGCTGCCCAACTGGATGGCACCCGCCAGGGCGCTGTGGTTGATATCAGCGATGCCGCGGGTATAGTTGATGTTGAAATCATATTTTCCCTCAAGCCAGCCCAGGCCGGCGGGATTCCAGAAGAGGGTATTGCTGTTGCGAAGGCTCACCAGCCCCAGGCCGCCGCGACCGATCGCCTCGGCGGAGACCGGATTTTCCAGGAACCGGAAGCCCACCTGCCCCTTCTTGATGATCTCGGCGTGTCCGCAGGGGCTGAGGATCATCAGGGCCAGAGCACAAAGTATGAACAGGTGAATGGAGGTTTTCATAACATCTCCCGCTGTTAGATGGCTCAGAGCGCACGAGTCGGCGGTGTCGGGATTCATTCAGCGCACCACGATGAATTTTACGTACTGATCGGGCAGCTCCTTCCCCCCCACGTCCCGGGCCTCGGTGACGGTGAGGAGATAGATGCCGCTGACGATAAACTGATTGGAATCAGTGCGCTGGTCCCACACCACCTGGTCGGTGCCGAAATGGTCGAAGGAGGTGATCCGGTCGCCGGTTTCGGTGAAGACGCTGAGCTTGCAGCTGTAAGGCAGATTGACGAAGAGGATGCGCGATTCAGCACCGGGAAAACCCAGGCTGCCGGCGTTGATCGTCGCCGGGTTGGGGACGACGAGCACCTTGCCGGTGGTGGCGAGCCCCGCCTTGAAAGGGATGGCGGGCAGGCCGGTGCGGTTGGCGTAGCGCGCGCTCTCCAGTTTCTGGCCCGGGAAGAGGCCATCCGTGTTCTGGCTGCCGTCATCCAGAGCGGTGACGGCGTAATAGTAGCTGACGCCGCGGGTCACATCGGTATCGACATAGCGCTGGGTATTGCGATCCGTGATCTCGGCGATCATCTGCCACGCCTCACCGGTGTAGCGGTCCTCCGGATCGAGAAAATAGGCTGCACCCTTTTTGCGATAGACGCGCCAGGCCTGCCAGTCGTCGACGCCGGTGTCGGGATCCTTGAACCAGGAAGCATCGGGGTAGGACCACTCGACGACGTTCTGGTCGGCATCGCTGGTCACGCTCAGGTCCGGAGCGGGCGGCGGATCGGGGACATTCAGGTTGCGGTTCCAGGCCCAGAGGGCGCGGTCGAGGGTTCGGGCGAGGGAGTCGCGCCCGGTGAGCATATAGTCGCGCTTCTGTTTGTCGGAGATATCGCCCTTGAACCAGCCGCGGCCGATGGAATCGGCCTTGGCGCCGGAGATCGAGCCCACGCCGATGGCGTAGACGACTGTGATGCTGTCATAGCGGCCGGCGGTGGCGTTTTTGGTCAATTCATAGGGGCCGACGGTGATGAAGCGCATCGGGCCTTTTTCCGGCGAGGTTGAAAAACCGGCGCTGATATTGTCGGGAGGGAACTTGCCGCGGCTGTCAAGGCCGAGGTAGGTGTCACGCAGGCCGAAATCGCGGCGGCCCCAGAGGTCGGCGACGATGCCGGCATGCGGCATGCTGAAGGGCTGGGAGAGATCCTCGCCCGGATCGGCGACCGACCTGGGCGCGTGCAGCAGGGCGTAACCGGGGATCATCGGCGAGACCAGACGGCCGTTGGTGCGGTCGGGGTCGCCGGTATGATCGGTGCTGCCGTTGGGGTAGGCGGTCGCACCCGACTTGGAATCATCCCAATAGTAGGCGATCTTGAGGCTGTCCCGCGCCGCTCCGTCTGCAAGCCGGGAGGGATAGGCGAACCAGCTGTCGAGATCATCCTCACCCTCAAAGGCAAAACCGCGCTGCACCTCATACTCGCCCGCCTTGGTAGGCCCAAAGCTGAAGGCGATCGGCCACCACAGCCTGATCTTCTGGTCGGGGAAAAAATCGATGTCGATGGGATTTTCGATCGGCCGTTTGGTCTCGCCGGTGAACTTGAAGGTCAGCTTCCAGATCAGGTAATCACTGTGATTGGGATTGCTGAACGCATGGATCTCACCGCGCGTGCGGATGCCCCAGAAGGGCAGGATGTCCTCCCAGACCGCCTTGATATCCGACGAGAGTTCGGGATCGGTCTCCCAGCGGTATTCGCGCGTGAGCGGCACACCATCGACCATGATATTGGGCGGACGATGCCGGCGGACCTCCCAGGAGTAGTCGTTGCGGCCGACACTGGTGAAGGGAGTGGGGATGATCTTGTGCTGGCCGAGCTGGTCCACCGTGCCGCTGTCATCGAGGCAGACGGGATTGAAAATCTGATAGAGCATCTGGCTGTGCCACTGGTCCTGCGGCCAGTAAAAAAGCTCGGTGTTCTGCGGATCACTGCCGGTCAGCATCCAGCTGTACTGGCTGGTGAACTGGCCTTCTCCGTTGAGCTTTTTCATCTCCAGGTTGATCGCATTGACATCGATGAACATCGGCGGCCCGTTATAGTTGCGCTGCGCCATGCCGGTGCCCTGCATCAGCAGCAGTAAGAGCATCCCCCATGCGGGGAGGAATCTGCGTCTGCGGCTCATCTTTTGCTCCTTGCCAGGTTGGTCGTCATACATTCAATGCGGGACAGCGCGGCCGACGGGGCTCTGCGCCCGTCCCGCAGTTCTTGATCAGAAATTGATCCGCAAGCCCACCAGCGCCCGGCGGGGATTAAGGAAAAGGGGCGCAGTAAACCAGCCGATATCGATATGCTCCTTGTCCCACTCGCCCATCTGGTCATCTCCGTGCTGATCGCCGGTCTCGAACGGGAAGCGCAGGGACTCCTTGTAGGCGTCGTACTGGGCGGTGCTCATGTTCCAGTACGAGAGGCGCTTCTGGTTGAGGAGGTTCTGGACGGTCAGGACCCCCTCGAGGCTGACGCCGCCGATGCGGAACATCTTGGAGGCGCGCAGATCGAGGTTGGAATAATCCACCACATCAATGCGCTTCCACAGCCGTTCCACCTCCTGGGGATTGACGATCACGCGGCCGCCGTCGCGCCAATCGAAGAAGAAATTGACAAAAATGTCCCCCAGCAGGGTGCTCGGCAGCCAGGTGATGCCATCGAGGATGCCGCCCTCTCCGGGGGTGATCTTTTTAAGGGCGCTGTGAATTTCGGAGGATCGCGGCGAGTGCAGGGTCAGGTTGAAATTGCCGCGCGGCCGCGGTTCGGTGATGGTGAGGTTGGGCCAGCGTTGCTCGTCGATCGCCTTGAGGCGGTTCTCATAGACCGTGGCCAGGCCGCTGCTGCCCCGCGACTGCAGCATGTATTCATAGTTGCCCCAGAAGGTGACGTAGTGGCCGAGGTTCTTTTCCAGGCGCACCTCGAGGCCGCGGATATCCTTGTAGGAATCCGGGTAGTAGCGGGAGATGCTGACCTCTTCCCAATAGTCGACGTAGGTGCGGCTGAGCGGCTCCCCCTTGATATCCTTGTAATAGAGAGTGACGTTGAAGAGGAAACTATTCAAGAAGCGCTGCTCGTAGCCGAATTCGTAGGCGACCGTCCTGGCCATATCGAGGTCGACTGAAGGCACGCTCGCCCAGCCCGGACCGGTTGCGAGGTTGTAAATGAAGTGGATATTGGGCCGCTGATAAAAGTGACCATAATTAAAGTATAATTTGCTGCCCAAGGTGATGGGAAAGGAGACGCCGAGGCGCGGCGAGAGTTTGAACTGCGCGCCATCGCCGCCCTCAGGCCAGCCGGTGGGGGAATCCAGCTCCTCGCGGAAGGAGACCCAGCGCTCCCAGCTCCCGAAACGTCCGGGCAGGTATTCATAGATCAGATTGTAGAGGTTGGCATAATCCTCATCCAGCGGGTGGCGCACCTCGAAGGGCTGTTTCTGCGGATTGAAATATTCGGCGCGAAGGCCGACATTGGCGATCATCCCCTGGAATTCGAGCTTGTCCTGGAGGTAGAGGCCGATTTCGACAGGTTTGGCGGTGAAGTACTGCCAGGTATCGGGGGTCCAGCTCTGCTCGGACTGGGCCCAGGTGCCGGAATTGACCTTGAGATAGTTGTAACGGATGTCGAATCCGGTCTCGACCTGGTGATGGCGGCCGATCTGGGTGGTGACGTCGCCCCGCAAACTGGCCAGCCAGGTGTAGGAAGAGTCGGCGGCCTGTAGACCGCCGTAGAGCCAGAAGAGGTTGTTGATGTCGGTCAACCAGTTGGTGGAGCCGTTGGGCGTGCCCATGGTCGGGGCGTTGAGCACCCGCCACTTGTCGGTCAGGGAGATCCAGGCATCCGCCCGGCTGGTATCCAGGGCGAAAGGCTTGAGGGTATGGTCATTGTAGCTGAACTGGAATTCGAGATCGTAAAAGGTCCGGGGCGAAATGGAGTGGGTCAGCTTGGCACCGCCGAGAATATAGCGCTGGTCGTAGAACTGGAGGCGGCTCTTGTTGAACATCTGCGCAAAGCCGTTGGAGCCCCCCAGCAG
>ENA-UOWO01003389-UOWO01003389.1-activated-sludge-metagenome-genome-assembly--contig:-NODE-3389-length-18532-cov-11.597175_pt1 | contig 18532 bp, 16 predicted proteins | sample MGYA00238148_ERZ761564 | MGnify/ENA primary metagenome ERZ761564 (study PRJEB28885, sample SAMN05720194) | activated sludge metagenome | isolation source: Anaerobic digester | place: USA...
TCGGTCAGCTCTTGGCCGGTACACACCGGAATCGCGGGGATGTCGTAAATCGGTTTGTCAGGGTAGAGCTCGATGGGCTGGCCACCGGCTTGAACCAACGCGTCAATGACGTGCGCTTTGATTTCTAAGAGGCCAAGCTCGAACACTTGGAACAAGCCAACGGGGCCAGCGCCCACGATAACGGCATCGGCCTCGATGGGCGCGCCAGCGGCGTTGAGAGCTTCAGGGATGGCGGGATTTACGATCATGTCCACGGTTGACTGCATGCAAGATGTTGAATTCTCTCAATTTTATGTTGCAGCGCACAGACGTAATCGCCTCGTTTGGCGTTTTCTTATTCCAAATCAAACGGTTAGGGCTTGCTTCCCGAGGTGTGCGAAACAGTGAGTTGCTGATACGCCCGCTCGCCCAACACAGCCAACTTGTCCTTGCTTTGGGTACCGGTCAGCGCGTAACCAAAACGACCGTCAACCCAGTAGAAACTCTGTGCCGCACCGTCGGACGCGAAGCGAAATGCGGTTTCGGTGCTTTGCTGGTTCGCGGCCAACACCGAAACATGCAGCGTCACGCGCTCGCCACTGGTGGCCTCGTACATAAACTGCGCACGCGCCTGACCTTCCGTGCCCGGAAGCAATCGTCCGCCCACCAACGAAAAACCCAGCGCGGATAAATCCGGCGTACTGAGCTTTGCGCCGAGGCGCTTCGACAGCCATTGCATCAAGTGCTCGCGCTGGTCCACGCCGACTTCGACGGGATGGCGTTGCTCGGGCGTGTAGACGACATGCGCAACGCGCGCTTCTTGCACGAAGCTTGGCGTCGCGATCGCGAGGCTTGCAGTTGCGGCGGTCCCGGTCATCGCATGTAGCCACCAACCGCTGAACACACCGACAGCAAGGAGCGACGCAGCCATCGCCATCTGCAAAGGCCAACCGAGGCGCCAAGTGGGGCGCAACGCGTCGGTGAGCGCAGTCGGAACGGCCTCGTCAAGCAAGCCGCGATGCAAGCCCTGCAGCTGCGCCCGCTGCGCCTGCCATGCGGCGACGCGTGCAGCGTCCGCCGGATGTTCGCGCAGCCACATAGTGACAGCTTCGATACGCGCGGCGGGCAGCAAACCATCAACCAGCGCATGCAAATCGGCTTCGGTCACTGCAGTTGAATCGGAATGTTCAATTTTCATTTACAGCCTGTGCGGTTTTGATCACTCGCAAGTTTGGTCGTGCGGCGCTCTCGCTCGCAGCGTCCGTAGACATCAGTTCGCGCAGTTTTTCGCGGCCGCGTGAGAGTCGGGACATGACGGTACCAACCGGCACGCCGGCGATGCTCGCCGCCTCGGCATACGAGCATTCCTCTACGCACACTAGCAGCACGACTTCGCGCAACGTCGGGCTCAGCTGCGCCAGCGCCGCCTCAATGTCCATGCGGGTCGCGGACTGCTGCGCGGTGTCGCCCAATGCTAGGCCAGCTGAAGCGTCCAATTCGTCATCTAACGCCTCTTCAAGCATTTCAGTGCGCACGTGATTGATGTGCACGTTGTGCATCATCGAGAGCAACCAGCCGCGCAGGCCGGTGCTCTCTGCGCTGCCGACAAGCGCCGAACTGGGTTGTGGCCGCCACAGCGACCATTTTCGGCAAGCGCGCTCGAGCGTGTCTTGCACCAGATCGTCGGCGCGCTCGCGACTGCCCGTGAGCAGTCGCGCGTAACGCCGAAGCCGCGGAATGTGCGGCAGCGCCTGTTCAACGCCCATCGAACGCTCGTCTACACATTACGGCGTGGCTACGCGCCAAATTTTGTTGAAACCATCACCGGTTTTGTCGCCCGGCTTGGTGTCTTTCGCCCAGAAGTACAGCGGCTTGCCGTTGATCGCGTATTGCTTCTTGCCATCGTCGCGTGTGACGATCGAGTACGGCGCAGCGGCCGTCGCACCGTCGGCAGCCAAGAGCGGCGGCCAGTTGGTCGCGCAAGGCCCGTTACATACACTCTTGCCGCTACCGGCGGTATCTCGGTCGAACGTGTAGAGCGTCATTCCGTTGTCGCCCGTCAGCACACCGCCAGCGGTTTTGATCGGAGCCGCAGCCATCGTCGCGCAGCCAGCCAGCACGGCTACGCCGAACGCAGCGACGAGAAAAGATTTGATACGCATAAAAGTGTCCTCATAGGATAAAGCGGGATCGCATAACGGTAAACACCCGTTTCGCCCCGTTTATTCCGTCGAGGGGAAAATATTCTCGGAACGTGTGCAGCTGGACGAGAGCGATTCACGCAGCGCCCGTAATGCCGTCATCCTCGGCGAGCAGGCGATCGAGGACGTAACTCAGTGCAGCGCGTTCGAATCGAGAGAGCACCTTGCCACGTTCTGGATCCCCGCTTCGCGAGGATGACGGCAAATAACTGGACATGATCGCTCACCGATTCCCGGCCACCGCTCCCTAATCGCCGCTAGTCAGCATCCAACAACTTGTCAATTCCCTTCGTATCCACCGCCGCGCCGCGCAGCGATGCGCAGTCCACGCCCTGCTTTTCGAGGGCTCCGCAAATCGCGTTCAGGCGCGCATCAAGCTCAGCGCTGTGATCGAGCAACTTGTGGATCGCTTGCACCAGTGGGTCGTCGAGATCCGCCGAAATGCCGTACGCCGAGAAGCCGATTTTCTGCGCGGTGACTTCGCGCTTTTCTTTGGTTTCTTTGGTGATGATGCGTGCTGGAATGCCAACTGCCGTGGCGCCGGCCGGCACGGCTTTGAGCACCACCGAATTGGAGCCCACGCTCGCGCCCTCACCCACCGTAAAGCTGCCAAGCACTTTCGCGCCCGCGCTAACGATTACGCCCTTAGCCAAAGTCGGGTGGCGCTTCGCGCCGCGCTCCAGCGACGTTCCGCCGAGCGTGACGCCTTGATAAATCGTGCAATCGTCATGCACTTCGGCCGTCTCGCCAATCACGATACCCATACCGTGGTCGATGAACACGCGACGCCCGATAAACGCACCGGGATGAATTTCGATGCCTGTAAAGAAGCGCGACAAGTGCGACACCCAACGCCCCGTGCGCTTAAAGCCACCACGCCACAGTGCATTCGCAACGCGATGGAAACGAATGGCATGAAACCCAGGGTACGAGAGCCAAATGTCAAGCCCCGAGCGCGCGGCCGGGTCCTTGCTGCGAATGGCCTGAATATCTTCGCGGATGCGATCAAACATGAATAAGTGCGAAACGACGGGCGTCGGAGTGAAAAAACCGTAGTTATCTTATGACAGTTGCCTCGCCTCCGCCGACGCCAGAGCGAAGACCACAAACGTTACGCTGGCAATTTGATGCGCCGCAGCACTCAAAAGCGGCAGGCGAAAGGTTCCATTTATCTCGTTGCGTGACGATCGCTCCGCGCACGACCGACACGACGCATTGACAGTCCCGACGCGCTATGAAACTCTTCTTGTGTGAAGCCAATGCAGGGTTGGCTACCGCTGTTGTGACGTTGATCACACGGCCCACATCAATCAAGGAGGCACTATGACAGTCTGGAACAAGCTCGGCCGCGTCGCGGGCGCAATGTCTGTGGCATGGCTCGCGACCACCGCGATGCCAACCGTGGCGCAAGCGCCGATCACCCTTCACGGTGCGGTGCAATTTGCCGACGATCATGCGTTCAATCGCTCGTTACTGAAATTCGAGGAGTTGGTCAAAAAGTACTACGGCAAGCCGATCAATTTTGTGTTGCACCGTAACAGCGAGTTGGGTTTAGAGAAGGATTACTTTGCCTACATGAACCAAGGCAAGGCGGTGGACTACGCCATCGTGTCGCCCGCGCATATGTCGACATTTTCCAAAGCGGCTCCGTTCATCGACGCTCCCTTCTTATTCCGCGATCTCAATCACTGGAACAAGGTGCTGGATCAGGATGTGCTCAAGCCCATCGCCGATGAAGTCGCGCAAAAAGGCGACGTGATGCTCATTGGCTATGCCGGTGGCGGAACGCGAAACATTTTCGCGACGAAATCATTCGCAACAATGGCGGAGATGAAGGGCCTGAAAGTGCGTGTTCAAGGCGCGCCCATCTGGAGCCGCACGTTCAACGCGGTGGGTATGGCACCGACCGTGATCGCGTACAACGAGGTTTACAACGCGATCCAAAACGGCGTGATCCAGGCAGGTGAAAACGAAGCGGCTGGCGTCGAGGCCATGAAGTTTTATGAAGTCGGCAAGTTTCTGAACGTCACGCAACATGCAATCACCATTCGTCCGATTTGCTTCTCTGCGAAAACGTTCAAGACGTTGCCAGCCGACTTGCAAGCAGCGATCATGAAGGCGGGCAAAGAAGCGGGCAAGTACGGACGTGACATTGAGTCGTCAGAAGATCAAGCGAAGCTCGATGCACTCGCCAAAGCGAACAAGCTGACGCTCGTGCCATTTAAAGAGCGTGCAGCGATGCAAAAAGCAGTGGATCCCGTAATGATGACGTACGCCAAAGAGATCGGCGCCGACGGCATTTTCGCGCGCATCAACGCGATTAAGTAGTCCTCTAGGAGAGTACCCAAACGGCGATGCGTCTTAGGACGCTCGCCGCTTTTTTCTTGCCCGTCGCCACACAAATTAAAGGTTCGCCATGACCCGCTTTCTGGATCGCTGGTATCAATTGCTCACGTGGATCATGGCGGTTACCGTCGCGGTTTTAATCATCCCGGTAACGCTGCAAATTTTTTCACGCTACACGAGCCTGATCCCGAGCTACATCTGGACGGAAGAGATGAGCCGCTTTTTCTTCGTGTGGATGGTGATGCTGGGCGCGATGATAGGCGTGCGTGATCGTTTGCACTTTGATGTCGATGTGTTTCCCGATTTGTCGCCGCACAAAAATGCGTTGCTGCGATTGGTGGCCAATGCCTTGACGCTGATATTTACGGCGGTTGTCATTTGGTGGGGCGTGGAGTTCACGCGATTTGGTTGGAATCAAACCTCAGAGCTGGCGGATCTGCCGATGTGGCTAATATTTATCGCATGGCCAATAACCGGGCTGTCGTGGTTTCTATTCCAAATGGATCATTTCCGCAGCGATTGGCGTGATTTCAAGAACCCGCACCTGAAGCGTACGACAGCCGCTGGCGCGATTGGTATCGACGGAGAACGCCATGAATAGCGCCGCCGTTCTCTCATCAGGCAACGCAGCGTGGGTTCTGTTTGGCGGCTTCTTTTTGCTGCTGGTGCTCCGGGTGCCCGTTGCTTTCGCGTTGGGTCTTGCTTCGTTGCCCGTGCTCATCATTGAGCCACGACTGTCACCGATGGTGATCTTCAACGAGATGTTTAAGTCGTACAACTCGTTTATTTTGTTGTCGGTACCATTCTTTTTGCTCACTGCAAATTTGATGAACGTCGGCGGAATTACGGATCGGCTGATGCGGATGTCACGGGCGCTCGTGGGGCACTTTCCCGGCGGCTTGGCGCAAATCAATGTGCTGCTCTCGATTTTTTTCGCAGGAATCTCCGGATCGTCCACTGCCGACGCCGCAAGCCAAGGCAAGCTCTTTATTCAGGCGCAGGTAAAAGAGGGTTACGACCTTTCGTTTTCAATTGCCATTACGGCCGTCTCTGCCGTGCTTGCGGTGATTATTCCGCCTTCGATTTTGATGGTGGTATGGGGCGGCGTGATCTCGACCTCGATTGGCGCAATGTATCTCGCGGGCGTGTTGCCGGGCGTGTTGCTGGGTCTCGCGCAAATGGCCACGGTGCACGCGTACGCGAAGCGTCGCAACTACCCGGTGTATCCGCGGTCGACGTTTAAAGAAATCGTCAAATCCACATTCACGTCAATTCCCGCGTTAATGACACCGCTCATCATTGTGGGTGGAATCCTCGCCGGTTGGTTCACGGCGACCGAATCCGCTGCAATCGCGGTGCTCTATGCCGCGACCTTGTCGCTGTTTTATTACCGCGAGATGAACCTGAAACAACTGTACCAGGCGATCATCGAAACCGGCAAGCTCTCCGGGGTTGCGCTTTTTTGCGTTGGTACCGCGTCTGTGTTTGGATGGTTGCTTGCTTACTACCAAATCCCCAAGGCTGTGCTCTCTGGTGTTCAAGGGTGGGAGTTGGGCCTCATCGGCACCGGCTTTCTGATTGCAGGAGCATTTCTCGTGGTGGGATGTTTTCTGGACGCTATTCCCGCCATCATCATCGTAGGCACGACGCTGCAACCACTGGCGGCTGCCGTTGGCATGCACCCGGTATCGTTCGCCATCATCGGCATTGTGGCGCTGGCGTTTGGATTGGTTACACCGCCGTACGGGATGTGCCTGATGGTCTCGTGTGCCGTGGCGAAGGTTCCGCTCAAATTTGCGATCAAAGACACCATGATTATGTTGGTACCGATGCTATTGGTGCTGGTGCTCATGATCGTTTTCCCCGAATTACCGCTGTTGCTGCCACGGTGGGTTTCGCCCGATTTGCTTAAGTAGTCGCTATGAATTTCACAAAACTGTGTGCGGGTTTTGGAGTTGAGACGCGTGATGTGGATGTGGCGCGCCTTGACGATGCATCTTTCCAAACGTTGTGGAAAGCGTGGCTAGAAAATCATGTGTTGGTGCTTCGCGGGCAATCACTAGACGCGGCGCAATTTCATGCGTTTGCGCGCCGCTTCGGAAAACCGGAGCCGCATGTGATCAATCAGTTTCACCATCCTGCCGAGCCAGATATTTTGGTGCTGTCGAACGTGCTGCGCGACGGCCAGCCCACTGGCCTACAAGACGCGGGCACCTATTTTCATACCGACTATTCGTACTTAGACGTCCCGGCACGTTGCACCACACTTTACTCGTTGACTGTGCCATCCACCGGTGGCGCGACGCTGTTCGCTAACCAGTGTGCCGCGTACGACGACTTGACGGAAACGATGAAGACGCGCATCGAACCCCTCATTGGGCGTCACCATTACGGCAACCGCGACGATCTGAATCGAAACTCGCGCACAGTGGCTTCGGTCTTGACGGCCGATCAAGAAGCAAGAATGAAGTGGGTGCGGCACCGCATAGCACGCCCGCACCCTATCAGCGGACGAAAAGCGTTGTATTCAGTGTCCGGAAGCTCGTTCGGGATCGAAGGCATGCCCGACGACGAGGCCGTCGATTTACTCGACGAACTAAAACGCCATGCCACACAACCTAAATATCAATACGCGCTCTCGTACGGCGTGGGCGACATCGTGGTGTGGGATAACGCCGCCCTCTTGCACTCGGCCACGCTCACCCCACCCGAGTGCCCACGAACTCTGTGGCGGGTGACGATCAAAGAAGACGCTGCCAATTTGGAAAAATTGGATTAGCGGCGACTGAATTGCGCTCCGCTACCCGCCGCGCGGCCGACGGAAAGTGTTTGTCCCATGCCATGCTCATTGACGTCGCGCCGTCGATGCGGCCGCCAACGTGATGGTCAGAGAGAGCGAGATAGTCGCGCACAACGCGTGGATTGAATCATCGTGTTTGCGAATGTTTTGAGCCTCGCCGATTCACTCGCTAAACTAGCAGCATGAGTTCCCTTTTCGATTCCGACGCAGCACACGCTGGCGACCGCACTACCGCCGTAATCGAAGCGTTGGCTCAGTTGGCTAAGCGCGCACCGGCCGGGCATCTGGACAGTTTGCGTAAAGGCGAGGCGTTAGCACCAACGTGGCGCGTTTTTTTCGAGAAAGCGCTTGCGTCATTGCCGACCGGCGAAGCTGCCGCATTGTTGGCGGGTGAACCGCTCGACGCGCTGTTGGCGAAATTTGAAGAGCTCAACGGTTCGTTGCGCCGAAAAGTCGAAGACAACGGCGTCACCTACAACCTCTACACCGACGCGCTAGAGAGCGAAGGCCGACAGTCGCGTCCGTGGTCGCTAGATTTGCTGCCGATGATCATGGATCAGTCGGAGTGGGCGCAGCTCGAGCGGGGTGTGGCGCAACGCGCTGAACTTTTGAACCTAATGCTCGCCGATATTTACGGCGAGCAGCGCTTGGTGCGCGGCGGCATGCTGCCTACCGCGCTCATTCAAGGGCACCCGGCGTACCTGCGGCCCGCTCACGGCATTCAACCTCGCGGCGGAACCTTTCTGCATGTCGCGGCCTTCGACATGGCGCGCGGGCCGGATGGCAATTGGTGGGTTATGTCGCAGCGCACCCAAGCGCCATCGGGCTTGGGCTATTCGCTCGAAAACCGCATGATCGTCTCGCGCCTGTTCCCGGAAGCGTTTCGTGCATTGCACGTTGACAAACTCGCCGCTAGCTACAAAGCGCTTATTTCTAGCCTGATCGCGCACAGCGCAGCCGGACGAGGCGCGCGCGTGGTTTTGCTCACGCCGGGGCCGTACAACGAAACGTATTTTGAGCATGTCTATCTTGCGCGCTATCTCGGCATTGCCCTCGTCGAGGGCGGCGATTTGGTGGTGCGTGATGAGCATGTCTGGATCAAAACGCTCAAAGGCTTGGAGCCTGTTGACGTCGTTTTGCGGCGTCTTGACGATGATTTTCTTGACCCACTGGAATTGCGCGCGGATTCGGCGCTCGGCATTCCGGGCTTGATGCAGGCATATCGTGCGGGCAATGTGGTGCTCGCGAACGCGCCGGGTACGGGCTTCCTAGAATCGGCCGCGATTCTGGGGTTTTTGCCCAAAATTTGCCGCGCGCTCCTCGGGCAGCCTCTCGCGATTCCGTCGATTGCCAGTTGGTGGTGCGGCGAGCGTGCTGCGCTGCGGACCTTGATGCCGCAGCTTTCAGATTACGTCTTGAAGCCGACGTTCAATGATCGCGGCCGCCGCTTTGTGCCCGCGATTGCGCGCGCGTTCACAACACGAGAGCGCGAACAGTGGACCGGAAAAATCGCGATGCGACCGGAAGATTTTTCGGCACAGGCTTTTTTGCCGCTTTCCCACACGCCGAGCTGGCAGGGTCTCGCTACGGGCACCGCAGTAGGAGCGCAGCACGCCCCCATTGCGAGTCGCGCGGCAATGGTGCGCGTCTTTGCGCTATCGAATGGGCCGGGCAAGTGGCATGTCATGCCCGGCGGCCTCGCGCGAATTGCACCCGAGGGGCGAGATGTCGTGTCGATGTATCGCGGGGGCAGTTCTGCGGATTTATGGGTTATCACCGGGCGCGTGACCGACGAAGCCGCGCCGCTTCCGACAATGCTCACGCCACTGGCGGCGCACCGCGCACCCATCGGAATCGCGAGCCGCGCTGCGGAAAATCTGTTCTGGTTCGGGCGCTATACGGAACGCATTGAGAACACCACGCGCCTTGCGCGTGTAACGCTTGAAGCGCTCGCGAGCGAAGTGGAAGAAACCCCCGAAACCCTCGCGTGGCTGCACAAATTGGCGCTCTCAAACGGACTCGTCAGCAAAGAAGTGCCCACACCGAAACAGTCGCCGCAAGTGTTTGAGCGAGCGCTCATCGCCTCGCTGTCTGATCGCAGTGCGAAGCTTGGCGCATACAGCGTAGCCGCGACGCTTTCGTCATTAAAGTTCGCCGCGTTTGCGGTGCGCGAGCGGTTAGCGCTGGAGCAGTGGTCACTGGTCGCTGCAAGCGCCGCTGAATTCGAGACGATGATGTCGGCCGGTGCCAGCAGTGCCATCAGCGCCAACAGTGCTGAGAGCAAGCATGCACCGACCTATTCCGCGCAACAAGCGTTGCGAGCGCTAGAGCGTCTGTCGACAAACGTGATGGCGATGACCGGAGCACAAACAGATCGCATGACGCGCGACGATGGGTGGCGCCTACTTTCCATCGGTCGTCACGTCGAACGCCTGAGCGTGCTGTCAGAGGCGCTTGCGGTGGCCTTTGAATCGGGTGCGGTCGACAGCGAGATTGGGTTCTCTTTGGTGCTCAATTTGTTTGACAGCACCATCACCTACCGCTCGCGCTATTTGCAGCGCCGAGACGCGAACGCGCTGCTCGAGCTGCTTGCGCTTAACCCCGACAACCCGCGCTCGTTAGCGTGGATTTCGCAAACGCTCGCCAGTCGCATCGCGAAGATGGAAGACACGCCCAAGGGTGTGTTGCCGACGATGCTGGCAACGTTCAACTTGCCGCATCATTGGAAACCAGACGCCATCGCAAAGCTCGCGCAAGCCAACGATCCCGCGGCGATCGCCGAGTTGCTGCACGGCGCTACGCACGACGCATGGGCAATTTCAGACGCGCTATCGCAGCGCTACTTCAGTCACGCTGAAGGCAACGTGCAGGCAGTCGGCGCATGAAGCTCTCAGTGACCCATGAAACCCGCTACGAATACGCCTACGCAGTGGAGCAAGCGCATCACATCGCGCATCTAAAGCCGATTGCCACAGCGCAGCAACAGGTGTTGTCGCATCACATTTCGATTGAGCCGAAACCTGCTGCGTTAGCGCACAGCATGGACAGCTACGGCCAAGAACGTGTGTACTTTGAGCTCGCCACACCACATCCCGAACTGCGCGTGACCGCCGTAAGCGTGGTCGTCACGCCGACGCTTCCCGCCTCGATGATGGGCAAACTGTCGCACGTTACGCTTCCGGAGAGCATGCCGTGGGAAGCTGTCGCAGAGCATATGCAATACACCGGCGGCCAAACTTTTGATGCTGCGCGTGAGTTTGCGCAACCGTCGCCGCTGGCTCCTGTGCATCCCACATTCGCTAAATACGCTTCGACGGTGAGCGCCAACTCGATGCCAGTGTACGAATTGGCCAAAGCGTTGTGCCACCGTATCTACGAGGAGTTTGAATACTCCCCGGAAGCAACTGATGTGAGCACACCGCCGCAAGAGGCGCTTTCGCTAAAAAAGGGCGTGTGCCAAGACTTCGCACAGGTCATGATCGCTGGACTCCGCTCGCTGGGATTATCAGCGCGTTACGTCAGCGGCTATCTGCTGACGCAGCCGCCGCCAGGCAAACCTCGGCTCATCGGCGCGGACGCGTCTCACGCTTGGGTGAGCGTGTACTGCCCGAGCGCCGGTTGGCTAGATTTCGACCCGACCAATGATTGCTTGGCGGGTGAAAGCCATGTCACACTGGCGTACGGTCGCGACTACAGCGATGTTCCGCCACTGCGCGGCGTGATCCGTGGCGGCGGCTCACACGAGCTTTCTGTCGCGGTCACTGTGATGCCGCTGGAAGAGACAAAACCAGCGGCCACCGCATCACCAGCCACGAAGTCGACGCAGGTGAGCCAATCGCAGTCACAGTCTTAGACCCGTAATCGCGCGCGATCTAGCGCGCCTTTTGAACGTTCGCTGAGACTGCTGCAGCAGGCAGCGACGGCGCTCCCGGCGTCACGGCTGCGGCCGGTGGCGCATCTGGTAGTTTCAAATCGCAGCCCGGCGCGTCAAACAACGCACTGATGCCGCAGGCGGAGTTAAACATGCGATCGGCGTTGTGCGCGACACCGGGGATTTCGACGCGAGTGTGGCGCAAACTGACGTTCTGCGCAGCAGCTACTTTTTGCATGTGTGCAAAGTAGTTATTGCCGCGCTCAAGTCTGTGCACGCCTTGCGCCTCCGCCATGCAAGACTTGTCGAGCGCCGAGTGATTAGGGTCCGTGTCTTTGTCGCCGAGCAGATAAATTACGCGACGCGTGAGATAGCGCGCCTGCATTTGTTTCACGTCGCCTTGAACATACGGCACCGTATCGACAAACCCGTAGCGCCAGTGATTGACGTCGCGACAATTGGTCGCGGCATGCGGGCGCGTCGCATCGAAGTACACATACGACGAGGGATTAGCGACCACGTATCGGATGCGCATCACAGACGCCGCGCCCGCTGGCACATTTACTCCATCCGCGTACGGATGCAAACCCGCGTCGGTAAGCACCTTGTCGGCGCGTCCGACCACGGCGTAGCGCTGCACAAACTGCGCGCCGCTCGAATGCGCAGCAATCACGATGCGCTCGAGATTCGGAAAACGCGTGCGATCCGAAAGTTGCGTGATGATCCCGTCGAGCGCTTCAAATGAGCTTATGGCGAACGGTGCCCGACCGGCGTCACCACCGGGCCACGCGTCGGTTTTCCAGCGCGCGACGTTGGCGGCGACATCGTGTCGCGCCGCGTCTGCGTTGTTCAAAAATTGCGGCGCGATGATCAGCGTCTCGGCCCCTACCGCGCCCGCCTTCGCCGCGCGCATTGTCAATTCAAAGTATTTATCAGCATCGCGCAAACGGCCGTGCACCATTACGACGACGCGTTTCACGCTGGGCAAGGGTTTGCTGATGTCTGCGTTGACATATGCCGCCACGAGCGTTTCGCCCAGCGCCGTTTTGATTTTTACGCGCTCCGGCGCGACCACTTTGACCGGTCGACGGTGCGGCGCAGATTCATCCAAGGCCGTAGGACCAGCATACGCGCCGCCCGACGTCAGCAACGCGGCATGCGCTATCGCGAGCGTCAACACGCCTCGCAGCAGCCACTGGCCGCCGGCTCGTATCGTCATCGTTTCATCCTCCAAAACACGTGCTCACGCTGTGCGCGAGCTAGCGCGTGTCAATTCATTACTTTCCAAAAAACGCTGCGATCTCTGTCGGCAGTCGTGTCGGGCGGCCCGTACTTCGTTCCAACGGGCAGTACAACGTAACCGCGTTACAAAGCACTTTCCCGTCGCCCAAGCGGATTATCTCCGTATGTCGCGGATAGCGCATGCCCTGCGCCACACCTGTCCACGTCCGCGCCACGATGCTGTCGCCGAGCACGGCCTCTGCCTTGTAGTCAATTTCATGCCGCAGCGCCACCCACGCGTACTTTGATCGGTGCTCAGCGCTGGTCAATGAATTCCAGTGTGCAACAGCAACGTCCTGCACCCACGACAGGTAGACAACGTTGTTCACATGACCCTGCTCATCAATGTCCGACGGCTTTATCACAATGGGCAAATCAAAGTGCGGAATGGGAGAGTGAACGGCTTGCATCCCGCTATTTTGCCGCGCGACCCACGCCGACATGCATTTGTGACCGCATTCAAGCGCCCCGCGCACTGCCTTCGCCCCATGCTCGCCTGTTACTGGCCGCGCTATGCTTGCGCACATGGCTGAAACTTCGCAAACGACCGAACCACTCAGCGACGCCGCAATCGTCGCCCGTTGCCAACGTGGCGATGGGGCCGCGTGGGAAATACTGGTACAGCGCTATCAACGCTTGGTCTACGCCATCGTGCGCCGTATCGGACATGACGAGCATGCGGCCGCTGACGTGTTCCAAACCGTGTTCATGCGCTTAATGACGCACTTGCCGCGCTTGACCGACCACGACCGGCTACAAGCCTGGATCGTGACCACCACCAAGCGCGAAGCCCTGCTCCAGCGTAAGCGCGCGATGCGCACGGTTTCGCTCACGCACGACGACGACGGCGACGGTGACACCGAGCAATGGGACGTCGCCGACGACGCCCTCCTTCCCGAGGAAGCACTGGAGGCGACACAATCACAGAACATCGTGCGCAATGGGCTCGATTCGCTCGATACGCGTTGCCGCGAACTGCTCACGCTACTGTATCGCTACGACGACGACAAAATCGCCTACGAGGACGTTGCGCGGCGCATGGACATGCCGCTGGGGAGCATCGGCCCGACGCGCGCGCGCTGCCTCGGCAAACTGCGCAAAATTGTCGAAGCGGCGGAGGCGGCATGATGATGTGGCACGTACGCACACCAGTTGCCGACGGTCTCGCCGTGAATTTTCTGCGCGCCAATGTATTTTGCGCGGCGTCGGCAACTCTGTTCCAAAGCTTAACCCACGCTGAAGCCCACTCATGAAACCCATCGAGACGCTAACTGACGACGATTTCTCCGCACTGGTGCGAGCGGCCGTCGCCCTGCCCGATGCCCCGCCGGCGTTGGTCAAACGCGCCGTCGGCCTGTGGCCTGAAATCGCGCCGTCGCCACTCAAACAAGTAGCAGACGCGGCAATTAACCGCATCCGCGCGGTGCTCAGTTTTGATAGTTGGACCGCAAGCCCCGCCTCGCTCGGCCTGCGCTCTTCGCACTCGACGCAAGCGCGACACCTGATGTTTAGCGCGCCGGGCCGCGACATCGACGTGCGCGTGCTCTTGTCGAGCGAAAGCTTTGTGATCGCCGGACAAATTCTCGGGCCTGACGACCACGGCATGGTCGAGATTACTGTCGACACGCACGCAGAAAAACCTCACCGCGTGCACTCCGCTCCGCTGGACGATCTAGGCAGCTTCCGCACCAGCGACCTGCGCGCCGGCACCTACTGGATGACGCTACGCCTAGGCGACGATGCCATCGAACTGCCGCCGATCGACGTCGGGAACCGCCGCTGACGCGACACGCGCACGTTTGCAGCCGCGTGCCGTGACTCGTTAGCCGCTAAAAACACCTTTTTCGCTAAAACGACCGCCTGGCGGTCGCTAGCGCTCGTTTATTGCATAAGTCGATCACGACCCTGTTCCACTTCCCGTTCGCTGGCAGGTTCACCCTCTCGTTAGCGCCATTCCCGTCCGCTCCGCGAACGCAAATGCGTTGTTAACGCAGTTGCCTCCGCTCGCCTAGTAGCGTCCCAGCGAAGACGCGAAATCTGATCTAACTGGCCAGGCAGAGTTCGCGAGATCAATGTCCTAGCGCCCCACTGGCCAGGTTCTCGCGCGCCAGCGCCGACACGTCCACGCGCAGCGCTGCTCATTTCACGCTTCGACGACGGATGCGCTGCGTTAGGAAAAAGCAAGTGGAAACACACAAAAGCAGGGCAACTGGGGGTAAGCTTGCACCCCTCAGAATTGTCTTGGCACAGATATGCTCCCTGCTTCCGCCCCAAAACTCAAAGTTCGCCAGCTTTTTGCCTCTCTAGCTGGCGCGTTAACGCTTCTATTCACGTTTGGGGCGTCGGGTCAGCAAAGCGGCCCGACCGTTTTGGAGGGAGTGTCTGAAGCGGCGATGTCGCAGATCACCGCCTTGCTCGCGGACAAGGAGCGGCGCACCAAAACGCAACAAAAGATTGATTCGCAGCTGCTGTACGGCTCGCGGATGGCAAGTCAGCGCGAGGCCGCGCCGGGCGTGCCGACGCAGGAAGTCAATCTGCGCTACGTAGACGGCCCCGTCGGGCAACTAGTTGTTGTTGACGTTCGTGTGAACGCGTTCGACGCAAATAACAGCAGAACGGTCAAGACAATCAATGCGCTGGGCGGCAAAGTCCTGGAAGACGTACCGCAATTCAACGCGGTCCACGCGGCACTGCCATTAAGCCAGCTTGAGGCGTTGGCTGCCCTCGACGAGGTGCGCTTCATTTCGCCCGCCGCCATCCGGGAGAACGACACCGGCAGCGTGAACTCGCAGGGCGACGTCACAATGGGTGCAGATACCGCACGAGCGACTTACGCGCCGTACGTCGGAGGCATGAAAGTTTGCGTCATATCCGACAGCGCGTCGGCGACAGGCATTGCCAATTCGATCGCGAACGGCAACCTGACAGCGGGCAAAGTCACCGTTCTGCCCGGTCAAGCGGGTGCGGGCTCTGACGAAGGCATCGCGATGATGGAAATCATCAACGACATCGCCCCCGGCGTGCAGCAATTCTTCGCAACCTCCGGTGGTAGTGAAGCCTCATTTGCTCAAAATATTTTGAGTCTGTATAGCAATTACAAGTGCGACGTCATGGTTGACGACATCCGGTTCGGCGGCGAATTGCCGTTTCAGGATGCGGTGATCGCTCGTGCGGTCAACACCGTTACCGCCGCTGGTACGATTTATTTTGCGTCTGCCGGTAACTCTGGCAACAAGACTGACGGGACGTCTGGCACTTGGGTTGGCGATTTTGTCAATGGCGGAACTTTTGTGGTTCCCAGCGTGGCCACGTCGTACGAAGTTCACTCGTTCCAGACGTCGCCGACGGTGCAGAATCACAACGTCGTGAATACCGGTGGTTCGTCCTACGCGCTGTCGCTCTTCTGGGCCGACCCGGAGGGCGCTTCGACCAACGACTACGACCTGTTTCAACTCAACGCGGCAGGCACCGCAGTCGTTTCGTCGTCGACCAACGTGCAAAGCGGCACCCAAAACGCCGCCGAGTTCGCGTCGCTCGTTTCCAACACTAGCAATCGTATCGTCGTCGTCCGTAAGTCCGGTGCCGCCAGCCGAGCGCTGTACTTGTCCACGGGTCGTGGGCGTCTTTCGATCAACACCAACGGCTTCGCGCGCGGTCACTCTGCCGCGATCAATGCAATAGCGACAGCGGCCGTCCCCGCTTCGGTTGCCAACGGTGCTGGACCCACCGGGCCGTTCCCCGGTGTCTACACCAGCGCCCAGACGACCGAGTTGTTTTCGTCGGACGGGCCAGCCCGAAAGTTTCATCATCCAGACGGCTCGCCGGTCACTCCGGGCAATTTTCTGATTGGAACGGGCGGCGGTTTAACCCAGCAGTATCCCGTCATCACCGCACCGGACGGCGTCTCGACGTCGGTGCCCGGTTTTACGACTTTCTTTGGCACCTCCGCTGCTGCGCCACACGCAGCCGCGGTTGCTGCGCTGGTGAAGGGCCGCAACCCGTCGCTCACAGCGGCGCAGATTCGCGCGGTATTGACCAGCACCGCGCTTGACATCGAGGCTGCGGGCGTTGATTCGGACACTGGATCGGGCATTGTCCGTCCGGTCAACGCGCTGGCCTCAATCACCGCCGCTCCCGGCGTAGCAGCGGGCGCCGTATCCGCGCCCATCACAGAAAGCTTTTTACCTGCGAACGGCTTTGTTGATCCCGGTGAAACCGTGACCGTCAACCTACCCGTGATCAACATTGGCAGCGCGCCGTTCGTTAACTTGGTGGGCACGCTTCAGGCCAACGCCGGCGTCGCGCCGCTTGCGCCCAATCCGCAGTTCTACGGTGCGCTCGCCGCAAGCGGCGGAACCCTCTCGCTTCCATTCACCTTCACTGCCGCTGGCAACTGTGGCGACACCATTACGCTCACGCTGCAGCTCCAAGACGGCGCAACCAACTACGGCACCGTCACCTATACGATCACCTTGGGTACGTCCCAAACGACCACCTCACTGCTCGAAAACTTTGACAGCGTCACGGCGCCTGCGCTGCCCGCAGGCTGGACGAGCACGGTTGTGTCAGGGGCCATTGCCAACTGGGCCACGTCGACCACGACACCCGACAGCGGTGCCAACGCAATTTTCGCCACGCCCCTGAACTCCGTGACTGATCTAAATCTGGACAGCCCAGCTTATGCCTTGCCCTCCGGCGTCGCGAACCAACTCAGTTTCCGGCATCGCTGGAACACCGAGAGCGGCTACGACGGTGGCGTTCTCGAGATTTCCGTCAATGGCGGCGCGTACACCGACATCATTACCGCTGGCGGCAGCTTCGTCTCCGGCGGGTACACGAGCATCATCCCAAGTGGTTCCGCCAGTCCCATCATTGGCCGCCAAGCGTGGACCGGCGCATCGAACGCCAGCTACACCACCACCGTGATCAACCTGCCACCCTCTAGCGCCGGACAAAGCGTACGGTTCCGCTTCCGCCTCACCTCCGACGACTCCGCGCTTGCTGCCGGAACCAACGTCTGGCGGATCGACACGATCCAACGGCAGGTCACAACGCCGGTGTGCGTCGCCGCGACGCCGACCACGGTAACGTTGAGCGCCGCTGGGCCTGTTCATCGCGGTCAACAGAGTGTCGTGACCGCGACGGTCAGTAGCACCTCGGGGACGCCAGCGGGTTCCGTCGCGATCAGTGGCGCGGGCGCAACGTGCAACGTGACCCTCGCCGCAGGGACAGGCACTTGCAATTTGGCTCCGACCTTTGTGGGCGCTGCCCAAACGATTACTGGTAACTACGGCGGCAACGGCCCCCATGGGCCGAGCAGTGGCACCACCACGCTCACCGTCAAGTCAACGCTTGACGTGGACGACAACGGCGCGTCGCTGTCCGATAGCGACGGCGTGATCGCGTTGCGCTACATGATCGGGATGTCGGGCGCAGCACTGACCAACAACGTCACACTCGGCGCCGGCGCGCAGCGCACGAACGCGACCGACATCAACAATTATTTGGTGCAGGTCCGGCCGCTGCTTGACATCGACGGCGACAACACCGTCAACCCGACCACCGACGGTTTGCTCATCACGCGCTACCTGCTCGGCTTGCGCGGCAACGCATTGATTCAAGGCGTGGTAGCGCCCGGCGCGGCGCGCACCCAGGCTGTCGATATCGAGCATTACATCGGAGGGCTGATTCAGTAGCACGTAGGTGGCGTGCGCGCGAGTCGACACAAGTCCGGACTGCGCGGCGAATTCAACCATGACCCGCACGAAGCAAATGCTGCGGGTCAAGTAGGCGCAGCCGACGCGTCGGAACGCTGAAGAACGCGTGTAACGCTGCGGCTCAGGGCGCAAGCATCGCAAGGCGAGCCGGCAGCGCACGAACGACGGTCTCATCAGAGGCGACGCGGTGATCGCAGGCGCGAGCGGTCGAGGCGCGTTGCGACGACTCGCTCGTCCCCTCAATCCGCAAATCGAAACGCGAACGCGACGTACTTGAGCGGATTCAAACTTGTTTCAGAACGTAATGCCCCGTCTTCGCGCCGCCCACTTTTTCGAT
>ENA-UOWO01003393-UOWO01003393.1-activated-sludge-metagenome-genome-assembly--contig:-NODE-3393-length-18514-cov-6.986511_pt1 | contig 18514 bp, 14 predicted proteins | sample MGYA00238148_ERZ761564 | MGnify/ENA primary metagenome ERZ761564 (study PRJEB28885, sample SAMN05720194) | activated sludge metagenome | isolation source: Anaerobic digester | place: USA...
CCTTCTGCACGCTACACTTGAACGTGCCTATCGTGTCTCTGGCAAAACTCAGAACGCCGATTTAATGCATAAATGGCTTATCAATAATCGTGGCCGTGCATACGCCGAATACAGCAGCGATAATTTCCTGCTGCCGATCAATGTTTATTCCTATTATCTGGCTGCTGAAAAAACAAAAGACAAGGACAGTTAAGCCCTTGTCTTTCAAATGAAAGAAACCTGTATGGTCGCTTTCTTTATTTTGCAGCTTCCAGAGCGATAGGATTGAATTGAACCTTCGCACTCAGCAACTGCGTCCGCAAGGCATCCCGGCTTTTCTTGATATCCGCGGCACTGGCAAGCTTATTACAGCTCATGCAGGCCCATGCGCCCTTGTCGCTATCGCTGGCTTTCGCTGCAGGAGCATGTCCCAGAGAAGCCAATGCCTGGCGCGGGCTTTTTTGGAAGCTAGTGCGAAAATCTTCATCACTGCTTAGTTTGTCGAGCAGCTTGTCTACCAGTTCTTCGGAAAGTTGAAACGGCATAGTCGAATCCCCTGTTTATGTCAGAATTGCCACGTTCACCATGAACGAAACTCAGTCTATCCATAATTTCCGGCCTTGTCAGTCCAAGCGCCCGGGCGTTATAAGTTTTAACAAGGGGCCCCATGCCTATCCGCCGCTGCATACAATTGATGATTGAACTGGACGCCGAGCCGCGCTTTGCACTTGAAAGCCTTCTGTCGGGTGGCGACGGACTCGATCGCACGCCGCGCTGGATGGCCTATGCAGCCCATCTTGATGCACCGGTACAAGTGACTCTGGACGAATTGAAAGCACTGGAAGCGATCAGCCCGGACTCGCCGGGTGAACTGTCTGCCCTGTCCAATGAACATGGCGAGTCACTCGTACTCGGCCTGCTGGAAAAAGGCCTGCTACTGAATGATTCTGAACAGCATGCCCGGTGGCGTGAACGGGAGCAGCTTGTTCGTGATGTCGCGTGGTGGCCGCCGGCTGCCATCGCGATGACACATGGTCGCTGGAGCGATGTCGATATTGGCGCCCGCAATGAACGCGGCTTGATGATGAGCAGTCAGGACATGGTCGATGCTTTTGGCTCGGCACCGGAAGCCGAATATCGTCGGACGGAAAATTCCGAAACCCTTGCTTTATCGAAACCGAAAAATTCCGCATTCAACGAATTGTTGGCCAAACGCAAAACCTGCCGTAATTTCGATCCCGATCAGACCATTTCAGCCGAAGATCTCGCCACGATGCTGCACCGGGTCTGGGGTGCGATCGGCACGCTTGAACTGGCACCGGGCGCAGTCGCCGTGAAGAAAAATTCCCCGGCCGGCGGCGGACTGCACGCCACCGAAGCCTATGTGCTGGTGCAGCGTGCCGAAGGACTACGGCCAGGCATTTACCATTATTTGCCAATGCGACATGCCCTCGAACCGATGCATTTTTCCAGTCAGGAAGACATGCGTACATTGATGTACCAGTGCGTTGCCGGGCAGGATTGGTTCCAGGATGTGCCTGTGATGGTGGTGATGGCCGCACGTTTTGATCGTCTGTTCTGGAAATATCGTCGGCATACCAAAGCATGGCGTGTGGTGCATCTGGATGTCGGCCATCTTTCGCAGACCATGTATTTGTCAGCGGCGGATCTCGGCCTGGGTGCCTTCGTCACGGCAGCTATCAATGATCATGCCGTCGAGCAGGCGCTTGGCTTGCAGACTTTGAAGGAAGGCGCGATTGCGATTGTCGGCTTCGGACCGCGTCTGCCAGTAAACACGACGATGGAATTGGATAATTTGACGCCGATAGCAATCAAATAATCACGTTACGGGAAATCCAGTTCGAGGCTTTGGAAATTTTCCAGCAACAACCACTGCCGGTTTAGTTCAATCGCACGGTGATAAAGTGCTTCCGGATCGATTTCCGCGAATGCATAAACGGGTTTTTGTCTTGTCTCGCAAGCGCCGCGCACGCCATCGAGAAATGCATCGATATCAAAAACGCCGCTCCATAGCTGTGACTGCAGGGCTTCGACAATGGCTTCGGTCTGGACTGCTTCGATTTCAACCTGCAAATTTGTTTTATCGTGAATGGCTTCCATGACGAAACCGGCATCTGCGCCGCTGGCGACAAGGCTCAGAAATCCGTGCTGTAAGGGCAGGCCGGACTCCACGACATAATGGACCAGGTCATGCGGAAGAATTCCCTGTCTGGGCATTTCCGACGAGGTTTCTGAACCGTCCGCCCTGACATAACGGAGGCGATCATATTTTTCGTTCTTGCCGCGCTTTTGTGCAATGAGTTTCATGATTGAAATTCGGAGAGGCCGCTTGCTGCGCCCCTAAGTCATTGAATCAGACATCGCCGTCGTGCAGCCAGCCTTCGCCTGTGCCGCGATTGAATACCCTGTCGCTGTCAAGAACCTGACCGGCCGGCGTACTTTCCCGTCCCGCCATCTGTTCGTAGTACGGAATAAAATCCGGCAACGTTGCATCGAAAAGTTGCTGATAGCTATCGATCACGAAATAGGTTTTTTGGTAGGTATCGATCCGGTAACGCGTATTCATCACACGCAACAAATCGAAACCGATCCGATTGGGTGCCGCCGATTCGAGGCAGTGAATACTCTCGCCTTTCGAACTCAGAATACCGGCACCGTATATCCGCAGCCCTTCGCTGGTGTTGATCAGTCCGAACTCGACCGTGTACCAATACAGACGTGTCAGCTGCGACAAAGCTTCCGGGCCAAGCGAATGCGCCTTAACGCCACCCTTGCCATAGGCTTCCATGTAATCAGCAAACACCGGATCCATCAGCAAGGGCACATGGCCAAATAAATCATGGAATAAATCCGGCTCGGCCAGATAATCGAGCTGCTCTGGCTTGCGAATCCACCAGGTGACCGGAAATCTTCGATTCGCCAGATGATCAAAAAAAGCCAACTCCGGCAACAGGCCTTCTACGGCAATGATTTCCCATCCGGTTTTTGCTTTCAATTGCGCATTCAGGTCCGAAAATTTCGGAATGCCTTGCTCGCCCATTCCCATTTCGTCCTGGGTTTGCAAAAACTCCTTGCTGGCGCGCCCCGGCAATAATTCACGCTGGCGTTTGAACAAGGTCGCCCAGACTTCATGATCCGTCTTGGTATAGCTATCCCAGGGCTGATCAACTACCGCAGTGGTATAAACCGGCACATAACCCTTGTCGGTCATCTGGTGTTCAATGCGGTTGGGCGTGTTCATGCGCCTAGTTTAGCGCTTCGGCGTGGCCAAAACAAAACCGGGTTGGCAGGGGCGATTCATGAACCGCCCCTGCGTTCATCAGGGTTGTCCGGCAAATTTCTGGCCCAGAAAATCGCCGAGATTCCAGCGTGGCCGGTAGGGATCGTCCGCAACAAGTTGTCCGATACGTGCATTCAATGCCGCCATTTTCGCTGCCGTGGCGTAATGAATCGGCTGTTTAAGGTCATCGCTGGGCTTGTGGTAATGCGTTTTCAAAAAATTTTCCAGCAAATCCTTGCCGATGATGTTCGGATCTTTCGCGATCACGCCTCCATCCAGATACACCGCCGGTATGCCCTGGCGAACGAAGGCGAATTGATCCGAACGCACGAACACCACTTCGTCCGGCGCGGGATCGGGCGACAGCAGAAAACCAATTTCCGTCGCCGCCTGCTCAACCTGTTTTTGCAGAGAACTATGATCAACGCCAATAGTGACCACATCGAGCAATTCGGTCAGTACGACCGGCATATCCATATTGATATTGGCCACGATCGAACTCTTCGGCACGGTCGGATTCTTGGCGTAATAATCGGCACCAAGCAGCCCCTTTTCTTCGCCGGTAAGCGCAATGAATATCATCGAGCGTTTCGGTTTCGTGCTCAGCAGGCTGGCACTGCGGGCGGCTTCGAGCATGATGCCGACACCGAGTGCATTATCGAGTGCGCCATTGTAAATGGCGTCGCCTTTCACCGGCATGCCGATGCCAAGATGATCAAGATGCGCGCTAAACACCAGGTTCTCGCTCGACAGTTGCGGGCTGCTGCCCGGCAACTTCGCCACCACGTTACGGCTTTCCAATGTGCTCAATTGCGTGGTTCCGGACATGGTCAGCATGCCGGGCAAATCGAATGCCTGCAGCTTGCCGTTTTTCAACTGGTCGAAAACAACATCGGCAGAAAATTTTCCGCCATCGAGAATTTTTCGCGTTGCCGAGAGATTGACGCTGGCACTCGCCTGCAGTTGCGGAAAACTGTCGATCGGCATGCCGCTTTTGTCGACCAGACGCATGCCCGGAATCGCCCAGTTGCCGCTGTCCATCGACCAGGGGCGCTTCTCTTCCTTTTTCGGATTGCTGATATACAGCACGCCAATGGCGCCGCGTTCGCTGAGCTGCCTTAATTTTTCATTGCGCGAACTGTAAAAGGCACGCTGGGTAATCGGAAAATTTTCCGGCGCACCATCGAAAATGACGGCAATCTTGTCGCGCAATACCACACCGGCAAAATCATTGTGCTTGAACTCCGGCGCGAACACGCCCTGGCCGACAAATACCAATGGCGCAGTAACGCTATGACTGGGGGCATTGAAATTGACGCCAGGCAGGAATTCCTTTTCAAAAATGAATTCCTGTATGAAATTATCCTGCTGCAATTTCAGGCTGGCACCGGCTTGTTGACGCAAAGCCTCAAGCAGAGGAACCCGCTGGAAATACGTACCGTTGTCGCCTGCGGGCTCAAGTCCGAGATTCTTGAAACGGGTCGCGACATACTCCGCTGCCTGATCGAAGCCGGGTGATCCGGCAGCACGGCCCTCGCGTGCATCCGAGGCCAGATAGGCAACATCGGCCTGGATGCGTTGCGCCCCTTCGTTCAAGGCTTGTGCACTTGGAGCATAAACGGACACTTCCGCCACTGGCGCCTCTTGCTTGCAGGCGCATAACAAGGCACAAAACAGGAAACTGGAATAAGCTAGACGCATAGATTTCTCCTTCTGGGCGACATTAACATTGGCAACGCCGCACAACAACGGAACCCCCATGCAGATAACAACGCCCGACCCGAAAATGGCGCGAGGCTTATTGATTTTCGTCTGCCTCGCCTTGCTGGTCTCCGCCATTGGTGCACACGATGCCCTGACCTGGTTTCTCGAAGTGGTCTGGGTATTTATCGGCCTGCCGCTGATTATCCGGCACTGGAAAAATTTCCCGCTCAGCAAATTATTGTGTTTTGCACTCGTTGCCCATGCACTGGTACTGATGTATGGCGGCCACTACACCTACGCCGAAACGCCGCTGGGTTTGTGGGCCAAGGAAACCTTCGAGTTAAGCCGAAACCATTACGATCGTCTCGGCCATTTCATGCAGGGTTTCGTGCCGGCCATTCTGGTACGCGAATTATTGCTGCGTACCAGTCCACTGCAACGCGGCAAATGGCTGGCGGTACTCACGACCTGCGCCTGTCTTGCCTTCAGTGCATTTTTTGAAATGATAGAATGGTGGTCCGCCCTTCTATGGGGTGGTGCAGCCGATGCCTTTCTCGCTACCCAGGGCGATGTCTGGGATACGCAATGGGATATGTTTTTATGCCTTTGCGGCGCGATTATCTCGCTGTCGATTATGCCGCACTGGCATGACAGACAGTTGGGCTTAAAGTAATCATCACTTACGGAAAGTCACATCGTAGCGATGGTTTTATCCAGCTGCATGCGGTTTCGTCCCAATACTTTTGCGGTGTACATCGCGTCATCCGCACGCCGCAGCATATCGTCGAAAATATGATCACTGGCCGACAATAAAGTAATGCCGCCGGATAACGTGATCGATCGATGCTGTTCCAGCAACAGCATCGGATGGCTGGCAAATTCTTCCCGGATTCGCTGCGCCAAAACCTGTGCCTGCTGGATATCGGTATCGGGCAACAAAACCAGGAATTCCTCGCCGCCCATGCGTCCGAGATAGTCTTCGCTGCGCAGGTTTTTTTGCAGGCGTCGCACGGTTTCAATCAGGGCCAGGTCGCCGGCCGCATGGCCGAGCTCGTCATTGATTTTCTTGAAGTAGTCGATGTCGATCAGGATCACCGACAAGGGGATGCCATGCCTGCGTGCGCGCGCCATTTCCCGCATGCCGAATTCTGCCAGTGCGCGGCGATTGTAGGCCCCGGTCAGCGGATCTTCGCTGGCCATGCGTTCAAGATCTTTCTGGCTACGTTCAGTGCACATCAACAGGAACCCGATCGTGCCCACAATCGGCAACAATCCGCCCATGCCGTAACTGAGAATCGTCGGCCAGCGCATGCTGAAAATATCGACGATCGGATCATGCGACACGATGTGGTAACCAGCGCGCGATGCCATCGATAGTGCACCGATCACGAACAGGCCCGCCAATACATGCGATACCCGGGTAATTTTCAGTTCCTGCCGGTAAATGGCGCGAGCGCAAAAAGCCAGAAGCAGGGTGTGCAACAGGGAAAGACTGATGATGCGCGACAACAAATCGTTGGAATAAAAGATTGCAAAAAAACCGGCGAGCAATACCAGAATAAGGGCATAGGCGCGGCGCTGGCGTACGCCTGTGAACATCCGCATCGCGATCGCGAAGCAGGCGAGTGCGGCGGCAATCATCATGTTGGCCAGTACTACCGATACAAAGTTCGGCACATGGCCGCGCAGTGCAATCAGCACGAAACCGGCGGGCTGCAACAGCAGGCCAAACCACCACCAGCTCAAACTGTTTTGAAAATTGGCAGGCAGGGTTTTCCGGACAATCAGCAACATGATCGCGATCAGCGTGTTCAACAGCGCGCCAACCATGATTGCCGAACGAATATCGAAATCCAGACTCAAGCCCTACCCCTTGGTTTTGGCTGGAATAGGCTACTCTAAAAATCGTCGCAGTTCAGTAACGCGGGAGCTGCCTGAATCAGCGTTCGTCGTACTCGCTTGTTTTGCCGGTGCCGGGCCGACGAAACGGCAACACGACCGGCCCGTCATTAGTCGGACGATGCCATAGCACCGGGACTTCCTGCGGCCGTGGCGGCTCGAAAGTTTCGGCTTCCTCGTCGATCTCTTCTTCGGCCTCTTCCTCTTCCCAGCTATAAACACGCCGAGGCGGAGCCGGATCCAGTTTGCGCCAGATGACAGCACTCAATACACCGGCCAAGGCACCGCTCAGATGGTATTCCCAGGAGATATCCGGCTGCTGTGGCAACACGCTCAGCAGCATGCCGCCGAACAGCAATATCCCGATAAACGCAGCCGCGATTGCCGGACGATCACGGCGCAAGAGGCCGAGTGTCATCAGGAAAAACATCAATCCGTGCGTGATTCCGCTGGCACCGATGTGAAAGCCCTTGATGGCAAGAAACCAGGTACCGATGCCGGACAATATCCAGATTACCGGTAACGCGCGGACACTGGCTTTCGGATACACCGTGCCGGCCAACGTGCCCAATACAAGAATAGAAAAACTGTTTGAAAATAAATGCTCGAACGAACCATGCAGCAAGGGCGCAGTCAGGATGCCGACCAGACCTGCTGCCACTCCAGGCTGCAAACTCAGGCTCTGGTATTCCGATTGTTGCTGCAGATAAAAACAGGCAAACAACAGGGCAATAAAGCCGAGACTGATGTTCAATGCACGACGGAACCGCTGCGGAATCGGCGAACTTTCGATGGGATCAGGATTACTCATCTACTCGAAATGGGGAAGGTCTCGCCGAACACAAGACCTTCCCCGGCACATTGCCTTATTTTTCAAGCCGCGGTTTTATCCACAAGCTCAGCACCATTGCCGAAGCAATCAAGGCACCGACCACCATCAACGACACGCCGACCGGTATTTTGTACAAATCCACAATCAGCATTTTGGTACCGATAAACACAAGCACCAGGGCCAGACCATAAGCCAGCAAGTGGAACCGGTCGGCCATGCCGGCCAGCAGGAAATACAGTGCGCGCAAGCCAAGCACCGCAAATACGTTCGAGGTGAGCACGATGAACGGATCGGTCGTGATCGCAAAAATCGCCGGGATTGAATCCACCGCGAAAATCACGTCGGTCACCGCAATCATGATCAGCACCAGAAACATCGGCGTGAAAAACCGTTTCCCGTTTTCGACAATCCACAATTTTTCATCATGGTGTTTATCGGTGACGCGCAAATGTCCGCGCAACCATTTCAATATCGGATTATTGTTCAAGTCCGATTCCTGGCCGGCGGCCCACAACATTTTCGCTCCGGTCAAGACCAGGAAAGCACCGAAGAAATATAGAATCCAGTGGAATTGCGCTATCAAGGCGGCACCGACGAAAATCATGATCGCTCGCAGCACGATCGCGCCGATCACGCCCCAGATCAATGCCCGTTGCTGATACTGCGGCGGTACCGCGAAATAGCCGAAGATCATCAGGAACACGAAAATATTGTCGACGGCGAGCGCTTTCTCGACCAGATAACCGGTCAGGAATTCGAGGCCGATGCGGTTGGCTTCGACATCGCCCATCTCCCCTTTCAGATACCACCAGAGTCCGGCATTGAATAACAGGGCCAGTGCAATCCAGCAGACGGACCAGATACCGGCTTCCCGCATGCTGACCTTGTGCGGGCCGCCTTGTTTCAACACGAACAAATCCACCAGCAATGCGGCGATTACCAGCGCGATAAAGACCAACCACATGGTCGGGGTGCCAATGCTTTGCATAAAATCTCCAGGCAAGTGTTTAGAAATGCTGGACGTGAAGTACCGAGATGAATTTCAGACACGACTTCGCCCTTGCGGCGAAGGTCTTGCTCACAGGACTGGCCTGTCTTCCGTGCCGGGGCTTATGTGAAACGGCCCGTATTGACGACATCGGAGGCGGGAGCTACTCCCCTTCTAGCCACGGATCATAGCAAGGAATGGTGAATTTGGCGTCAACACGGCCATTTGGGCGGTTACAATAGCGCCATGAATACTCTCAATAGCGCCATCATTCCCACGGTTTACCTGAAAATCGAACGCCGATCGACCCATCCCTGGATATTCCAGAAAATGGTCGAAAAACCCGAGCAGAAGCCAAAACCCGGCTCGATTGTCGATATCGTCGATGCGACCGGCACCTGGTGTGCCCGCGGTTTTTACAACGGCCATTCGCGAATTGCCTTGCGGGTGCTGACCGAAGATCCCGATGAAGCTGTGGATGAAGATTTCTTCCGCCGCAAGATTCGCCAGGCCGTCGAACTGCGCCGCGATGTGTTGAAGATCGATGAAATTTCCAATGCCTGGCGCGTGGTGCATTCCGAAGGTGATGGTCTGTCGGGTCTGGTCGTTGATCGCTACGACGATTTGCTGGTGGTCGAATTTTTCTCGGCCGGTGCTTTTCGTTACCGCGAATGGATTTACACCGCCTTGCGCGAAGAATTCCCCGGCTGCCGTTTCTATGCGTTCGCCGAAGATCACGTGCAGAAGCAGGAAAGTTTTGATTTCCGTTCACCGGATGCGCCACAACCTGCGGTCATCACAGAATTCGGCGTGAAATTCCGCGCCAGTCCGGGTACCGGCCACAAGACCGGTTTCTTCGCCGACCAACGCGAGAATCGCGAGTATCTCGCCCGCTTCACCAAAGACAAATCCGTGCTCGATATTTGCTGCAATTCCGGCGGTTTTGCAATTTATGCCAAGACCCGTGGCGAAGCAGCCGAGGTGACCGGGATTGATCTCGATGAAGAAATTCTAGAAGTCGCGAAGAAAAACGCGCATCTGAACAAGGCGCAAATCAAGTTCACGCAAGCCGATCTGTTTCCGTTCCTGCGCGATTCGGCAGCGCGCGGCGACGAATACGACGTGGTGATTCTTGACCCGGCGAAAATGACCCGCGATCGCGAGCAGATCATTCCGGCGCTGAAGAAATACAACGACATGAACAAGCTCGCGATGAGCGTGGTGAAACCCGGCGGTATCTTGCTGAGTTGTTCCTGCACCGGTTTGGTCAGCGAAGAGCAATTCATCGACATGATTCGCCGCGCCGCGTTTTTTGCCGGGCGTACCGTGCAAATCCTGAAGGTATCGGGTGCCGGTGGCGATCATCCTTTCATGGCGCATGTGCAGGAAAGCCGTTACCTGAAAGCCGTGTTCTGCCGCGTGTTTTAATCATCTTGGGTGCGCAAGGCGCATCGTTCGTATTCTGCAAAAGGATTGAGCGTGAATTCTAGTTCGGATGTTGTGACCAGCCCGCGCCGCGCCGCAGTCGCCTTTATTTTCATCACCGTATTTCTGGATGTGCTGGCATTCGGCCTGATCATTCCGGTATTTCCGAAACTCATCGCCAGCTTTCTGGACGGCGATCTTGGCCGCGCAGCCTTGCAACATGGCAAATTCGCCATGTGGTTCATGATCATGCAGTTCGTTTTTTCACCGATACAAGGCGCACTGTCTGATCGATTCGGTCGACGCCCGGTCATCCTGATGTCGAACCTCGGGCTTGGGCTGGATTTCATCCTGATGGCCGTGGCCAACACACTGCCATGGTTGTTTATCGGTCGCGTGTTGTCAGGCATGACTTCCGCGAGTTTTTCGACCGCGAATGCGTATATCGCCGACGTGACGCCGCCGGATCAGCGGGCGAAAGCCTTCGGCATGATCGGCATGGCCTTCGGCCTCGGTTTTGTATTGTCGCCCGCGATTGGCGGCACGCTTGGCGAGATCCATCCGCGCTGGCCGTTCTGGCTTGCCGCCGGCCTGTGCCTGACGAATTTTTGCTACGGCTATTTTGTATTGCCGGAATCACTGGCGAAGGAAAACCGCACGCCGTTTTCCTGGCGTCGCGCCAATCCCGTTGCCTCGCTGATGTGGCTGAAAACACAGCCGGAAATCCTCGCGCTTACCGTCGTGGTTTTCCTGATGGCCTTGGCTCACATGGTCTATCCGATGACCTTCGCGCTTTATGCCGATTACCGTTTCGAATGGGGTCCGAAAATGGTGGGCTATTCGCTGGCTATCGTGGGTCTTGCCGGTGCCATCGTGCAAGGCGGCCTGATCGGCAAAATCAAGCTCTGGCTGGGCGAACGCCGCATGCTGATGTTTGGCTGCGCGATGGGAACCCTTGCCTTCGTTCTCTACGGTTATGTGCCAAGCGGCTACTGGTTCTGGGCAGTGATTCCAATCTCGGCTTTCTGGGGCATCGCCAATCCCGCCGCTCAGGCCATCATGACACGGCATATTGCACCAAACGAACAGGGCCGTCTGCAGGGCGCGATCGGTAGCTTGAACAGCGTCGCCGGCATCATTGCGCCGCCGATTTACACGAATATTTTCGCCGGGGTTTCTGCCGTCGCCATTCCTTCCTGGCACTCCGGCGCCACCTTCTACCTGGCCGGCGCATTCGTGGCGATGGGTGGCCTTATCGCGTGGATATCAACACGCGGCGAGCGGTAGGAGGGCCTTCCAGGCCCGACCTGCCAAAATTCATTTCAAATAAAACTTTTTCATCGCTGCTACTACCTGTTCCGGTTCTTCCAATGCACTGCTATGCCCGCATCGCGGAATAATCTGCAATTCCGAATGAGCGATATAAGCATGCATATGGTGTGCACAGGATACCGGTGTGGTCCGGTCTTCTTCGCCCGTGATGATCAAGGTCGGGCATGTGATTTTCGGAAGTTCCTGCGTAATATCCCGCCGTTGCGTCACCCCGGCAATCGGTCCGAGAATCGTCTTTTTCAATGCCGATAGTTTGCGTCTCCAATGCTTGACCAATTCGCGTTTGGCAGGATCATTCACCGTGGTTTTTCCGAACATCAAAGGCAATGTCCTGGACACCAGTGGCTTCACGCCAAATGCCCGCACGATCCATGTCATCACGGCATATTTTCGAAGATTGTGTGGCGGCTCTGCCTGCGCACTGGTGTCGAGCAAAACCAGCGAACGAAGCAAATGCGGATATCTTGCCGCCAATGGCATGCCGACCATGCCGCCCATCGAAAGACCGACATAATCGACCGGCTTGTCGCTTAGCGCATTGATCAAGGCAGCGGCATCTTCCACCAGAGTATCGATCGCATAGCCCTGACCTGTATCCTGGCTGCGACCCTGGCCACGGAAATCAAAACAGATCAGCCGGCATGTTTTGGCAAAATGCGGCGTCACGAAATCCCACATGCTGTTGTCCATCAGCAATCCGTGCGCAAACACGATGGTCCGCTCGCCATCGCCTTGCTCGGTATAAAACAACTCGACACCATTCACGCTGATAGTTGGCATGGCTCCCCCCGGGTTTGCGGTCGATTATGCACGGCTTCGTCACCTGATTTTCAATTCCCGCCGCGTTGTTTGCCTTATGATGCTGTCATCAGGAGATCGCCATGTCCGACATTATCAAACCCAGCCGTGAACAAGCCGAGGAAGCCATACGCACGATGCTGCGTTGGGCTGGCGAAGATCCGAATCGCGAAGGATTGCTGGACACCCCGCGTCGCGTCGTCGATGCCTATGGCGACTGGTTCAGTGGTTACAAGGATGATCCACAGGAATTTCTGACCCGCACCTTTGAGGAAGTCGAAGGCTATGATGAAATGATCATCCTGCGCGACATCACGTTCGAATCGCATTGCGAACACCACATGGCTCCGATCATCGGCCGCGCCCATGTCGGTTACTTGCCGCGTGGAAAAGTGGTCGGCATCAGCAAGCTGGCGCGCGTGGTCGAAACCTATGCCCGGCGTTTCCAGGTGCAGGAAAAAATGACCTCGCAAATCGCACGCTGCATCCAGGAAGTGTTGCATCCTCTGGGTGTCGGCGTAATCGTCGATGCCAGCCACCAATGCATGACTACCCGCGGGATCCATAAAACCGGCGTGAGCATGGTGACTTCGAAAATGCTGGGGAGTTTTCGCGACGACCCAAGTACGCGTGCCGAATTCATGCAATGCGTGGGGATGAATTCGAAGCGGTGACGTTTGTGGTGCGCCACAGGCGCACCCTATTTATTCTGGTGATCCAGCACTTTCTGCGCCAGCCAGGGCTCACCTTTCTCGATCAACTCGATCGGCGTCATTTCCCAACCGGTCAATACCATCACCTCGCCGACGGTGAACTCGAGCTGTGCCTTGTTGAACTGTCGCTTACCCGCTACAACGGCTTCAAGCACTTCGCGCGATGGCATCGGCGCTTCCATCTCCGCCGCCTTGGCGGCCGCTGCCGCTGCCGGATCGCCGGTGCCGTGCTTCAACAACCATTCAATCCGCAACAAGGCCGCTGCCTGCGGATCATGATGCACAATTTCCGGCAAGGCCGCGGCCAGGCTTTTATGCAATGTGTTGAGCTGCCCCATGATTTTCATGCGGGCAAGATTCGCGGCATCGCGGGCATGCTCCGCATCCTCGACATCCTGCAACTGCTGTGCACGCGAAGATTCCAGCGCCTGCAATTCCTTTATGGCCTGCACAAAACGCAAAGCCCAATCCGACTTCGCCATCAATGACGGATCACTGCGGATCACGGCATAACAATCTTCCAGTAATTTTTGAATCGAGCTCATGGTGCCGATTATAGGCCAGTAGGGGCGCAGCTTGCTGCGCCCTGCCTTGAAGAATTCGGGCGCAGCAAGCAGCGCCCCTACTGCGAAGCCTGAACCGTGACACGGTCTGCACTTGTATTGGCCCGGCTCGCGCGGCCATACATCAGCTCCGCCACTGCCGGTGGCGCAAAGTAATCGCCAGGATTTACGGCCTGCGCGTAGTAATAAATCTCGTGCCGGCCAGCCGGTAAATACTCGGCATAGATACGCACGACGTTGACTCCGGTTTGTCGCGAATCAAAATAATAGGAGCCATTGTCGCCAATATTTTTTAGATCGGCGCCGCCAACGCTACTAAGTGTGATATCGCGCGTTACCAATCCGCCGGGTACGAAATCACTTACAGCGACAAAATGGCGTTCTTTAGGTGCCGTAACCTCAAGTCTTATGCGGACCCAATCGCCTTCACGCAAACCGGTCTTCGGCAATGGAACCCACTTGCCGTTTTGCAATACGTCGTAATGTCGCTGCACATTTAAACCTACTCCGCGCGCCTCGGCCTGCTGCAAATCATATTGATAGCTGATGACGGCACTGTAGTTCATCGTGCCACCGGCATTTTTATCGGCCGCCAACGACAGCGTTTTGCTCGTCGTCGCTAACGGCGATTGCAAGTTCACTTCGCGCTTGTCGGCAGGCATTTCGAGTATTTGCGAATTGGCATCAAGTGCTACCGTGATTTTCGTATCAGCATTGACGGCATTATTCTGATTGATCACATCATGTAGTGCCATCAAGCATTGCGCACTCGATTGTGTGTCCATACTTGCAGTCCCACCGGCATACAAGTCGTAGACACCGCGCAGCAGGCGTTCACGGGCTGATCTTCCTTCAACGGATTTATCCAGCTTGAATAGAGTGCTGACTACTGCACATTGATCACGCAAATCCGACCCCATGTAATAACTGAAATCGCGTGTCTCGTTGATAACTTGCCTTGCACCGTTCTTTACACCGGCTTCACGCAAACGCTGAATGCCGATTCCGGTTTGTTCGGTAAATTCCGTTTTCCGCGCCATTGCCCGCAATAATTCACCACGTCCAAACCAGCTTAATTTATCCCAATGGCTCCAGAGACTTTCCAGGACTTTGACATCGAGTTGCTCAGGGTTTTCGATGACCCCGGCGATCGTGGCCGATGTTTCCCATGAATAGGCAGGCTCACCATCAGCCTCTAACTTGACACCGTTGATCAATTGATCTGGAAGATTTTCTTCCAGTTCATCCATTAAATGTCTGGATACCGGATATCCCATTTTCTGTAAATATCGAAAACTTTTTAGCGTATAAGCCGACAGCACCAAGTTCTCCTTTTGATTCCATTCGAAAGTTTCACTCTGGAAGTACCGGTAATATCCACTATCATCCTTAAAACTACTTGCTACCTGAAGCGCGTCATTAACCGTGGCAATCCGGTCACTCCATAAAGACTCCTTGTCGTATGCCTCGGCATAGGCGCCGCCCACTGCGCGACTGAGTGTTTGTTCCCAGCAACGATGAGGGTAGTCTTGTAGATCTTTAAGCCAGCCATCGGTCCAGGCATGAAAACCACGATTCACCTGAAGATCGAGCCTAGCTTCAATAGCACTCGCGGGTAGTTTTGGAATCATCAAATTCAGCTGATTCAAATCAAGCCAGCCTGACTGCGGTATTTTTTCTTCGCCATAACGGGACTTCACGACCGTGCCGCTGGAAAGTCCGTCGGTTTCCTCTGCAGAGTCTGCAATCGACAATACGTCCAGATCTCCTGCTTTCGTCGGGGAAAAGCCCAGTTCCTGTTCAAGCAATGTGTAGGGATTGACGCTGGCCTTATCCGATTTTTCCAACGACACACCCGCGCCAGTCAACGCCGAACTAAGATTGATAACTACTGCCTTTTCACTCTGATTTCGGGCCGATATCTGGGCAACACTTTGGTCGCCAACAAATAACTGGCTCGGCAGGCCCGCACGTACTTCAATCGGCAAGCTTGTTTCGAAAGTACTTTGTATTTGTGCAAAACCATCGCCGCTATCGCTGGCCCACATAAGAACGCGCCATTGCGTCAGATTATCCGGCAGCTTGAATTTTATTGTTTTGCTCTCGCCGGCTGCCAATAAGATATCGGGATTCCAATATGCAGAATCCTGAAATTGGCTGCGCACGCGCGGCATAGGCTTGCCGGAAATACCTCGCCTTTTTGCCATATTCACATTCGCAACCGGTGCGGCATAGTAAGCATCTACAGCCCTGATCCTGCTACCGACCACGTTAACCGAATCCAACTCCTTTCCGTTTTCTTCGCGACTCACGACTTGCACGGGCTGCGCCATTTCTTTATTGACCTGTTGGATTCTGGCGCCTGAAACGAGTGATTTCATCGAATCACTTTCGTAAAAAAGATTGCCGATACTGCGCCAGGCTTCCAGGCCGTACCAGTCACCCGGATACCAGGTATTCAGGCTGCCGAGCCAATGCCCTGCATTCGGATCTTGATAGTCCCAGATATCCGCTGCTTGTTGATAAATGGAGTCGTCAATTACGCTTATGGTTGCAGAGCGTTGCGTATTGGTTTTGTTGACAATGGTTAATTCAACTTCATCACCGGGCTTGTATCCCGACTTGTTCGAATTCACCGTCAATGTCTCGACATCGAACTTGGGAATATTCAGATCAATAAAGGCACTTAGGGTCGAAATATTTTCCGCCGCTTCGACTGACTGATTGCCAGCAGGCCTGACAATGGCATGCAAGCTAAGACCGGGAGCCCACTCCGCCTTGACCGGAATATCAATTTCCAGCTGTTTCTTGTCGACATGCTGGACCCAATAATGAACGATGCTCGAATACTCAAGCGTGAACAATACTGTCGCCTTTTCAAAGGGCTGATCAAGCAAAACCCTGGCATTGGTCTTTCCATTGCTTGCCTGCAAAAGACTGATTGCTGCCGAGGGTTTTTCTTCACTGGCCTTTTGTTGCGGAGGCTCTCCAATGTAGCGACTTATTTCGGTACTGGCTGAACCCTTGCTACCAGCTGTGAAGCGATAGAGCCCGTCGGTTTTTGCACGAAATGCACAAGCCTGCATCTTTCCGCTGATTATTTTGCATTTTCCGGCGTGCAGTTCTTTGTCATCGCCGAGTATCTGGAATATTTCTACCGATACTTCTTCACCGTTCACCGCCTTGCCATCATAGGTTACGACTGCCGCTTCCAGTTCGATGTCCTGGTTATTGCCTATTCGCCAGTTTTTTGTTTTCAATCCGACAAAGCTCGGATACTGCGAATAATTTACCGACAAACTTCCGCTGCTCGCTGAAGCTTTTCCGGGGATATAGGCTTCCGCGCTAAACTGCATAACTCCAAATGGAATATCATGCTCACCTTCTTGGTCGCGCAGGGGCGCTTTAAACGAAACCGTGAACTCCGTCTTGCCCTGTGCATTGGCGTTTTTGGGTAGCGATAATTTTCCGACTGGTGAACCGGCATCGATACTTCCATCATCCTTGAATGGGTTGATAAAGGTAAAGCTCGCAAAATCCGGATATGCATCTTCGATGCGACGAACGGTGTTCAGGCCTCTGAACCGAAGTCCCACATTGGCCGCTGGCCCACCCGAAAAAAATCCACTCTCCAACTGGAATTTCAGCTCTTGGCCAAGAAGAATATTCGGATGGTCCGCCTTCAGCGACACCCAGAGTGGCTGGGGCTCAAAACGTGCCACATGAAAACAGGCGCCTTTCAAATCACTTGCATACTCTTCTTCGTCGTCATTTTCGGCAATGCAATAGAACCCGTCTGTAAGCAGTTTCGACAACTGAAGTTGCCCGGAAACACTTCCGTTCTCATCCAATGTAGCTTCCCATTCCTGCAGCTTCTTTTCAAATATACCGCCTGCCAGTTGCAGGCTAATTTTTTTCCTGTTCGGCACTATGCTTAAATGATTGCCGGTTTTTTGTCGCACCCATAAGCGAAAATTTACCGACTCGCCCGGCCTATAGAGTGGCAGTTCGGTGACACCGAAGCCGGTGACATTTCCTTCGCTCACCCGTCTGTACTGGTTGCGACCGCCGTAGGCCCAGGGTCGATCTATATCAAAAGCAAGTCGGCTGTTTTGCTCAGCGAACGCTGGTGAAACCACCACTTCTTCGCCACTAATGACACGGACCAGCGTCGTGAAATCCGTTCCCGTTGGCCGTGCGCCAGGCATGCTCAAGGTTGCCACCCCACTTGCATCGGTTTTTGCGCGACTTAGTTGATGAACCTTTCGGCTGAAATCGACGCGTAATATTTCCACCTCCGCATTGGCGACGGGAAGTCCGCTTTGCCATTCCGTTGCCCATACGAGGGCGTGTTTCCTATCAACCGATTGATACGACATCACATTGAAAGGCACATAGGCAATGCCGTAACCAAGATCCCGTTTTTCTTTCAGGCCTGACAGTACAAGACCGCCTTTGTTTTTGATTTTCGCGTCCGCTGCCGACATGGTGATTGCGAGCAAGTTGTTACGCTGGCTTTTAATTTTTATTTTTTTCGATTTGATTCGCACGGTGCGACCAATCTCGAACTGGCCAAGCGTTACCGCTGTCATACTTGAGTTCATTACGCTAAGCCTTGTTTCCCCTTCTTCGTTGGGAGCCAAGGTCTGTACTTTTGGCGTAAAGACCATGCTTTCTTTGAAGTCACCGATCGAAATAAGCACAGGCTCTGTTTTGACGAGTTGTTTGCCTTCCACGCTTTCAAGGTTCTGCGGTAGCTCAAGTAGATATTTTGACGCTGCCGCATTACTTGTCATTACATAGGCTGCGCTTGGAGAAGTCCTGACTTCTCCAAGCTTCTGATCGTAGTACCAATAGTAACTTTTGTCCGAAGGCTTGATTGTAAATCCCGTCGGTAGACTTTTTTGAATCGCAGCAAGGCTGTTTGCATCGAGAGTGCTCGAAAAACTGAGCACTATTTCATCAAGCGGATTGCATTGC
>ENA-UOWO01003394-UOWO01003394.1-activated-sludge-metagenome-genome-assembly--contig:-NODE-3394-length-18506-cov-9.254729_pt1 | contig 18506 bp, 17 predicted proteins | sample MGYA00238148_ERZ761564 | MGnify/ENA primary metagenome ERZ761564 (study PRJEB28885, sample SAMN05720194) | activated sludge metagenome | isolation source: Anaerobic digester | place: USA...
TGACGAGCCTTGACCCCGGCACTGGCTCCACAGTTAGGGCTGCTTGGTTCCCCACCTGACCCGGTTGGCCGCTTCACCATGCGGGAAGGCCCGTCAATGGGTATTGTAAGGCTTGGCCTGGTGTTCAACCTTCGGTGAGGTCTTTGACACTCGCGCTGGCCGCATTGGTTTTGACGGAGGCGATACCGTTTTCCATGGATGAGGCCGAGGCGTACATCTCGCTGCGCCCAATGACCTGACCGTTGGAGGCCTTCAGGTTGAAATAGGGCTGGCCGGATTTGGAGGTGGCTTTTTCGAAGCGTTCGTCCATGGCACCGTTTTTCTTGCAGGATTCGACCCCCTGGACCGCGCTGGCCTTGGTTTCATACATCTCGCTGGTCAGGATCACCTGACCGTTGCCGGCTTTCAGGTTGAACATGAACTTCCCGTTCTTGGACTTGCTGATCTCAAACTTTCCAGCCATGACAATCTCCTGTGATGTGAACAAAATTGAATGAACCGCCACCAAAGCAAAGGAATCAGCCTCGCGGCGGTTTTGAGTCTACCCGGATTGGCCGCACCTTAGAATCCCCCCAATGTCATATCTTGTGCTCGCCAGAAAATATCGCCCGAAGGATTTTGCCGGCATGGTGGGGCAGGAACATGTGGTTCGTGCGCTTACCAACGCGCTGACGTCGCAGCGGTTGCACCACGCCTATCTGTTCACCGGCACACGGGGCGTGGGTAAAACGTCGGTGTCACGTATTCTCGCCAAATCGCTGAACTGTCTGGGCGCCGATGGGCACGGTGGCATCACAGCCACTCCGTGTGGCGTCTGTCAGGCGTGTACGGACATTGATTCGGGCCGTTTTGTGGATTACACCGAGCTGGATGCTGCCTCCAACCGGGGTGTCGATGAAGTCCAGGCCCTGCTGGAACAGGCGGTTTACAAACCGGTCCAGGGGCGCTTCAAGGTGTTCATGATCGACGAGGTTCACATGCTCACCAACACGGCGTTCAACGCCATGTTGAAGACGCTGGAAGAGCCGCCAGATTATCTGAAATTCGTGCTCGCCACGACCGATCCGCAAAAAGTGCCGGTTACAGTTTTGTCACGTTGTTTACAGTTCAACCTGCGCCCGATGGCGCCCGAGACCATCCGCGAGCACTTGGTGCATGTGCTCGCGGACGAGGGGGTGGCCGCTGACGCGCAGTCGTTGCGGCTGCTGGCCCGTGCTGCGCGGGGCTCCATGCGCGATGCGCTGTCGCTGACCGATCAGGCCATAGCGTTTGGCGCGGGTGCGCTGGAAGAAGCCACGGTGCGCCAGATGCTGGGCAGCGTGGACCGCTCCTACGTGTTTCAATTGATCGAGGCGCTGGCGCAGGGCGACGGCAAGACGGTGGTCGAAACCTCGGAGCTGCTGCGCGTGAACGGCCTGAGCGCGGCGTCCACATTGGAAGAAATGAGTACAGTGCTGCAGCGCATGGCAGTGCTGCAGGCGGTACCCGCCGCTGTGGACGAAACTGATCCCGAAGCCACCCAGATTGCGCGGCTGGCAGAAACCATGCCCGCCGATGAAACGCAATTGCTATACAGCCTGTGTCTGCACGGGCGTGGCGAGTTGGGGCTGGCGCCGGATGACTATGCTGCACTGACCATGGTGTTGCTGCGGCTGCTGGCGTTCAAACCTGGAACGGCTGCTGCGCCAAAGGCTGAAAAAAAAACTCTGATTGAGACCCGGCCGCCGATTGTGGCGGCTGTGTCGGTTACTCCCGCTGCGGTAGCGCCGCCACCCGCTGTGGCCGTGCGGTCGATGATGCCAGAAAGGCTTGTCCAACCGACGCCTGCTGCGATGCCTGTCGAGAGGGCCAGCGGCCCTCCCGCCGGGCAGGTGCTGCACGTGGTGGCAGGGCTCGCAGGTGCGCCGACACATGAAGATCCGCCGAACTTGGAAGAAAAAGAGGCTGTAGCCCTCGTTGAATATGCGCAACACGCCACAAAAGCTGTAGCAATTCCAGTTCGGGTGCAGGCGGACTCGCGTTCCGAAGCTGCAGCGGGCCAGTCTGCCGCCACGACGCTGATACCGACCGAAGAGGGAGATTTCTGGCACACCACGGTCCAGCACCTCATTGCAGAGGAGGTGATCACCGCGCTGGTTCGGGAACTGGCCTTGCAGTCGCAACTGGTGGCCCGCGACACTGACCAATGGTTGTTGCGGGTCGAGCGGGAGTCACTTAACCAGAGTGGCAGCCGCGAGAGGTTGTCACAGGCTCTGCGGACCGCTGGACATGAAGTGGGACTAGCAGTTGAAATCGGCCGCGTTACCGATAGCCCCAGTCGACGTAACGCTGCACTGGCCGCGGAGAAACAGCTGGCCGCCGAGCGGATCATTTTCGAAGACCCGTTTGTGCAGGCCATGATGCGGGATTTTGGGGCGAAAATCGTGCCTGGATCGATCAAACCTGTTTGATCACGCAATTGCAAATTCAAAACCGAACGCAAGGATAAACAACATGTTCAACAAAGGACAACTCGCCGGCCTGATGAAGCAGGCCCAGGCGATGCAGGACAACATGAAAAAAGCCCAGGACGAGCTGGGCAATATCGAGGTGACCGGGGAGTCCGGGGCCGGCTTGGTCAAGGTACTGATGACCTGCAAACACGATGTGCGACGTGTCACTATCGACCCCAGCCTGTTGGCCGACGACAAGGACATGCTGGAAGACCTGGTGGCTGCCGCTTTCAACGCAGCGGTGCGCAAAGCTGAAGAAACATCGCAGGAAAAGATGGGCAAACTTACCGCGGGCATGCCGGGCTTGCCAGGCGGCATGAAGTTTCCGTTCTGATGCACTTTTCCCCTGGCAGCATCCGGGCGTGACCGATTCCAACTCCCTGGAAGGGCTTATTCAGGCCCTGCGCCGTTTGCCGGGCGTGGGCGTGAAGTCTGCCTCGCGCATGGCTTTTCATTTGATGCAGCATGACCGTGAAGGCGCACAGACGTTGTCACGCGCTTTGCAGCATGCAGTCGGCAGCGTAAAGCATTGCGAGCGGTGTCACACCTTCACTGAAGGCGATCTATGCAGTACCTGCCTAGATCCACGTCGTGATGCGTCCAAGCTCTGTGTGGTGGAAACGCCGGCCGATCAGTCGGCCGTGGAGCGCACTGGTGCCTACAAGGGGCTGTATTTTGTGCTGATGGGCAAGCTCAGTCCGTTGGATGGCATCGGACCTCATGACATTGGCCTCAAAAAATTGTTTGACCGCGCAAGCGACGGCACCGTGCGCGAGGTGATTCTGGCTACCAATTTCACGGCTGAGGGCGAAGCTACGGCGCATGTGATCGGTGAAGCACTGAAAGCGCGTGGTTTGCAGACCACACGGCTGGCGCGTGGCGTGCCGGTGGGTAGCGAACTGGAGTATGTTGATCTGGGTACTATCGCGCATGCACTGGTAGATCGCCGATAATTATTTCCTATGACCTACTCCCACTTCACCATGGCCTACTGGTGTGTGCTGATTGCCGCCCTGTTGCCTTTTGTATGCACCGGTATTGCCAAAGCTGGCATGTTCGGCAAGCCCCGCCGCGAGGGGGGGTACGACAATCACAATCCGCGCACCTGGCTGGCCATCCAGACTGATTGGCGTGCACGTGCCAATGCCGCGCAGGCTAACAGTTTTGAGGCCTTTCCCTTCTTTGCGGCTGCCGTTATCGTGGCGCACCAACTGGGAGCGGCCCAGGGCCCGCTGGATGCACTGGCCTTCGTATTTGTGGTGCTGCGTCTCGTGTACATCATGATGTATGTGGCAGACTCGGCGACCATCCGTTCCATCATCTGGGTGCTGGCACTGGCCGTGAATGTCGGGATCATGTTTGTGGGTTACCGCTGAGCTTGCGCTGATTGCTGAAAATTTCCCCTAAGTACAAACCCGCTCGGGAAGTTCCTGATGCGGGTTTTTTGTTGACTTGGTACGCTTGCTGCATAACAGCAATAAATAAATCAGCAAGGGATCAATATGCGGCAGGTGTCTTTGAGTCGGCGAAGGTTCACCTCTGCTTTGGGGTTGGCTGCAGCGTGTCTGGCTTCTCGGGATTTGAGCGCCCAGGCCCGGGTTGAAAAAGCAAAAGTTGTCATCGCCGTGGGAGGGAAAGCGGCTTTTTACGCATTGCCACTGACCATCGCCGAGCAACTTGGATTCTTCAAAGCCGAAGGCCTCGATGTCGTCATTAACGATTTTGCCGGTGGTGCTCAGGCGTTGCAGTCCGCTTTGGAGGGTGGGGCGGATGTTGTGAGTGGTGCTTTTGAGCACACCATCGCCTTGCAAGCTAAAAACCAGTTTTTCCAGGCGTTTGTGCTGCAGGGGCGGGCGCCCCAGATTGCGCTGGGGGTATCCCGCAAGACCTTACCCGCCTACAGGGGGCTGGCTGATCTGCGGGGCAAGAAGATTGGGGTTTCCGCACCCGGCTCTTCCACAAACATGGTGGCCAGTCTAGTGCTTTCACGTGGCGGCATCAAACCCGGTGAGGTTACCTTTGTGGGCGTTGGCACGGGTGTGAGTGCTCTGGCGGCAATAAGGTCCGGCCAGGTGGATGCCGTGTGCAACTCGGACCCGGTGATGACCATGCTGGAACAGAAAGGCGACATTCGGGTGATTGCCGATACGCGTACGCTCAAGGGTACGGTTGAAGTGTTTGGCGGGGCGATGCCTGCTGGCTGCCTTTACGCGCCCACAGTGTTTCTGGAAAAAAATCCCAACACGGCGCAGGCGCTTGCGAACGCCATCGTTCACAGTCTGAAGTGGCTGCAAACGGCAGGCCCCAGCGACTTGATGAAGACGGTGCCAGAAGCCTATTTGCTGGGTGACCGTGGCCTGTATCTCGCTTCGTTCGACAAGGTGCGAGAAGCCATTGCTCTGGATGGTCTGATACCGGAAGACGGTGCCAGGGTTGCGCTAAAGGCTTTGGGCAGTTTTGAGCCGACGCTGAATGCTGACAAGATTGATCTGGCAAAGACTTTCACCAACGAATTTTCCCGAAAAGCCAAAGCCAAATTCAAGGCTTGATCTCTAATTCGCGCTTGCATGCTATAAATTGAATAGCTACTGACGCACATTTCACGTGAGCTAGAGTGCTATTTAATACTAAGTTTATTTGCGCTTTTTCTTCTGGATGACGACCGCGCGCCGTGCTGGCTTGATCGTCTGCGTGTTGTTGGTGCCCGATCTGATCCGCGCAACCTGCTTGGCGCGCGCTGGCAGGAAAACCACAATCTGCTGCCCTGTCTTGAAGATGGCAGAACTGCCTACCTTGTTCCATTCAGCCACGCTGGCCGCACTGACTTTGTAGCGTTTGGCAATGGTTGCCACGGATTCGCCTTTGCGGGCCTTGAGCGTACTGCGGCGCAACACAACTTCTGGCGCAAGCGCCATGTGGCCGTTGTCTGCCACATGCTCCGACACATCTTTGGACATGCCCTCCGAGCGGGGCACCAGCAGGGTGGACCCCACCTTGATCAGCATTCGGGGCGGGATATTGTTGATGGACATGAGCTGGCTCTCATGCATGCCCACCCGTTTGGCGGCGTCAGCCACCTTCATGGTGGACGGTGCTGTCCAGGCGGTCCAGCTGGCAAGGCGGCTGTTGCTACGGGCTTTGAGATTCGTCTGAAAAATGATGGCGTTGTCCCACGGCAGCAGGATCTGTGGTGTGCCAGCCGCCAGAATGACGGGGCGGTTGGCTGAAGGATTCAGCGCCTTGAAGTCCTCAAGTGGGATTTCAGCCAGTTGCGCTGCCAGTGCAACATCCAGATCGCGCGTGATGTCAACGGACTGAAAATAGGGGTGGTTCTCGATATCAGGCAATCTGGCATTGAAGTTTTGCGGGTTGGCCACGATGTTTTTCACGGCCTGCAGCTTGGGCACGTACAGGCGTGTTTCGGCAGGCATGCCCAGCGCGGCATAGTAGGTACCCAGTCCCGCACGCTTGTTTTTCGCGATGGCCCGCGCTACGCTGCCTTCCCCCCAGTTGTAAGCCGCCAGAGCCAGATGCCAGTCACCAAACATGTTGTGTAATTTCTGCAAGTAGTCCAGCGCAGCCCGCGTGGAGGCCAGCACGTCGCGCCGGTCGTCACGAAACACGTTCTGCCTGAGTTCGAAGTGTTTCCCTGTTGCAGGCATGAACTGCCACATGCCCGCGGCTTTGGCACTGGAAACCGCCTGCGGGTTGAACGCGCTTTCAATGAAGGGCAGCAGGGCCAACTCAGTCGGCATGTCGCGCCGCTCCAGTTCTTCAACGATATGGAACAGGTATTTGCGCGAACGTTCCGTCATGCGGAAGATGTAGTCTGGCCGGGTCACATACCACTGCTCGCGGTCACGGACCAGTTCATGTTCCAGATCCGGCATGGCAAATCCGCGGCGGATGCGCTCCCACAAATCGGCGGGCGGCTGGGTCAAGGCTACAGAACGGCTGCTCACCTGGGCAGAGGCGACGTTTTGATCCGGGCCGGTTGTCTGGGTGCTGATGGCCGCGCCAGGTACAGGTGTCGCAGGTACCTTGCTGACGGCCGATGTGTCAGGCGCACCAGCCGGTGCAGTGCTGGTTTGCGGGCTTGTGGTTGTATCAGCGCTGGTTGGTGAGCTGGTGCTAATGGCGGTGCTGGCACAGCCAACTAGCCAGAGCAGGCTGCTCAAGCCCAAAATTCGAAAGTGGGTACGAAAGTTGGTCATTAAAACTCGTTTTTCCATTGACGGATGGCAGCAAAAACGGCCACTTCGTCTTGTCCATTGGCTTGACGCGCAACAGCCTGTGCCACAACGGTGCTCTGGCGGGTACGCAGAAAGGGGTTGATCAAAAGTTCTTTGGTGATGGAAGACGGCAGCGTGGGTTGTCCATTTGCGCGTTGCTTTTCACACCAGGCACTGTATAGAGTCAATTCGACATTGCCCGGTTCCACGGCCCGCGCAAATTTCAAATTGGATAGCGTGTATTCGTGGGTGCAACAGACCCGCGTGTTACCGGGCAGAGCGGCCAGCGAATCCAGCGATGTCAGCATTTGGGAGGGAGTGCCTTCAAAAAGGCGCCCGCACCCCCCTGAAAAAAGCGTGTCACCGCAAAAAAGCAGGGGTGAACCTTCCATCGACTGACAGAAATAGGCAATGTGCCCTGAAGTGTGACCCGGTACGTCCATCACGTTGAACTCAAAGCCCAGTTCAACCACTTTGTCGCCTTGCTCCAGACGATGCAGAGGCTCGGGAATGCGTTCACGCGCTGGCCCCCACACCCGTGCCCCAGTGGCTTCACGCAAGGTATTAACGCCGCCAACGTGGTCGGCATGGTGATGCGTGACTAGAATCGCGTCCAGTTGCAAGCCATGTTGCTGCAGGGCATTCAATACGGGTTGGGCGTCACCAGGGTCCACAACGATGGCATTGTGACCATCGTGCAGCAGCCAGATGTAGTTGTCGGAAAAAGCAGGAAGCGGTATCAGATTCATGAGCAGTCAAATTATAGGTTTGCAGGACTGGTTTCAGACGCCGCCGGGTCGTTACCTGCTCGATTGGGAGCGTGTGCAGTTCGACGCGGCAGTGGCGGATGTTTTCGGGTACCACGCTCTGCAACTGGGTTTGCCTGAAATTGACGCTTTACAAAGCAACCGCATGCCCCATCGCTGGCTGGCTACTGGTGCTGGGAGGAATCAGGGGCCTTCAGAAGTACAAAGCCCCATAGTGGAAGAAGGCAATAAAGTTTCTGCTGCCCTGGTAACCGACTTTGCCGCATTGCCATTTCCAGCGGGTAGTCTGGATCTGGTGGTGCTGCCGCATGCCCTGGAGCTGCACACGGACCCACACGCCACGCTTCGCGAGGTGGAGCGGGTGCTGGTGCCGGAAGGCCGAGTCGTGATATGCGGTCTAAATCCGGCGAGCTTGTGGGGATTGCGGCAGCGACGGGGTCATTTGTATCAACGCCTCGGCTTTGGCGAGTTGTATTTGCCCGAAGCGGGAGAGTTCATTGGCTATTGGCGTTTGCGTGACTGGCTTCGCTTGCTGAGCTTTGAAGTCGAGTCGGGCCATTTCGGATGCTACCGCCCGGCAGTGCAGAGCCAGAAGTGGCTGGACCGGTATGCCTGGATGGACCCCCTGGGAGACCGCTGGTGGCCCATACTAGGCGCTGTGTACTGCGTGTCGGCGGTCAAGCGGGTGCATGGCATGCGGTTGCTGGAGCCCGCGTGGAGAATCAGTAAAAGTGTTGCGGGCAAGCCGGTTTCGGTGGTGAATCAGGTCCGAAAAGCCGGTCATTCCGAATGGACAACTGACAAGGAACGCGTTTGAATCACGTTGAAATTTATACCGATGGAGCCTGCAAGGGTAATCCCGGCCCCGGTGGCTGGGGGGTATGGCTGAAGCAGGGTCATGTGAACAAGGAACTGTTTGGCGGGGAGCTCGACACCACCAATAACCGCATGGAACTGACAGCTGTGATTGAGGCGCTTGACGCCCTCAAGCGTCCCTGCGCCGTGACGCTTTATCTGGATAGTGAATACGTACGCAAGGGCATCACCGAATGGATTCAGGGCTGGAAGGCGAGGGGCTGGCGAACGGCAGCCAGGCAACCTGTCAAGAACGTAGAGTTATGGCAAAAGCTGGACGCTCTGGTTGCGTCTTCGGGTCACAAAATAGATTGGCGCTGGGTCAAGGGTCACTCCGGTGACCCGGGCAACGAGCGGGCAGATGCGCTGGCCAACAAAGGCGTGGAGAAGGCCTTGGGCCGTGCTTGAGCACCCATGTCAACGTCGTTTGTAAAGTTCCGGTAAAAGACTTGACCGGAAGTCTGGGGTTCCTTGTGGCGCCGCACCGAATTGCAGCCGTCCTGCTACATTCACGGGTCGGCTGGCGCCTCAACAATCTCACAAGAGCAGACTTTTAATGGCCTCCAAAGCAGTTTATTCGGTAGTGGCAGTAGTCGGTATCGCAGCGGCATCTGGTGCCGCCTGGTGGTACCAGTCCAGGCCCACCGGGCCGAAAGAAATAACAGGATCACCGGCTTCCGCAGCCAATGCCGCAGGAACTCCTGCCGGGGCTGCATCTGCACCACGTGCGGCTGGTGTGGAGGTGGCCAAGGTGGAAAGAACCTCATTGCAGGACGACGCTCAATCTGTCGGTTCCCTGCGGTCCCGCCAGAGCGTGATGATGCGTCCAGAGGTTGCGGGCCGGGTAAAGGAACTGGGTTTTTCTGATGGTGCACGTGTGCGAAAAGGGCAGGTGCTGGTGCAACTCGATGACGTGTTGCAGCGTGCCGAAATCCGACAGGCTCAGGCACAGGTGTCCATCGCCCAGGCCAATCTGAAGAGAAATCAGGAACTGGTGGCACAGAACTTTGTTGCCCAACGGGTACTGGATGAGAGTGCCGCCAACTTGCAGGTAGTGGAAGCACAGCTCGCACTTTCGTGCGCACGGCTTTCCCGCATGGCCATCATCGCACCCTTTGACGGGACGGTCGGTATCCGTAATGTCAACCTAGGAGATTACGTCAAGGATGGCGCTGATCTGATCAACTTGGAAGACATCAGCAGCATGTATGTTGACTTCCGCCTGCCTGAACGTTTTCAGGGTAAATTGCGGCCGCAGCAAAGTGTTGAATTGCAGCTTGACGCATTTCCTGGCCGCGCATTCAAGGCCCGTATCGAAGCCATTGACCCGCTGCTCGACGCCAACGGGCGATCTGTCGGTGTGCGTGCTGTCTTGCCCAACACCATGGGCGAACCCATGGCTCAGGGCGGTGGTCGCCCGGGTGCTGCAGGGCAGGGCGGCGCTGCTGTCAAGCCTACTGGTGCGGCTTCAGGCGCCAAGGCGGCTGGCGGCAAACCTGTGGCAGTCAGGAGCCAGGTAGCTGCCAGACAGCCTGGCAGGGCAGGCACATCAGGTCAGCCGGGCGCATCGGCGCCAGGCCGTCCGGCGGCCAGAGGTCTGGTCGATGCCAATGGATGCCCTGTTGATTCCGCGTCTGCCCCTGCCATAGCGCAGGCTGCTGGCGGTTCAGCTGTACCCCGTACTGCTCGTCCAGTGGCTGGTGGCACCCCAGGCGCTGGTAGCGGAACTCCCGCTCCGTTGCGTCCTGGCATGTTTGCAAGGGTAACAACAGTATTCTCCATCAAGGATTCTGCGCTGGTTGTACCTGAAGAGGCAATTGTTCCCCAGGGTGGTCGCCAGTTTGTGTTCAAAGTTATTGATGCGCCCGCCACACCCGCCGATGGTTCGACACCATTGCCCCCGGATACGAAATTTGTGTCCCAGCGACAAGAAGTCAAGCTGGGTGTGCGCAGGCAAGGAAAAGTGGAAATTACCGAGGGTGTAGCAGAAGGCGAGACAGTGGTGTTGGCTGGCCAGCAGCGCCTGCAGCGCGACGGGACAGCCTTGCGCATTGTTGAGTTGGGGCGTCCGCCACAAGGTGCTGCGTCTGCGCCTTCGGGTGGGGCGTCTGCCGCCGTTATTGCTGCGGCTATGCCAGCCACTGCAGCCAGCCGCTAGACAGACTGGACACTCACCATGCAACTCGCTGAAACGTCTATCCGTCGCCCCGTCTTTGCTACGGTACTGTCGCTGTTGATCGTGCTGATCGGTGCCGTGTCATTCAACCGGCTCAACGTTCGGGAGTACCCAAAAATTGACGAGCCGGTGGTGTCCGTACAGACCCGGTTTGGTGGCGCTTCAAGTGAGGTGATGGAAGGGCAGGTTACCAAGGTTCTGGAGGATTCGCTGGCCGGCATTGAAGGCGTGGACGTCATCACGTCGTCCAGCCGGCAGGAGCGCAGTCAGATTTCAATCCGTTTCTCCCTGGCCCGTGACGCCGATTCCGCCGCCGCTGATGTGCGGGACAAAGTTTCTCGCGTGCGCCAGCGCTTGCCGCAAGGTATTGACGAACCTGTCATTGCAAAGGTGGAGGCTGACGCTTTCCCGGTCATCTTTCTGACGCTCAGTTCAGATACCCACAGTTCGCTGCAACTGTCAGAAATGGCCAATTCTCTGGTCAAACCCGTTTTGCAAACAGCCCCAGGCGCTGCGGATGTCAACGTGTTTGGCGAGCGCAAGTTTGCAATGAGAATCTGGGTGGACCCCGACAAACTGGCGGCTTATCGCCTGACCATTCAGGATCTGGAGGATGCCCTTAGGCGCTCCAATCTGGAAGTGCCCGCAGGACGTATTGAGAGCAGGCAGCGTGAATTCAATGTGACTGCGGCTACCGACTTGCAGCGTCCGCAGGAATTCTCCCAGGTGGTTATTCGTACGGTCAATGGATTGCCCGTGCGGATTGCCGATGTGGCGCGTGTGCAGCAGGGCCCGGTCGATGAGCGTTCCAGTGTTCGCCTGAACGGGCGCGACTCCGTGGCGCTGGGCGTGATTCGTCAGGCCACGGCCAACCCACTGGATTTGTCCGCAGGGGTTCGCCAGTTGCTGACCAAGGTTCAAAAGGACTTGCCGCCGGGGGTGCAGGTCGAAATCGCCAACGACAATTCCGTGTTTATCGACAGGTCCATCAAGGCTGTGTTCCAGACCATTATTGAGGCGTCGGTGCTGGTGGCACTGGTAATTTTTGTGTTTTTGCGCACGCTGCGTGCGTCGTTGATTCCACTCATCACAATTCCCGTGGCCCTGATTGGTGCGTTTGCATTGATGGCGCTGGCCGGGTTCAGCATCAACACCCTCACGCTGCTGGCGTTGGTGTTGGCGATTGGTCTGGTGGTGGATGATGCCATCGTGATGCTGGAGAACATCTACCGGCACATTGAAGAAGGCATGGCGCCGTTTCAGGCCGCAATCAAGGGTGCGCGGGAAGTGGGCTTTGCCATCGTCGCGATGACCATGACGCTGGTGGCCGTTTATGCGCCGCTGGCCTTTGCGCCGGGTCGTACGGGTCGCCTGTTTACTGAGTTTGCACTGGCGCTTGCGGGTGCCGTGGTGGTGTCGGGTGTTGTCGCGTTAACGCTGTCGCCCATGCTGTCGTCGGTCCTTCTGCGGCATAACCCCAAACCTTCCCGTTTTGACCGGGGTATGGAGAACGTCCTGCAGGCGGTGACACGCGGCTACGCGCGCGTTCTCGGCTGGACACTCCGGCACCGCTGGGTGGTGTTGCTGGTGATGGTGGGAAGTGGTGTGGTTTCCTATGTTGTGCAAGCCGATATCAAACGCGAGCTGTCGCCTATTGAAGACCGGGGTGTGGTGGTTGCACAGATCAACGGGCCTGACGGCGCAACGCTGGATTACACCAATCGCTACGCTTTGGCGATTGAGCGGGTCGGGCAGAATTTTCCGGAATTTGATCGTGTTTTTGCGACTGTTGGCAACCCAACCGTGGCCCAGGGCAATATCTTCTTTCGGGCTCTGCCATGGGAAGAGCGTAAAAAAACCACGCTGGAGATGGCCCGGGAAATGACGCCGCGCGTGTCCAGCCTGTCTGGTGTGACAGCCTTCCCAATTACCCCGCCATCGCTGGGCCAGGGCTTTACCCAGCGGCCCATCAATTTTGTGATCATCACTTCCGAGAGCTACCAGAATCTGGCCCAGACCGTCCGCGTGTTTCAGGACGAGTTGGCGAAGAACCCGGGGTTTGTTCAGGTCGATTCCGATTTGCGTCTGAACAAGCCCGAGATCAAACTTGAGGTAGACCGTGAACGTGCTGCTGACATGGGTGTTGGCGTCGATGCTATTGCGCGCGCAGTGGAGACCATGCTGGGCGGCCGGAACGTCACCCGCTACAAGCGGGAAGGTGAGCAATACGATGTAATCGTGCAGACCAACCCAACGGGGCGGGATACACCGGACGACATTGAGAAACTTTTTGTGCGAGGAAAAAATGACGCGATGATTCCGCTGTCGGCGCTGGTCAAGATTCGGGAAGTGGTGGTGCCGCGGGAACTCAACCATTTCGGGCAGCGGCGCTCGGCCTCCATTACGGCCAATCTGTCTGCAGACTACTCCGTGGGCGAAGCGCTGGATTTCATGGATGCAACAGCCAGGAAGGTTCTCAAGCCTGGCTATGCAACCGACCTGAATGGATCCAGTCGCGAGTTCCGGAAGTCGTCTGATTCTTTGTCACTGGTGTTCGTTCTGGCACTGGTATTCATTTTTCTGGTGCTGGCGGCTCAGTTTGAAAGTTTTGTCGACCCATTTGTCATTTTGCTTAGCGTGCCTCTGTCAATGGCGGGTGCGTTGATTGCCTTGAAGTGGTCGGGCGGGACACTCAATGTGTTTAGCCAGATTGGTCTAATCACGCTCGTAGGCTTGATTACCAAGCACGGTATTTTGATTGTGGAGTTTGCCAATCAGCTGCGCGAGCAGGGGCTGGACACTTTGCAAGCCATCAAGCAGTCCGCCACCCAGCGTTTGCGCCCCATCATGATGACCACTGGAGCGATGGTGCTGGGCGCAGTGCCGTTGGCGCTTGCCTCGGGTGCAGGTGCGGAGAGCCGTCGCCAGATTGGTTGGGTCATTGTGGGCGGCATGAGCCTAGGCACATTGCTCACCATCTTCGTCGTGCCCACCATGTATACGCTGTTGGCACGCAAATTTGCACCCGGAGCCATCAAGACGGTTGTCATTGACCACATTCATGATGCCGGGGGCAGTCCCCCTGTGGTTGATCAACCGGCCCATTGAGGGCGTTGACCACGGGCGTTTGCAGACGGAGTCTAGATGACTCCGTCAAACATCATTACGTCCACTTCGTCGCCCACGCCAACATTAGACTGTTGGTGATGCAGAACGATCAGACCATTGGCCTGAACCATGGAACTCAGCACCCCTGACCCCTGGTTACCAGTGATTCTGACCACCAGGGCGCCGTCAGCCCCGGTGCTCACGGTGCCTCTCTGGTATTCGGTACGGCCGGGTTTTTTTCGGATAGCCTCCACACTGCATGCCTTGAGCAGTGGTGGCTGGCCAGCGTTGCAGCCCATCATCTGAAGCAGGGCCGGGCGTACAAACGCCAGAAAAGTAACCATGACCGCGACTGGATTGCCCGGCAAACCGAACAATATGGCTTGGTGCGGTGTTGATTTTATGCTATCAACATTATAGCTATCAACGCATATTTCATCAGGGCTAGAGGCAAATTTTATGCCTGAAATACGGCCTACCGCCATGGGGCGGCCCGGCCGCATCGCAATTTTCCAGAAGGCCACATCACCCAGTTTCTTCATCATGGTTTTCGTATGATCGGCTTCGCCAACACTTACGCCCCCGCTGGTAATGACGGCGTCGGCCTCTGCGGCCGCGCGGGTGAACGCCGCTTCCAGCAAGGCGGGGTCGTCACGTACAACGCCCATGTCGATCACGTCGCAGCCCAGGCGTTTGAGCAGACCAAAAATGGTGTAGCGGTTGCTGTCGAACACGGCACCTTCACGTGGCGCTTCGCCCAGGCTCAGAATCTCGTCTCCAGTGGAGAAGTACGCCACGCGCAACCGGCGCCAGACTGTTACCTTCTCAATGCCTAAACTGGCAAGCAGGCCCAGCGCAGCGGGCGTGAGCAGCTCACCTTTTTGTAGCGCTGCACGACCTTGCAGCAGATCTTCGCCCAGCTTGCGACGGTTGTCGCCCGCCTGCAGTAATCCAGCGGGAATCGTAATTTGCGGGTCTGCCATGCTGCCAACTGACCTGGCAAGTTCTTGCGGCACCACGGTGTCAAGCCCTAGCGGCATGATCGCGCCGGTCATGATCTTCACGCATTCTCCGGCCGCGACGGTGCCTTGCCAGGCTTTTCCCGCCATAGCCGTACCCACGACCTTCAGGGTCAACTGTACTTGTGCAGACAACTGAGCACCGTCAAATGCATAGCCATCCATGGCCGAATTGTCGTGTGGCGGCACACTGATCGACGAGATGATGTCCTGTGCCAGCACCCGTCCCAGAGCGTCGAACAGGTGCACGCTATCAGTGCCGGTTACCGGAGTTACCAGTTTCGACAGAAACAGGTTCACGTCAGGACAAGTCAGCGCCTGTGGGTCGTAACCTTGCAGTTCGGCAGAAATTTGCGCTATCGTTTTCATGTCTTCTCAAGTGAATGCAGCTCATCCAACGTGTTGGCGTTGAAGAATGCACGCGGGTCATCGTGTGGAAGGTTAAACGGTACAACAACTGTTTTATGTAGTGCCGTCCAGGCGTCGATCTTGCGGCGTCCACCGTTGATGAACTGGATCAGGCTGTCCTTCAGGGATTGCTTGAGCAGGCAAAACACGGGCTGGTTTCGCAGCTGACCGTCTTCTTCCAGAGCGGCAGCCATGGCGAGATCGGCCTGACCGGCAGTCAACGCCGCGTAGAGCCGTGACACCAGATCATCTGGAAAGCGTGGTGTGTCGCAGGGCACTGTGACTAGATACGGTGTGTAGCAATGCTCAAACCCTGTCAGGAAGCCGGCCAATGGTCCAGGATAATCCGCCAGCGCATCGGGCCAGACCGGTACACCAAACGATTCATAGATGGGTACATTGCGATTGGCATTGATCAGCGCTGCCCCGACCTGATGTTGCAACCGGCCCAAAGAGTGCTGCGCCAGAGGAGTACCGCAGAACAGTTGCAAACCTTTGTCCACACCGCCCATGCGGGAGCCACGCCCGCCAGCCAGAACGATACCGGTGATGTCAATTTTCGGGTTCACTTTTGGGATCACGCTAGCCACCGATGTAGCTCATCTCTACCCGACGTGTGCCAATGCCTGTATCGGGGGCCAGCGTGCTGCGGAGTTCAGAGTAGCGGTCGGTGCGCCCTGACCAGATGTGTCCGATGGCGGAAGCTATGTCAGCATCGGTGGCTGAGCCGCGAATCAGCTCACGCAAATCATAACCCTGTGACGCAAACAGGCACAGGTACAGTTTGCCTTCGGTGGATAGGCGGGCGCGGTTGCAGTCATGACAAAACGCTTGGGTAACGCTGCTGATCACGCCCACTTCACCACCACCGTCGGCATAACCCCATCGTTCGGCTGTCTCGCCTGGGCTGGACGGGTCCAACTGCACTAGGGGCAGCTCGGTCTGGATGCGTTTCACAACCTCGGCAGAGGGCATCACTTCGTCCATGCGCCAGCCATTTGTGGCGCCCACGTCCATGTACTCGATGAAGCGCAGCACAATGCCGGTGCCCTTGAAATGCCTCGCCATGGTGAGGACTTCATGGTCGTTGGTGCCTCGTTTGACCACCATGTTGACTTTGATCGGGCCCAATCCCGCTTCCTGCGCGGCGTTGATGCCCTTGAGCACCTCGGCCACGGGAAAATCCACGTCGTTCATGCTGCGAAACACCGTGTCGTCAAGGCCATCCAGACTGACAGTAACGCGTTGCAATCCTGCGGCCTTCAGGGCTTTCGCCTTGCGAGCCAGCAAAGAACCGTTGGTCGTCAGCGTGATGTCCAGCGGCTGGCCATGTAGGGTGCGCAGTGCCGCCAGTTGCTCAATCAGCACTTCAATGTTTTTACGCAGCAACGGCTCGCCGCCCGTTAACCTGATCTTGCGCACGCCATGGCTGACAAACAGCTTTGCGATACGCGTGATCTCTTCAAACGTCAGTAACGAGCCATGTGGCAGATAGGGGTAGTCCTTGTCAAAGACTTCCTTGGGCATGCAGTAGCTACAGCGGAAGTTGCAGCGATCGGTAACGCTGATACGCAGATCCCGCAAAGGCCTGCCCAGCGTATCGCCCAGAAGACCGGTGGCCGCCATCCGGCTCGCACTGGCAAACGCGGCTGCCGGGGTCTGCAGCACGTTGCTGCGGTGATCAACCAGGGGAATGATGCGTTCAGACATAAGCGCTATTGTCCACTGACTGGGGTCACCCCTTTGGCAGTGCTGTCACCCCGGACTCACACGCAGCGAGCGCCGTCAACCTCAATACAGACGCCACTTATGAAATTCGCTTCGTCACTGGCCAGATACAACGCGGCGTTGGCCACGTCGAGTGCGGTTGAGAAGCGGCCAAGAGGGATGCTGGACAAAAACTTGGCACGTCGCGCTTCGTCCAGCGGGCCGCCGGCAAACTCGGCGGACAGGCCGGTATCGGGATTAAATACCGGGTTGATGCAGTTCACCCGGATATTATCCGGGCCCAATTCGGCCGCCAGCGACCTGGAAGTGGTGATGACCGCGCCTTTGGAACCGTTGTACCAAGTGAGGCCGGGCCGCGGACGCAAACCTGCGGTGGATGCGATATTGATAAAACTGCCGCCACCCTGGGCACGAAACACAGGCGTCGCGTGGATGGTTGAGAGGTAGATGCTTTTCACGTTAACGGCGAAGCATTTGTCAAACTCTTCTTCACTGACTTCCAGTGCAGGGCGATTTCGGTGTGTCCAACCCGCGTTGTTCACCATCACGTCAAGGCGCCCAAAACGTTTGACCGATTCATCCACAAGCGCTTTGACATCTGAAGATTTTGTGACGTCGGCTGTGAAGAAAGATGCGCGACCGCCAGCCTGCTCAATATCCGTTACTACACGGTTGCCATTGCCGTCATGAATGTCATTTACGATGACATGGGCTCCCTCAGCCGCCAGCCGCCTGGCGATACCTTCGCCGATACCACTGCCGGCACCTGTAACGATGATGCATTTGCCGTAAACTCGCATAAGGCTAATCTAAGCCTACATAGGGCCAACTTGCGTCGGCGCAAAATCGGAAGGCATGCTGTCCCGCTCAGACGAGGGCAAGTCAAATTTTGGTTTGGGTGCTGGTGGTACTGGGGTGGGTGTCGCCATGACCGTCGCCACCGGAGCAAGCTTCACAGGTTCTACTTTTGAGTTCCAGGCATCTGGCGTCGGCATGCTTTGGATGGGACACTCATATTCCGGCCCAAAACGCCACGAATAAACGTAGTTGGCGTGCGACACAGCGGGGTCAAAACGATCCAGGTTTTTGATCAATTCCTGTTGAATGACTGGTGCGTAATGCAGCACTGCCTCATTCCACTTCAGGAGGACCAATTGCACAGACAGTTCTTCTTTACCGGCGATCCGCGACGCCACATTGACTTCGCATCCGATCAAACCCGAAGGAATGCCACGCAGCCTCAAAGTATCTTTCAAAACCACCCGAACGAGTTCCCTCTGGGTACTGGTGTGCTGTGCTGTATCGGGAAATACCGAACTGGCGCCTGAATGCTGCATCGTGGCGGGAAACGCCGAGGGCCCAGCGTCGGTCGGGCGGGCGGGTTTGGCTTGCCCAAAGCCAAAAATCTTCAACATGTTTTTATTTTCCTGATCATCATCTATTAACGCAAATGTCCTTAATTAAGGCACAAGCTTGGGGTATGGGCAAGTGGCTGATATTCATTCTTGCTGCATCCGGGGCATGCCGACGACAGTATGCCGTTGGGGGTATTTACTTCCAGCGCCTTTTAATGCGTGAATCTGTCGCATGGGCACACGCAAAGATGGGGTTTTCCTGGTGAGCTACCCATGCTTGATAGCCACAGTTTTGAGTGTAGTAAATCCGTAAAGAGCTTCAATGCCTTTTTCGCGACCGTAGCCGGAAGATTTCACTCCGCCAAA